>Ga0187817_10000130_pt1 | contig 26211 bp, 27 predicted proteins | sample NC_wetland_sal_i_17_FD_132431 | JGI IMG/M metagenome (GOLD analysis project Ga0187817, IMG submission 132431) | Wetland sediment microbial communities from Neuse River Estuary, North Carolina, USA - SO4_2 | ecosystem: Environmental > Aquatic > Freshwater > Wetlands > Sediment | place: USA... | reverse complement strand
TCGGCCACGTTTTCCGTCGTCTCGGATACCTACATGACGGCGGTCGTGCCCGCCAAGGGGACTACGGGCAGCGTGACCGTGACGGCCCCGGCGGGGACGTACACCAGCAGCAAGCAATTCAAGGTTGTGCCCGTCGTCAGCAGATTTCTCCCGACGAGCGGGCCGGTGGGCACGCAGGTGGTAATTACTGGATCGGGCTTCCTCGGCGCGACCAAGGTCACATTCGGAGGGGTGAAGGCGACGGTCTTCAGCGTCGACAGCGCGACACAAATTACGGCCACAGTTCCAACCGGAGCAAAGACGGGAAGCGTGGCTGTCACCACGCCGGGAGGCACCGGCAGCAAAGCAAAATTCACGGTTACGCCCTAAACCAAGTCTGGATCGATGGTTTCGTCAGCTAATGTGCCGCCTGCTGTCTGGGCGGCTTTTCTTTTGCATCGCCCCAATTGGGTTGCGCGGTAACTTCTGTTATCAGGCGATTTCACTCAGAACCCCCAGAGGGGCGGGTCGTGAGTGTCGTGAGATGTTACAACGGTTAACCCACAGGAAGCTGAAGACAATCGTGCTCGAAAACGAACGCGTTGCCCGTATATACCATTCTGGAAGGGAGGCGCCGATGGTGGTGGCGGCGGGAACACCTTGCCATTGGCTCTAATCTGTGCATTTGCGACACCCCAGAAGGAAATCAAAACGGAGCCTCGCTTTAGGCGTATGCTGGATCCATGGATTGCCTTTATTCACACCTTGCCAGCCTGCGCCACGAAATAACCGAGCTAGGGAATATGAACGTTCTGTATGCGCAGCAGAGCGTGCACAGCGGCGTTGAACAGACGGCTTCAGATGTGCGCGGAAGCCGCTTGTTGCAGATCAAGCAGGAATTGTCGAAGATGCGGGATTGCCCTCCCAAACCCACGGTCTGGTGGGACACAGTTCGTAAGCCGAAACGTGCCGCTTAATGCCTTCCTGAAGTGCAGGTTCCACGCCTGCTGATTCGAAGAGCCGCGCAAAATAGCTTTGCGGTCTGAACTATGATGTCGGGATGCAACATGACAGACAAATCTAAGCCTTCATTCGCGGTCGTTCGGTTTAACGAGCGAACCTACCAGTCGGGCGGAGTTGTGGCCGTCATCAAGGGAGCTGAGGCCGCAGAAAGAACTCGCAATGATTTCGATTGGTGTCAGAGCGAGGAAAACCGAAGGGTGGGTTGGCGCTATTTCCTAGAGGAAACCGATCTGCGGCCCGGAATGGACCCGGAGAAAGCCACGAAACTTCGACAAGTGCGGCTTGATCTTCAAGAGTCTTAAGCTCAATTGCCGAAACCAGCGATTACACTCATTAAGAATTAGCCGAGGCGGTCAATGAGTGCGATCGTCGATATTACGCCAACGATGTGCTTGGTTCGCAGATCGCGGGCAAATATGCGGCGCGCATGGCAAGGACGATGTAAGACCAAGACCCGAGAATTGAGAACTGGTTGCGGTACACTTCCTGTCTATGCCGACCCTCACCTACCTCGAAGCCATCCGCCAGGGAATCTGGGAGGAGATGGAACGTGATCCCACCGTCTTTTGCTTGGGCGAGGACATCGGCATCTACGGCGGCGCGTTCAAAGTCACCGAAGGCTTCATCGACCACTTCGGACCCGAGCGCGTGATTGACACGCCGATCGCCGAGTCGGCCATCGTGGGCGCTGCCTTTGGCGCCGCTCTTACCGGTTTACGTCCCGTGGCCGAGTTCCAGTTCATGGATTTTATCGGCTGCGCCTTCAATCAGATCGTCAACATGGCGGCGAAATCGCACTATCGTTGGGGAGCGCCGGCACCGCTCGTGCTGCGTGGTCCGAGCGGCGGAAACGTTCACGGCGGTCCATTTCACTCGCAAAATCCCGAGATGTGGTTCGTGCACGCGCTCGGGCTGAAGGTGGTCTGCCCGGCGACGGCCTACGATGCCAAGGGATTGATCAAGTCTGCGATCCGCGACCACAATCCCGTGATCTTTTTCGAGCACAAGTATCTGTACCGAAGAATCAAAGAAGAAATTCCAGATGACGACTACATCGTTCCGCTGGGAAAGGCGCGGGTCGCGCGCGAGGGCCATCATCTCAGCGTGATCACCTATGCCGCCATGTTGTATGTTGCACTCGAAGCCGCGGAAATCCTGAGCAAAGAGGGAATCGAAATCGAAATCGTCGACCTGCGCACGGTCGCGCCTCTCGATCGCGCGGCGATTGCCGCTACGGTGAAGAAAACGAACAAAGTCATTATTCTCCACGAACACGCGCGCACGGGAGGACTGGCCGGAGAAATTTCCGCGATCATTAACGAAGAAGCCTTCGATGATCTCGATGGGCCCATTGTTCGGCTGACGTCTCTGGACACGCCGGTTCCATTTTCTCCACCGCAGGAGGAGTTCTTCCTCCCGAAAATATCCGATCTGGTGCGCGAGGCTCGCCGTCTGCACGCGTACTGACTTGGACACCTTCAAGGCCAGTCTGCAGTCGGCTGCCATATCCGCCGCGTTCCTGTTATATATGGAAGGCAGCAGCATAATCTTCCAGGCTCTGCGAGGGTTCTGAATGCGAAATTTCATTCTGGGGATTGTCGTCGCCATCCTGGCGCTGCTGATGGTCAGCCTTGGCCTTGCCTTGCTCGGCTTCTTGCCGACCCGCGCCAATCGCACCCCCCCGCAGATGGAACAGCGCATCGCCATGAGCGCGCTCGACAATTCGGTAGACCGTCATGCCCCCCGCGTTAACAATCCCGTGCCTCCGACCGACGAGAATCTGATCGAAGGTCTGAAGATCTACACCATGAATTGCGCGCTTTGCCACGGCGGTATCGACCTTAAGCCCTCGGCGCTGGAGAAATCGTTCTATCCTCCGCCTCCGAACCTCATCCTGCATCCGCTGGATGATCCGGAATGGCACGTCTTCTACGTGATTCGAACCGGAGTCCGCTATACCGGAATGCCAGCCTGGGATAAGACGCTCTCTGAGCCCGACATCTGGAAGCTCACGGCGTTCCTAACGCGAGTAGAAAAACTGCCGTCGGCGGTGCAGGACTATTGGAAGAAATCCAGTGGTGTAAGCCCACCGACCAGCGAGCAGGAAGGACACGGCGACCACAAGATGTAGGTCGTGCGGTGTGACCCCCGCACTATCCCGGCGGGTAGCTGAAATTGATCGTGATAATGGTTTGAGTTGCCGCGGCATGGCCGTTGACACTGTAGGGTTGGAATTTCCACTGCTTGACAGCGGAAACCGCGGCCCGTCCGAGAACAAAATATCCTCGAACAATTTTCAGATCCTCGACGTTGCCATTGCGTCCAATCACCGCCTGCAATACCACTGGCCCGTGCAACTTCTGCGCTAACGCTTCCGGTGGATAAACCGGATTCACAGTGTGAACCAGCAGGGCCCGGGCTGCCTCTTCGCTCAGCGCGACGGGTTCGCTGGATTGCTGAATCGCGGGCTGCAACTGCGGCGCGGAAACCGGCATCATCTGCCCCGGGTTCACGGTCACGACCACCGGCCGCGCGATCGGCGGCGAGCTTCTCATGCTCTCGGGAATCGCCGCGTGTTGCACGTGGACTGGTGGTGGGTCTTGATGCTCGAATACTGGCGCCGGCAGCGGAATGTCGGGAGCCTTTGGCAAAGGAATGCGCGTTTCGATCAGCGTGGACTCGGTTGCGACTACTCTCAGCGCCGACGCCGGCGCATTGGAAGAGGCGGCAGCTCTGCTGAAGTACGAGTCGTCTCGCGCGTTGCTCGCCGGAACAAAGGGCGGGGCCGGTGTTGGTTTCGCCGGGAAGAACGCCGTTGCCGAGTCAAGCAAAGCGCGGTATGTTCCCTCCGTCGTCTGCGACAGAGACACGATGGCGTAGCGTGATTTCCACAGGCAAAACCCTGCCGTAAGCAGAAGCGCCACCGCGCAAACCCCGCGGAGACCTATCGCACGGCTGCGCCCGCGGGTTTCTTCTGGGAATTCGTAAGGTGCAATTTCGCCGTCAGGGTCGCCAGGGGTTGCAGTCGCTTCCGGGAATCCGAATCGCTGATCCGGCTGGCCCTGCTGACGTTCTTCGCCGCCGGCAGAAACCGCGCCCGGGGCCTCGTTGCTGGAATCGCTTTCAGCCGGCGATTCATCCTCCGCGCTCAAAGGCTGCATCTGCTCCGACGCTTTCGCCAGTACCGCGACGGCTTCCCCGTCGGAGATTGGACGATAGATCAGAAACTCAAGCCGGTTGTCGCGCAGTTCGGCGGGCCTCGGCTCATGATCGACGATGGCGATGGCGACCGTGTCGCGGTTCGGCGCGGACTCGCGAGCCCGCCGCAACAGAAAGCTCGCCTCCGGCTGGTCAGCCCAGTCGGCAATAACGCAAGAGAAGGCTCGCGTCTTCCCTTTTTCGATGGCGGTAAAGATGTCCGTACAGACTTCAGCGACGATGCCCGTGCTCTTGCAGGCCGCCGTTATGGCGGCGTCCGTCTCCGGGCTTTTTGAAAACAACAGGGCGCGGAAAGCCATCGCGGCCATAGCTTACCGGGATATACTTCGCTGCGACAGATAACCAGTGTGTAGTCAGCAGACGGAATTTGGCCATACCGCTAATAAGCCGCCAGTGACTTTCGTAACCAGCCGCTGGTTACCTCTCACAGCATCAGATCTCAGCCCAATCTCCCGCTAGCTGATGGCACATCTTAAGCTGCCGTCCCTGCATCTGCCGCTGCAGATCCTGCAATTTCTTATCGAGGTCTTTCAAGTCCAGGTCTTTCGATCGCAATGTCTGCTGCACCTTCTCCATGATGGCCGGTGCCGTACGGGCGATTTCATCTGCGGCGCGGTTGATGGCCTGCTGGGTCTCCACCGTAAAGCCGGGAAAGCTCTCTTCCAGCAGGCTGCCCGAATCCTTCTTCTCGGGAAGAGTCAGCGTCAGGTTTTGTTCTCTCTTGTCGCGCATCACAACCACGGCTGCCGAGCCGCCCGACGATGACCGCAGGGCATGCGTGAAGTCAGAGGTATCGTGGACCGGCTGGTTGTTGACCTTGATGACCACATCTCCGGCGCGGAATCCGGATTTTTCTCCGCGACTGCCTTTCTCGACGGACCGCACCAGCACGCCGTTGCCGCCCTTGACGCCAAAGAACTCTCCAAGTTGCGGAGTAAGGTTTTCCACCATGAGCCCGCTGCGGAAGGACGAGTGCACCACAACCACCGAGACCGGTATGTCGAAATCCGGCATCGTGGGCATGGGCGGCAGCTTCGGCATCTCGAAATTACCCTTGGGGTCCCAGGTCATCGACTTGTGCCGGTCGGCGAGCTGCACCTTGATCGTCATCGGTTGACCGTCGCGGCTGATGCCGAGATTCACCACCCGGCCTGCTGGCGTTTCCTTGATCATCCGGCGCAATTGTGCGGCACTCTCTACCGCCGTGCCGTTGAGGCTTACGATGACGTCATGCTCGTGCAGTCCGGCTTTTCCGGCAGGAGCATCCTCGTCAACCATGGTGATTTCCGCTCCATGTTCTTCCTTGAGCTTTAAGGCTCCCAGCCGCTCCGGAGAAACGTCGGCGATGTCCACTCCCAGATACGACGATCCGCTGCTGCCCTCCTCCGACCCGTAACCCGAACTCCAGTTTTCGCCCGTGCCCTCGTAGGGCAGTTCCGCGGGTTGCGCGCTAGCGACCAGCGAAAAAAGAAACATGCAAAGCAGCAAGCGATGGATCATAGACCCTCCTGAATAGAGTCGCTGGTCGTTAGTCATTGGCAAACCCTTGCGGCTCGCACCGAATCCCGAACGACCATCGACTGACAACCAACGACCGTCCTTTACGCCGCTAGCGGCTGATGCGGCGGAAGTTGATATTCCCGGAATTCGTCCGGACCTTCAGCACTGGCCCGCCGCCGTTGAGTTGGCCCTCTGCGGTCACGGTTTTCGGCCCCCAGGGTCCGCCTTCACTCGACACACGAATATCAGAGAAATCGCTGCGGATCGTGCGGCCATTGGCGGCTTCGATCTCTGCTCGGATCGAGATCGGCAGATCGTTCGCCAGATAGACGGTGACGTCGCCAGCCGAAGTCTCCAGCGTGGAATCCTTGCGACCGTCCGCCGATGACAATAATTTCACAACGATTCCCCCGGCGGGGGTCTCCGCTTGCACTGACGTCGCGCCGTCCAATTGGATACTGCCTCCGCCCGTCTGCGCTTGCACCCGGCCTTTCGCGGAAGCCAGCCGAATGCTGCCCGCGCCCGTCTCAATCTCCGCGGGACCTCCGATCTCGCCGAGGTCCACGCTCCCGCCTCCGGTCGTGGCTTTCACCCGCCCGCTGCACTTGTCCACCCGAATACTGCCCCCGCCCGTTTCCAGCACGGCGCCTTGGAGCCCGGAAAGGACGACTACGCTGCCACCTCCGCTTTCCGCCTTGATCTCGCCCTTGGCGGATGCAATCTTGATGTTTCCCCCGCCCGTCTGCAGACTCACGTTGCCTTGCACGCTGCCGACATCAATCGTGCCCCCGCCGGTCTCCGCCGTCACTTCGCCGCCGATATCATCCAGGTGAATATTTCCACCGCCACTTTCGAGGTCGACACGTCCGGCAATCCCGGTTGCGTTTGCGCTGCCGCACCCGGTCTCGATCTTGGCGTACTCCAGGTTTCGCGGCACATTGATGACAAAATCATCAGCGCTCTTATGGTTCCCCCCGCCCGATGATTCTGCTACGATCCACGCCGTCTCTCCCTTTACAGAGGTGTTGACCCTGTGGGACTCAAAGGCGCGGCGTGCCTGCTCTTCTGAAGATGTATAAGCTCTACGATGAATGGTGTATGTAATCCCTGCCTGTGATCCGCCCTGAACCCGCACCGAACCCGCGGCCAGCTTCACCCTCAGATTTCTTGCCGCACCCAGGTCTCCACTCACTTCCTGGACCCAGCTGCTGCCTTCGCGATAGACCCGAGTTTCCTGGCAGAGAGCCAGAGACGCCAGCGCCGCTACCGTCAGTGCGGTATGGGCAAGTTTGCTTGCTTGCTTCAATGAATGTTCTCCTCAATACATTAAGTCGTTAGTCGTTAGTCGTTGGTCGTTCGGGCACCACCCCGGGGTCGCGAGCGTTTGCTAACGACCAACGACTATCGACCGACGACCTTCTCAGTCCATCTCCGGCATTTGCGCCAGCATCGTACGGGCTTGCGAGCGAATCGAGGGGTTCTGATCTGTCTGCGACAACCTGGTCAGCACCGATCGCACATTGCTGTCCGCTTTCATCGGTTCCACCAACCGCAAGGCCTGCATCCGGACGCCGGAGTTCGTGTCGCTGATCAGCGCCCGCAAAACCTCATCCCGTACTCGCGCATCCTGCCGCACAAAACTGCTCAGCCCATCCAGCGCTTTCAGGCGCACGCCCGGATTCGAATCGTTCTGCAATGCATACATCAGCGCTTCCCGCACGCGCGTGTCGCTCGGCGCCTGGGTCAGTGCATCCACCGAGTCCATGCGCACTCCCGAGTTGTAATTGCTGCGCGCCGCGAACAACAGCAACTGCTGAATGCGCTGGTCGTCGAGCGACCCTTGCGCTTCCTGGGTCAAAACTGTGTCGTATTTAATGCTCACCCGATTCGATCCCGGCTCTTGCGTCACGGAGCGGATACCAGCGATCTCAGAAGCTTCCACGGGTTGCCTGGAATGGTCGTCACTCGAGATTTCCGTGATTGGGGAACGATTCGCCAGAAAGTTGTAAGTCGCGCCAATGCCCCCGCCAAATCCCACAATGAAAATCGCCGCCGCCAGCGCCGGCGCCATCCGAATCTGCCGCAGCCACATTCCCGGCTCGAGAATCAGTCGCTGCCAGAACCCTCCAGGCTGCGTCGTTTCCAGGGCTTCCTGCAGCCGCATCCGCGACGCCGCCAGCAGGTTCGGAGTCGGCTCCGCCACCGGCATTTCCGAAAGCGTCGCATGGAACTTGCGCGTCGCCTTCAACTCCGTGGCGCATTCCGGACACCGCCCCAAGTGCTGTTCCACTTCGTATCGAGCATCGTCCTCCAGCTCGTTGTACACGTAGAACAGTATGTTTTGCCGCACCCAATCACATCTCATATTCGTATCCCTTCGCGCGAGTTCGTCCCTCGGGGGCTAAAGCCCATCTCCTGCCGAGGCGTTGAACGGCACGGCTAAAGCCGTGCCCTACCCCAAAGCAATTCATTTCCAAGACGAACTCCAATTCCAATCTCATCGCATCTCCGCCAGCGCGCTGCGCAGTTTTTGCGTCGCGCGAAATAAGGTATTTTTCGCCGTCTCTTCCGTCGTATTCAGCATCTCGCCCACGGTGCGCAGCTTCAGCCCGTGATAATGCTTCAACTCGAACACCATGCGCTCGCGAGGCGTCAGCTTCGACAATGCCGCTCCGATCTTCCGTCCCAGTTCCCGCCGCATCAAATCGCGTTCCGGATTGGCTCCCGACCGCACATCCGCGAACTGCTCCAGCCGGCTGTACTCTTCACCGGAGGCGTCCACCGCTACCGGAGCATCCTCCTTGCGTACATTCTTTTTCCGCAAATGATCGAGGCAGAGATTGGTAACGATCCGGTAGATCCAGGTGTAGAAGGAACACTCAAAACGGAAACTGCCCAGATTCTTGTAGGCCTTGAGGAAGGCCTCCTGATACACGTCCTGGGCGTCGGACTCCGATCCGGTCAGGTGCAGCGCCAGCCGCAGAACCGACTGATCGTAATGACGCACCAGGACTTCGAAAGCCGCACGGTTTCCCTGCTGCGCCTCCCGGATCAGGCTCGTGTCGTCAATGCGGTTGCTTTGCGCTGCCAAGGAGCCCCTCACGATGGGGTTCTGGTTGCCGCTGTCGTTGTTCTGTGCCGCCCGCCTTGGACGGAAAATCTCGCCAACCGGGATTGTTACTGCGTAAGAATCGGCCGGCATTTTCTGTCTCTGTCCCCTACAAGTGGTCCATCCTCGCCTTACGATGAAATGGACGGGGCAGCGGCCCGAACGTTAGCAGATTATAAGGAGTTGGCCCTTGATTTGCTTGACAGTTTGTTTGTGTAGGGACGCCCTCGTCCGTCCAAGCCGAGCGAAGCTCGGCAGATGCCTGCGCGCCAACGATTCTAGGACTCGCTAGGCGCGGTCAAACTTCAGCCGCATCTCGTTCGTAGCCTCAAACCCAAGCTTTTCATACAAGTGCCGGCCCTCTGCGCTGGCGTGCAAATTGACGGCGCGAAAGCCCCGCTCCTTGACCCAGGCGAGGATGGTCAGCATGATTTGCCGCGCAATTCCGCGCTTTCGAAATTCCGGCTCGGTGTACACATTCAGGATGACTGCCCGCTCGGTGCATGGGTCCTTGGGATTCGCCGGCCATGGGCTGAGCAGCACCCCACCGCCGCCAACCACGCGCCCCGAGCCATCCAAGGCCAGCCAGTGGCGATACGAGCCATCGGCCAGAGCCCGTGCCAGCCATGGACTTGCAACCTCCACCATCCGATCAAGCTCTGCGGCAGTGCCTTCCTCCATGTCGCGAAACATCGACCGCCGGTGATGAAGAATGATGGCCAATTCGCTCGGCGCAGCTTCTCGAATCCTGATCTCAGTCGGCGTCATCTTGGTTCCGTGTTTCCAAAGCTCCCAAAAGGTACAATAAACGCAGGTTGCAGCCGAGGCTAGCCGGATTTCATGTACGAAGTCACCGTCGAAGACACATTCGCCGCAGGGCACTACCTGCGCAACTACAAGGGCAAGTGCGAGAACCCGCACGGCCACAACTACAAGATTCGTGTGACGCTCGCCGGGGCCGAACTCGACAAGGCCGGCCTGCTGCTCGATTTCAAAGACCTGAAAGACGTCATGAAGCACGCCATTGAGCGTCTCGACCACCAGATGATCAACGACATTGAGCCCTTCACGGTCCTCAATCCGTCGGCCGAAAATCTCGCAAAATATTTCTACGACGAGACCAACGCGCGGCTGCAAGGCGCGACCAATGGCCGAGTGAGGGTAAAAGATGTCACCGTTTTCGAGACCGATACCACGACGGCTCGCTACAGCGAGTGAAAATCATTGAGACATTGAGTCACTTGGTCATTGAGTCATTGAAAGGCTCCCGCTTTTGAATTTCAATGATTCAATGCCTCAATAAGTCAATGGTTCAGTCGGTTTAGTCCATGCAGGTCACCGAAATCTACAAATCGATCCAGGGCGAATCGACGCATTCCGGCCTGTCCTGCGTCTTCGTGCGTCTGACCGGATGCAACCTTCGCTGCACCTGGTGCGACAGCGAGTTCAGTTTCCAGGGTGGGCAGAAAATGACGCTTCAAGAAGTGCTCACCGAAGTTGCCCGGCTGAGTCCGACCGGTGGAATGGTCGAGATCACCGGCGGCGAACCCATATTGCAGGAGCGTGAGGTCATCCCGCTGATCGAACAACTTCTGGAGGCTGACTACCAGGTTTTGCTCGAAACCAGCGGCGAACGCCCTCTGGCGCGGGTTCCGAAGCAGGTCATCAAGATTGTTGATGTAAAGTGTCCGCACTCTGGCGAACCAGACACCTTCGCGCTCGAGAATCTAAAAGCGCTCCAGCCTCACGATGAACTCAAGTTCGTTCTGGCCGACCGCATTGACTACGAATTCGCCCGCGACTTCGTCGTGAAGCACGGGCTGGCCGAATGCGTTCACGCCATTTTGTTTTCGCCCGCGTTTGAAAAGACTGCCTCGGGCGCGCGAGACACGTCGCATTGCCTCCTCGATCCGCAAGAGTTGGCGCAATGGATCCTGGCCGACAACGTCCCTGCGAGGCTCAGCCTGCAGATACACAAATTGATCTGGGATCCCGCCGCCAAAGGCGTGTAGAAAAGCCTATGCCATCCGCGCCTGCACCCGATTTTCCGCTCGCAGATGCGCCACCACCAGCCTGATGTCGTCAAAACTTATGTAGGGTGGCAGCGCATCCTTAATATCCCTCAGCCGTTCGACCCCCTGCTTCACGCAAGCGGCCTCAATCAGCGGCTGCGCGTCAGGAGAAATCCACGTGGGATCCAACTTCACCTGCCCAGTCTCGATCAGGTTCGCGACCGTACAAACGACCGTCGAAATCTGCCGCGCTCGAATGCGGGCAATCTCTTCAAAGCTGCGACCCTCGTTCAAGAGTCGCAGCGTCTGTTCTGCTGGAGTTGGCTCCGTAGCCACCCTGGGTGCGGCACGCGCTCCATCGCCAAAGTTCCGCAAAGCCTGAAGAATTTCCGTACCGTACACGTCCGCTTTTTTTTCGCCAATCCCCGGCACCTGCCTTAACTCCGCGAAACTCGCCGGGCGCACTCGGCACAATTCCTCCAGCGTGCTGTCGTGCAGAATAATGTATGCAGGCACTTTATTTTCCCGCGCCATATTTCGCCGCCATTCGCGCAGATAGTCCGCCAACGCTGGATTGGCCTCCGCCGGCGTCGCGTCTGGTACCGTCGGTCTTTCGGACGGCAGCAGCGGGGTGTAGGAGGACGGAAAGGACGTGGGTGGAAAATATGACCGTCGCGCCGTCACTTCGGGTAGGGCAACAGTGACGATCTCTTGTTTGAGCCACTCCGGCTTGGCGCCGCAATTGTCGCAGTTGCCGCAGCGCTCCCATGTCGGAGTCTCTCCGAAGTGGACACAGATCTGCCGGTGGCGGCAGCGTGGAGAATCCGCGAACCGGCTGATTACACGTTTCCGCTCGCTACACCGCTCGCGTTCGGCGTCATCCGAAATTTTCCCGATGAAGTAATCCAGCAGAACGTGGTCGCGCTTCTGCCAGAGCAGCACGCAATCCGCGGGACGCCCATCCCGCCCGGCACGGCCCGCCTCCTGGTAGAACTGCTCAATCGATTTGGGCAGCGACAGATGAATCACCGCGCGCACGGCGGGCTTGTTGATGCCCAGGCCAAACGCGATCGTTCCCACCAGCACCCGCACTTCGTCCGACATCCATCGTTCCTGATTCTGCCGGCGCACGGGCGCTTCCATCTTTGCGTGATAAGGAATCGCCGCAATCCCGCTCTCCTCGAGATATTCGACCGTTTCCTCCACCCGGCGAATCGTGGGTGAATACACAATCACGCTCTCCCCTGCATATTGCCGCAACGCCCGGCAGAGCAACTCCATCTGCGTTCGCGCTTCGCACTCGTGGACCACGTAGCGCAAATTCTTGCGATGGAAGCTGGCGATATAAAGATGCGGATCGCGCATCTGCAACTGCTTCAGAATGTCGTGTCGCACCTGCCGGGTGGCGCTAGCCGTGAACGCCGCAATTGGAAGCTTCGGAAAGCTGGTGCGCAGTCGGCTCAATTGCCGGTAGTCCGGCCGGAATTCATGTCCCCACTCTGAAATGCAATGGGCTTCGTCGACGGCAAAGAAACCCACTGGCACCTTGGCCAGCCAATCGAAAGTATTTTCAGCGGCCAGCCGCTCCGGCGAAAGATAGAGCAGCCGGTACTCCCCCCGTGCCGCTTTCTGCATGACCTGCCGCCGTTCCGCCGAATTCTGAAAACTATTGATCGCCGCCGCCGGAATGCCCATTTGCCCCAGTTGTGCCGCCTGGTCCTGCATCAGCGCGATCAGCGGAGAAACCACCACCGCCGTCTTCCCCAAAATAACCGCCGGGAGCTGGTAGCACAGCGACTTTCCGCCTCCGGTCGGCATGACCACGCAAGTATCGTGCGCCGCCAGCAGACTCCGGATAACATTCTCCTGCTTGGGGCGAAACTCGTGGTATCCCCAATAGCGTCGGAGCGCTTCCGCCAGGTCTGGACCCGTTTCAGGCATTCTCGGCAGTATAGCCTTAGACCTGTTGCCGAAGTCTGTGAGGGTTCGACATTAGATTTGTGACGAATCGAAAGCCTGAACCGCAGAGGACGCAGAGAACGCAGAGTAAGACAGGAAGGAAAGCGCAGAACCAGCACAGAAACAATAAATTCTCCGCGAACTCTGCGCTCTCTGCGGTTCAAGCTTTCGCGGAAGGTTGTAATGAAGACGTCGAATAATAGAAAAAGGCCGGCTTGAAGGCCGGCTTTTTTCTTGATTCCTACATCTCGCGGGCGAGGGCGCCCGCGCCACACAACTACTTCTTTGGAGCGATCGCGTCTTTTGCGGCTTTGGCTACGCGGAATTTTACGACCGTCTTCGCCTTAATCTGAATCGGTTCGCCGGTCTGCGGGTTGCGTCCCATGCGGGCCTTGCGGTGCGCCTTCACCAGGCGGCCGAGGCCGGGCACAACGAACACACCGCTTTTCTTCGTCTCTTTAATTGCCGTGTCTGCCAGGTGCTCCAGAAACGCTGCGGCCGTCTTGTTGTTGGAGCCGAGCTTCTCGGCCAGGTGGCGGGTGAGTTGGGTCTTGGTCATACCAGATGCCATGAATTCCTCCTTCAGGAACTTACTAATTTGCTTGTTTCGACCGAATAGTAACGCACTGTGCTGTGGAAAAGTAGCATTTTATGCAGATTTTATGCGGTTTTCCAGAAAGATACCCCGTGAAACCCGGCATAAAATGAGGGTTCGGCAGCCGCAGCGGCCCCGAATGGCCCAACTTAAGCCAAAAAGGCCACACCGTGAAGGTCGTCGCAAAGCCAGAACTCCGGAGTCGTGCTAGGGGCGCGGCTGCAGTTTGCAGGCGTGCGAGACGCAGTATCGGTTCCGCGCGAACCACTTGTAACCCGCGCGGATGAGCCGGTTGAAGCCTGGCAAACTAAAAATCGCATAGAAGGGCCAAGCCCACCAGATCCGACGCGTCACATATAAATAAACGTCGGATCCGGAAATCAGCTTGCCGTCTGCGGTCAGCAACCGTATGTCGGTGACCAGTTCTTCGGGGTTCATCCTGATCTTGCCGGCCACCCAAGGCTCATCCAGCGAGGCAATCTCGAACCCGCGCCGCGCGAGTGTCCCCGCCCAATAGTTCACCCAACGCGAGCAGAATCCGCATTGCCCATCGTAAAGGACGACGTCCCGGTCCAGCGGTCGCGTTTCAGCGCTCACATATGTAGGATGGTCGGACGGGGCGGCCCGATTCATTCGACAATTCGCACCCAAGGCTTGCCCTACGGATCGTACACCGCCGCGCGCATCCCGGCACGCCGCGCCGCTTCCTGCATTTGGTCGAGCTTTACTTTCTGGTCGTCAAGTTGCAGTTGCATTTGCGCCAGGCGCTCCATTTGCCGCGCCTGATACTGGTTGATCGGCGATTCGTACAGAACGCTCCCGCCCGCTGACTGAATCGATGCGTGAAGCTGGTCGATCCGCCGCTGCAGAGCGGCCATCCTAGTCTTTTGCGCGAGTATCTGTCTCTTCCATTGCTCGGCGGCACGCTGTTCGGCCGCGCGTTGCTGGGCAGAACGCTGTGCCATGCGATCGGCAGCCTGACCGCTCGCTGCCGCGTCAGTTTCTGATTTCGCCTCCGGCGATCCCTGGTTCGCGTCCGGGTCCTTGGGAAGGTCCTTGTTCGTGATCACTTTTGGCGGCGCGGCAGATGCATCCTCGGACTGCTTCTTCTCCCGATTTTCGCGCGCAACGTCGCCCAGCGACTGCGCGTAGGCGGCTGGGCTTATCAATAACGCGATTGCCGCAATCTTCAAGAACGTTCGCTGCATATCTCTCTTCCAACCCGACACCGAACTATATGGTAACTACTAATGCTAACCCGGCTGGCTGCGCTCTGTTACTGGCTATCTGAGTCGCGCGCGAAACGAAAGTGCGGTGCCATTATGGCCAACCGGCCATCTCCAGCACCTTTTCCGGCGTAATCCCGCTCTGCCGCAAATGCCGGATGCTCAACGCATCGTGTCGTTTCGCGAGCCGCACGCCAGCCGAGTCGCGCACCAGTTCGCAATGAAAATATCCGGGAACGGCGTACCCGAGCGCACGCAGCAACAGCAGTTGCCGTGCCGTCGATTTCAGCAGATCCGCGCCCCGCACGACTTCCGTGATCCGCATGGCCGCGTCGTCGACCACGACCGCGAGTTGGTAAGCCGGAACGTCGTCGCGCCGCCAGACTAAGAAATCACCGAAATCACAGCCCGAGACGTAGCGCTGCCGACCTAGATTCAAATCGGCAAATTCAATCATTTCGCCCTCGGGAACGCGAAACCGCCAGTTCACTCCCGCCGGCTCCGTGCACGCAGCCACATCCTTACGCTCACGGCAAGTTCCCGGATACACGGGCTCACCGTCCGCGTCATTCGGAGCGCTCGCCGCCTGCGCCAGATCCTTGCGCGAACAAGTACACGGATACAGAAACCCGCCCTCCCGCAGCCGCCGCCACGCCTCCAGATAGTGAGCCCGGCGCTCACTCTGCGAGTAAGGGCCATACGGACCGCCGCAGTCCGGTCCCTCACTCCAGCGAATTCCCAGCCAGCGCAGGTCTTCGATCATGGCGTGGACAAATTCCGTCCGCGAGCGCTGCGGATCCAGATCCTCGTTCCGCAAAACCAAAGCCCCGTGATTTTCGATCGCCCGTTGCGCCGCGATCCGGAAAGTCCGCGCGTGCCCAACGTGCAGCAGGCCTGTCGGCGATGGTGCCAGGCGTCCGCGATAAGCCGGAGCGGTCTTCGTCACAGAGGCATTCTAGCCGGACCGAGCTCGTGCGTATCCATCTAAACACACCGTGTTCGCCTATCACGCTCGCGCACCGAGATGATCGCATTAAGTCTCGCCAAATCAGCGCATTTTTGATTGGCCCTACTCCTGCCCTTCGTCTTTCCGACTGCGCCAGCCGCAGAGGAGGTGACAAAATGACAACGCTTTGGAAATCCGGTGACAAGAAATCCAGTAACCCGGCAGCAAACAACACAATCCCTGGGACGATGCTCTCGTCCTGGTCGCGCCAGCAGAAGCTGGCAATGATCGCAGGCTTCACGATTCTCGGGCTGTTACTCGCGGTGAGCGCGTGCTCGAAGCAATCTCAAAAACCGGCGCTGGTCGGCGTCTCCGGCTCGACTACAACTCCGGCAGCGGCCGTTCCCGCACCTGTAGCCATCACAACCGGAGTAGCCGCACCCGCAAAGAAGACTGTCAAGAGGCGTCCCGCGAACGTTACCTACAGCGACCCCGGCTCTGGCGTCTCGTTCCTGTATCCGCGCAAGTTCTCGCTGCTCTCTGGCGACAAGGCGGAGCCCAAGTTTGCGCCCCTGGGCGATGCCGTGATGAACTTCGTGCAGCCCGGCGGAGTTGCCATCGCTACCGTCGAAATGCCTGGCGGTTCGTATCCTGGCACCGACTTTGTGTCTGCCTTCTTCAACGTGAACGTCGATCGCAGCGTGTCTGAGCAGGAGTGCGGGCACTTCGCCTTCGTCGATTCCCACAATGTCAACGGCGCGCCCGTGGACGCCGAAAAAGTGAAGATCGGCTCGACCGACATGGAGACGACTTCCGACTTTTCCGCCAGCGCCATGACGCAAACCGAAACGCAGTACTACCACAGCTACGAAAATGGAGCCTGCTTCGAATACGTCCTGAGTGTGGGCACCGCCGGATATGGCACGAAAGACGGCGTCAAGCCAGTCAACCGCGACGAAGTCTTCGCCAGGCTGGAGAAGATTCTGGCCACGGTAAAGATTAATCCAGTCGAGCGGGAGCAGGTGGCCGAACAAGCGGCCAACGGCATCGCTGACAGCAAGTGACTGAAGGATCGGGTCATCGGGTGATTTCTGATCACCCGATGGCTCCGGTATTATCGAACTGTGTCGACCTCTCGCGTCGCAAAAAACAAACTACAGCTCTTGCGTTCCGAGAAGCTAGGCAAGCTGCCTTGGCTGTTGCACGGCTTCTCGACCCGACACGGCGGAGTGTCGCGGGTCTACTGCGGAAATGCGCTGAATCTTGGGTTTACGCAGCACGACTCTCGCGCGGCTGTCGAGCGTAACCGCGAGCTTTTCCTGAAGGAACTGGGAGCGGCGAGCGGACGCAAGAACTGGCCGCTGGTTTCGTTGCGACAGATTCATTCTGACTTGATTCATCGTGTTGAGGGGGTGCCAGCCCAGCCTCTTGCCGGGGACGGAATTGTCACGGACACTCCGGGGCTGCTCGTGGCCGTGCTGACCGCCGATTGCCTTCCCATCATTCTGGCCGATCGGAAACGGCGGGCTATCGGCGTTTTTCACGCCGGGTGGCGCGGCACGGTTAAGCGGATCGTCGAGAAAGGTGTCGGCGAGATGCGGAAGCATTTCGGGAGTGATCCGCGGAACCTGGTGGCGGCGATTGGTCCGGGCGTGCGGGGATGCTGCTACGAGGTAGGCGAAGAAGTGCGCACCCGTTTTGAAGCTCAGTTTTCCTACGCCAGCAGCCTGTTCCGTGAGGTCAAGGAATCGGACCCGGTGCGGGAGAAATATCCGCTACTGTTCCTTTCGGCGCGCCCCCCGGGGCACGGGGCATTGCCCATTAAACTTTTTCTCGATCTGGTCGAGGCAAACCGGCGGCAATTGCAAGGTTCAGGCGTGTTGGCGAAGAACATCGACACGGTGGGGCCATGCACGGTCTGCCATGCCGAACTGCTGTTCAGCTTCCGTGCGGAGAAAGGCATGACAGGCAGAATGATGGCAGCGGCGGGGATCAGGAGCTGAAGTTTCATGCCTTATCGCGTTGTTTCTTTCACCATGGCGCAAGTGCGGCAAGGAGCACTCGGATTTCAGCGTCAGCTGAGCGCCGTCCTGCGCGAACTTCCCGAGATCAAAGTGTATTCGTTGAGCCCGTTCGACCTGGACGAACGCCGTCGGTTCAAAGATCGCTTTGGGGGAGACGTCGTGTACTTTCTCAACGACGCGGCACGTCAGGAATGCGAGCGCCTGGGCCTCAACCTACAATTTGTGGGGGAAATCTCCGATGACGAACTACCGCGTCGGCGAACCTTGGTGATCGGCATGCCCGAGCGAACACCTCGACGAAATAGGAACGGGGTGGTGGAGGACGCTAGTCCTTCTTCTGTTTCTTGGGCGAGGTCTCGGGCTTGGGCTTCTCGTCTTTCTTAGTCTCCTTACCGTCCTTCTTTTCTTTCGCTTCCTTCGCGCTGCTCTCACTTTCAGAAGAAGATGACGAGGACGACGGGGAAGAAGAACCCTTCTTCGCATAATCCGTCACGTACCACCCCGAGCCTTTGAACTGCACGGCTGGAGCCGAGATCACCTGTTCGAGGACGCCTCCGCATTCGGGACACTTTTTCAGGTGCTTGTCTGAGAATTTGCGGATTTCTTCAAAGCGGTGTCCGCACTTCTTGCACAGGTATTCGTAGTTGGGCATGGGTGAGCTTGATTCTAGAGTTTGGAATTCGTTCGCGTCAATTTGAGTGAAACAGCCCTCAACTTAATCGTGAAGGCGTGTAAACCTTCGCGAGCGGGGGCCCCTTCGGCTTTCGCTCAGCGCAGGTCCGCGCCACACGTGCTCAGCGTTTCAACAAATCCACCGGCTCGCGCACGTCGGTGACCCGGAAGTATTTTGCCAGCGCCGGATATTTCGCAGCGACCGCTTCATACATGGCATAGGCCACGTTGCGATAGGACGAGTGTCCAGCGGGCGTGGTGCGCAGCTCGGAGATGTATACGGCCTCGGCGAAGTCCATCTTAAACAGCGTGCGCTTGCGAAAAGCAAGCGGGATCGCGTACTGCGCGTTTTGCCGAGCTTCTTCACCGCCGGACGCAGCCAGCTTCTCCGCGGCAGTCGCGGCTCGTTTCATAGCCGATTCGTAATCGGAGCGGACTCCGGCGGCCTCGAGTTCGGGCGGAGTGTCGAAGCCGTGGGCAGTGGTGAAATCCTGCATGATCTGTACGCAACGACGGTGGCGGTGCATGTCGCGGAAGCCGCCGATGTCCATGAGGACGTCGAAGCGGAACTGCTGGCCGGCGGAAAAGGGACGCGGCAGCTCGTCGTGTTTGCCGCGATGGCGCAGGCCGAGGTCGACGATCTCGCGGCGGCGCGCCTCACCGGTTGCTTCAACTGCTTGACGAATCTGCCGGTAAGAGTACTGACAGTGGCCGTAAAGCAATGTTGTTGCAAGTTCGATCTCAAGCGCGTCATCATCCAGCAAATCCACGAGCGGCGCGGGGTCGATGGCGGCGCCCTGCATCAGTTCGGCGGCGGCCTGCTGCAGTTCGCGGCGCGTCTCGATCTCGTAGAGATTCGGATCGGCGTACTTGACCAGCGTAGGCGCAACCCGCACCTCGCGCAGCAGTTCGCGCTCGGCGCGATCGGCGATTTCGGGCGACACTGCGCGAATTTCGGCCACCAAGGCGCGAAGCGATTCTTCGTTGGCGTTGTAGGCGGGAGAAAGGGCGGCTTGTTTCAGCAGCGCTCCCAGATCGCGGACTTCCTTATGCGGCTGCGACAGCAGGTGGGCAACCTGGCTCTCCAGCGTGCGGGCGTTGACGATTTCTCCAAGCGAAGTATTCGTCGCCAGCGGCAGCAGATAGCGCGAGATGTCGAAAGCGCGGGCGCGCAGCGTGCGCTCGTAAAAGTCCGGCTTCATTTCGGCGGGCCGGGGAATGATGCTGGCGAGATACTCGAACGTCCGCTGCGAAACTTTTTCGTAAGCCGTGAACAAGGACTCGATGGTTTCGCGATAGAGAGTTCGGGTGGATGAAGGGTCCGAACCTGGACCTTCATTCTCAAAACTGGGCGTGTAGTAACCGCTCTTCCGGAAGTCCTGGTAGCGAGTCGAACGCTCCTGGCCATCCCAGCGTTGCTCGTCGGCCACCATGATGGCGGCAAGGATGGACAGGCGCTCGATGGCCAGCGCAATGTGGGCAAGGTCGGCGATCGATCGGTGGCCGTACTGGAAGTAGAAGGTGTTGAGAAATTTCTCCGCCTTCTGCAGCGTGATTTCCTTCAGCGACTCTTTCATCGAAAGCGCCGAGCGCGAGTACTTGGCCATAGCGTAGGCCTGGATCTCGGGCTCAACGCCGTAAACGGCAAACACTTCGACGGAGGTTTCGGGACCAGGAGCAGAGACAGGATGCTTGGAGACGGTACGCGACGCAGCGGGCTCGGTCGAAATTACTTCAGACATGGCAGTGGAGAAATCTTAATTGCCCGCTCGACTGGGCGCAATCGAACCGACGTGACGGTAGTGGTCCGGAATTGGGATTCGCCGACTTACCCGATCAAACTGCAGACTGATACACTACCCAAAACAACTTTACCAGGGCCTAAAATGCTCTGCTAGCCTATCCCTATGCCGCAGTCCGTCAAAGAGCGTGTTGCAAAGTTGAAGGCAGAAATCGCGGAAATCAGTGAAGCCAACCGCCTCTATCTGGAAGGTGGCAAGAAGATGGTGGGTGCGTCCGATCAGGAACGGCGACAGCAAAGATTGCAGGAAATCATGGACGAACTCAAGTCCTTGACCGACTGGAAAAAGACTTAATCTGCAAGAGGAATTGCGGTCTCAAGCGAAGCGCGGGATCGGCGGTCTGTCAGTCCGACGCTTGAACTTCCATGGTTTCCGTAATCCAGAGCTGCGCCGGAGCGCCTTTCGTAGTGCGGGTGGCAGTAGCCTGAAAGCCGCTGGATGTGATTTCGACGTCGTAAATATATGGAGGGCGCTCGCCCCTGATGCTGAGGTAGTTGCCAGAAATCAGCTCCCCGAGCGAAGCATACTTCCCTTCCGCTGCCAGGTACGCGCGTTCGGCGTTAGCAATGCCGATCAGGTCATTCTTGACACCTGTAACGTTGGCAACCTCTGCCGGATTGCCGGTCCCAGAGGCCGGAGCCAGCGTCTTGACCTGCAGAGAGTAGATGTACATGCCGATCGCCATCGTGATAACCGTGGCCAAGAATCCAAAAACACGTCCCATAATTCGCTCCGCAAGCGACATTGCATCGCAAAATCGTGTCGACGGCAAGTAACCAGGGTGTACATGCGCGAGATGAACTGGGGCGGCTGTTTACAGGAAGGTTGGGAGGAATGGCAAACCGGCTCGTCGAATGGCGACCCCGGAGGGAGTCGAACCCCCAACCCTCAGATCCGAAGTCTGATGCTCTATCCAATTGAGCTACGGGGCCGTGCGTCAATTGTAGATTCTACACCGCCGCAAAACGACAACGAATGGAAAGTTTGATGCAAGCTAAGAAGAATGTTGCGGTCCGCTTGTTACCTCTGAAATCTGACCTCTAACTTCTGACCCCTTCGCCGCCCCAAATCATCCTTGCCCACGGAAAATCCGCCCCACGTTGTAACATCAAATCGCATGACTGTTGTCCCGAATCCGCTGACCCACACGAGTTCGCGCCTGCTCGAATTCGAGACGCTGCGCGACTTGCTCTCCGGCTACGCCTCTTCGCCTTTGGGCAAGCGCCGCATCGCGGAACTTCTCCCTTCGCTCGATCGCGCCTGGATTGAAACCCAGCAGCAGCTCACCACGGAAATCCGTGAGTATCGCCGTGTCGGCGGACGTTTCGAATTCGCCGGCCTGCCCGAAGCGGGCAAATTGATCGAGAAATCCCGCATCGCCGGAGCGGCTCTTGAAACCAGCGAGATCCGCGACGTCGTGCTCGTCGCCGACCGCGCCGCTGAGTGGCGCGAAATCGTGCGCCAGCCTCCCGCCGCAATGCGTTCCGAGTGGACCACCGTAGACGCGCTTTCCGCTGGCATCCAGGATTTCACCAGCTTCCTGCGCGCGTTCCGCAACAAGATTCTGCCCGACGGCACGCTCGACGATCGCGCTTCGCCCGAGCTGAGCCGGATTCGACGTGAGATCGAAAAGCAGAAGCGGCAGATCCAGGATTCGTTGCGCAGCTACCTGCGGAAACTCGCCGAAGGCGGCACCGTGCAGGACGAACTGATCACCATCCGCGGCGAGCGTTTTGTTATCCCGGTAAAAGTCGAACAGAAACGCCGCGTGCAGGGCGTCGTCCACGGCGCCAGTTCCAGTGGGCAGACCGTGTTTGTCGAGCCCCTCGAAACCATCGAGCAGAACAACGAATTGGTGCGCCTGCTGGATGAAGAACAAGCCGAGGTCCATCGCGTGCTGCTGGAAATGACCCGCCAGATCGGAGAGAACGCGGATGCGATTCTAGCCGCCGACGACATCCTTGCTGAACTGGAGCTCCAATTTGCCAAAGCCCGCTTCGCCGAAGACTACAACTGCGTCGCGGTGACCTTGTGCGGAGACGAGAGCTCGTGTTGGGACGGGCGTCCTCGTGAGCGTGCCCTGAGCGCAGTCGAAGGGTCCGAGGCGAGCAAAGCTCGCCTGCTTCTCCATCGCGCAAGGCATCCTCTCCTCGAGCGTAACCTGAACCTGAAGAATGCAAAGATTGTCCCCATCAGCATCGAGCTCGAAGGCGACCATCGCCAGCTCGTCATCACCGGACCCAACACCGGCGGCAAGACTGTTTCCCTGAAAACGCTGGGCCTGCTCGCTCTGATGGCGCAGTCCGGTATCCCCGTGCCCGCGGACCGCGCCGACATGCCGGTTTTCGACGCCATTCTCGCTGACATCGGCGACTATCAATCGATCGAGCAGAATCTCTCGACGTTTTCCGCGCACGTCACCAACATCGACTTCATCTCGCGCACTGCGACCGCTAATTCGCTTGTATTGCTCGACGAACTCGGCTCCGCGACCGATCCCGAGGAAGGCGCAGCGCTCGCGGTTGCCATCGCCGAGCATTTTCGCAAAGCCGGATGCATGATCGTGATCTCGACGCACCACACTTCGCTCAAGGTTTATGGCGCGAACACGCCCGGAGTGATCAACGCCTCGGTGGGCTTTGACGAGGCTACCTTGCAGCCAACTTACGAACTGAAGACCGGCGTTCCCGGAGCATCCGCCGGAATCAACATCGCGCAACGCCTTGGACTGAATCCCGCCATCATCACATCCGCGCGCTCGCGCCTGGGCTCGCAAACTCAGGATGTGGCCCGCTTCCTCGACCGCTTGCACGCTGACCTGCGCGATCTTGAAGCCGAACGCATGCGCATGAAAGCTCGCGAGCAGGAACTCGAACGCGAGAAGCAGCAATTGGCCAATGAAGGCCGCAAAGAACAGCAAACCAAAATTCGCGATATGGAGAACAAACTCGAAACTCTCTTCCGCGACTTCGAATACCACGCCAGAGAAACCGTGAATGCGGTGCAGGATCGGGCCGCCCAGCAGAAGCTATCGAAGGACGCCGAACGCCGCATCGCCAAAATGCGCCGCGAATTTCGCGAGCAGTTCGATGCGACGGTGGTCGCACACTCGACCGGCGCCGATCGCGGCGACCCGAACGCCCAGCCCAGCCTGGTCAAGCACGTCTCCGAGGGCGACACGGTGAAGCTCAAGTCGATGGGCCGCGCTGCAGTCGTCAAGAAGAAAGTTGGCGACAATTATTTCGATGTCGAGATCGGCTCGATGAAAATGCGCATCGCCCGCGAAGATATCGCCGAAGTGTTGGCACGCGCTTCCGAGTCGCCCGTGCAGGCCGCTCGTTCTCGCGGTATCAGCGTCTCGCTGCAAAGCGAATCGAGCAGCCTCAACATGCCCAGCGAGATCAATGTCATCGGGCGCACGGTGGACGAAGCCACCCGGGAAGTCGAGAAATTCGTGGACCGCGCCTTCCTAGCCGGAATGCCGCGCGTGCGCATCGTCCACGGCAGCGGCATGGGCATCCTGCGCAAGGCCCTGCGCCAGTATCTGCAGAAGCACCCGCACGTGGAATCGGTTACGGAACCACCCCTCAACGAGGGCGGCGGCGGAGCCACCGTCGTGGAGTTAAGGGTCTAAAGGATCGGGTGGTCTATCCATCGGCTCATCGGGCGAATCAGCTACTGTAGTTTCGCGGACTCCGCCTTCGCCTCTTTCAGGATGGGGATGTCGGGGTCGGCGTCTTTCCAGAGCGCAAAGAAGTCCTGGTAGGCGGTTTTGGCTTTGGCCGAGTCGCCCGAGAGGGCATAGGCACGGGCCAAGCCGAGGCGAGCCAGCGCGCCAGTCCCGAAGTTTACGACGATCCCCCGATGATCCAGCAACTTCTGGAACTCGGCGGCCGCTGCGGCGCCGTTGCGCGCCCTGAGCTGGGTTTGGCCGCGAATGTACGCGGGATATAAAGTCCCCAGCTGAAATTGTGGCGGCTCGCCCAATTCATACGGCGCGGCGGCTTCCAGATTAACCAATGACTGCGCAGCATTGTTGGCGTTGAGTTCGATCGCTGCCTTGATGGTCGGCAGCCAGTAGACCTTCAGCACGGTTTGCGCTGGGTAACTCTTTTCCAGTTCTTCAACAATCGTCTTGGCCCGAGCAGTCTCACCACTCCGCGCCAGTGCCAGAGCGGCAAGCATTTCGACATCTCGACCCCGACTCAGTGCCAGGGCTGCGGCCACATCCTGCTTCGCGGCTGCTTGGTTGCCAAACTCCGCTTCTCGCAGGGCGGCATTTACCTGCCAGATGGCCGCCGTTTCCTTCGAGTCGGCGCGGACTGCGGCATCTACCGCGCGGCGGGAAAAGTCCCGAGCCTTGGAGAAGTGTCCGTAATAGGCTTCCGTGTCAGATTGGAACGACAGCAGGATGTCTTCGGTTCCTGGTTTACCGGCCGCCCAAGCGACCTGCCGCTCCATTTCTGCAGCATCGCTCTTGAGGAACGCTAATTGATAGGTTGCTAAGTGCAAGAAATCGGCTATGAGATTGTGCTTTTCAGCTTCCTCGATTGTTTTCTGGGCGTCATCGAGCCGGTTAAGCTGAAGGTAGATGTCTGCGAGATTGGAATAACCGATTGCGTTTGGAGCCAGACGCTGGGCCTCCTCGGTGGCAGCCAAAGACTTCTCGTATTGTCCAAGCTGGCCGTAAATATTTCCCAAGTTGTTGGGTGGCACCGCGTCCTGCGGATAGCTCTTGGCCCACAGTTCGTAGACTTGGGTGGCCTGCTCCAACTCTCCGGTGACGGTATCGTAGTACAAAGCCGAGATGCGATACTTTTCCCGCTCACTGACGCGATCGCGGAGGGCGTAGGCCTTCTTGATATTCTCCGTCGCCAGACTGGCCTGTCCCAGATTGCCGTAAACCAGACCCAGACTGGCATAGGCCACGGCAAAATTAGGATCGAGTTCGATCGCGCGTTTATAGAACGGGATAGCCTCAGCGTTCCCCTTCGATCGAAAGGTGGTGATGCCCATGCTGAAAGCTTTTAGGGCTTCGAGCGACGGTGTCGTGGCCTCGACCGGCACATCGAACTTCTGAATCGTGGCCAACGATTCGCCCAGTTTGACCCGCAGGCTGGACGCGGCTTTCCCGAGTGCTTTCAGCACTTCCTGTTTGCTGGCAGCCTCCTCCTGTTCCTTGGCCAGCGTATCCCCGCTGCTGCAACCGACTGCGTCCAACCCAATCACGTACTGCGCGCCCAAGCTCGAAATGGATCCCAGCAGAAGCGCTTTACTGCCGGTCCGAATGCAGAGTTCGCGCGCTATGTCGCGCGTGACACGTTCATTCGATGTACGGCCCATCAGGCGCAGCGTTTCTTCCACCTTGCGGTCGGAGAGAATGTTGAGAAAGGGAGATTGTCCGAGTTGCACGGCTAGCGCCTGTTTCAGCGCGTCATCAAAGACGGTATCGCCTGTCCTGTTGTCGAAGTCGGCCAGCACGACCGTGTCTTTATCCGTGAGGGGCGTAGGGTTGGCGGCTGGCGCAGCCGAACGCGAGCGCCAGTAGAGACCACCACCAATCAGGGCCGCCAGTACCACTACGGCCGCGGGAACCAGAATCTTCCACCGGCCGCTTGCTGCCGGCAAGGTCGCCGGCGCCTGTGCCGAAGAAAGTGCCGTCTTCTGTTTGCCGCTCGAGATACTCGAACTTGCGGTCGCAGCTCCGCTTGCGGACTGACCCGCGGCGTCAACGGCGGCGGGGATTCCCGTCCGGCTGGATTCTGTCTCGCGCTTCAGTCGTTTCAGGTCGGCGCGCATATCGCCGGCGTGCTGGTAGCGCAGGTCGCGGTCTTTCTCCAGCGCCTTGCTGATGATCCGTTCCAATTCCGCCGGCAGTTCAGGATTCAACCGTATGGGAGGCACTGGCGCCTTGTGCAGAATCGAGTCAAACAAGTCCGTGGTCGTTGCTCCGCGGAAGGGCAAGTTGGCGGTGGCCATCTCGTACAGAACTGCTCCAAAGGAGAACAGATCGGTGCGGGTATCCAGATCCCGCCCACGCGCCTGCTCCGGAGACACATACGCGGCCGTACCCACCGCTGTGCCGGGACTGGTAAGGTGCGCTTCGGCCGCGTCGGTTCGTGTCGCTTCAGGCTGTCCACTTGCC
>Ga0187817_10000128_pt1 | contig 26259 bp, 26 predicted proteins | sample NC_wetland_sal_i_17_FD_132431 | JGI IMG/M metagenome (GOLD analysis project Ga0187817, IMG submission 132431) | Wetland sediment microbial communities from Neuse River Estuary, North Carolina, USA - SO4_2 | ecosystem: Environmental > Aquatic > Freshwater > Wetlands > Sediment | place: USA... | reverse complement strand
TTCTCACGTCGGCTTACGGCATACAGAATACCTTGTTCTACGCCCTGAGCTTCTGGATGCCGCTTATCCTTAAGCGGCTCTCCGGACTGTCCGACTTTGCCGTAACTCTGCTCACGGCGTTGCCATTCGTGGTTGGCTTTCTGGCAATGCAACTCAACGGCTGGCATTCGGACCGCACCAAAGAGCGGCGATGGCATGCGGCCATTCCTGCGTTTATTGCAGGAGCGGTGATGCTTGTGGTCAGCATGACTCGCCTGGGAACCGCCCAGTCTATAGTTCTGTTTTCCGTTGCCTGTATCGGCATGGCGTTCCTTCCAGTCTTCTGGACAATGCCCTCAGCCTTCCTCAGCGACACAGCGGCTGCGGTGACCACTGGCTTGATTAACTGCGTGGCCGTGGGCCTGGGGGGCTTCGCTGGTCCGGCCCTGATAGGGTATTTCGCCGATCGCAATCATTCCTTCAGTTCTGCTTTTCTGTTTCTGGCAATCGCATCTTTCGTTTCCGGCTTCCTGATCTTGTCCGTCCACGTAACCCGCAATCCACTGCTTCTGGCAGAAGCTACCCCGACCCGGTCCTAAAGCTCCCGCAAAACAGAACGCAGAGTGTCCAGAGCTAACTGGCCGGCGTGCGTGGAAGCTTCCGGCAGACCTCCGACGGCGTTGACTAGCTCCTCTCCGTGCACTTTCCGCGCTTCATCTATCGTTCTTCCCTGCACCAATTCTGTGAGGGCCGAAGCGCACGCCATGGTGGGGACGCATCCTTTGGCGAGAAAACGAATGGCGACGATGCGATCGTTTGTCACCTCGACGGTTAACTTCAGCACATCACCGCAAACCGGGTTTTCGAGTTGAGCGGATGCATCTGGCTGGGCCACCTCTCCAGCGTTGCGAGGATTCTGGAAGTGGTCGAGAAGTTGGGCGGAATACATTCTGGGAAAATTGTAACCAAGTTCGGGAGCGAGGGGGCCTGGACAACAGGGCTTACATCGGTCCTTGTAACATAGATTATCGATGTCGGCGAATCACACCCCGCGACGTGTCGTCTCTTTGCAGCCTAGCGCAACCGTGATTCTAGCTGCGATTGACAGACTGGATTGTCTGGTTGCCTGCACCAGGTACTGCGCTGATGTCTGTCCCGGAGTCAAAGCGGCGGGGCTAACGATCGTCTCCGATTCGTGGACGGCAAACAGTGACCAGATTATCGCCGCCCGGCCCGACTTGGTGATTGCTGCTGTTCCCTACCAGGAAAAAGCCGTGGCAGAGATTCTCAAGTCGTGAGCGCGCTTCCTTGGGCTGGCTCCGAAAACTCTGGCAGACATTTACACAGATATCGCGACGATCTCCGGGGTTGTGGGGGCCATAGACCAAGGCGAGCAGGTCATCGCTCAAATGCGATCTGAGATCGAAGCCGTCCGCAAAAAGAGGGAGGGCAGACCTCGTCCTCGGGTCTTCTGCGAAGAGTGGGGCAAGCCATTAATCACTTCGCAACGTTGGGTTGCCGAACTGACGGAGGCTGCAGGCGGAGAATTCGTCGGGACACCCGGAGCGACGACGTCGTCCGAGGCGGTTCTCGCGGAAAATCCTGATGTGATAGTCGTCGCCTGGTGCGGCGCTGGAGACCGCGTTCCTTTGCAAAAGATCGTTACTGATCGTCATTGGTCCGCAATGCCCCCGGCTCAACAAGGCCGTGTCTATTGCATTCGTGACGAGTTTCTCAATACGCCCGCACCCACCCTGATTCACGGCCTGCAAGCCATGGCCTTTGCCCTTCATCCTCAGGACTTTCCAAAAGCCCCGGGCATAAGATGCATAACTGACGTACAGACGCCTGAGGCTTCACCGATAGTTTAAGATTTACCCATGCCCATAGCTTCCAAGACCAAGGACCTACAGACTGATTTGGCGCAATTGGCGGCCCATTCGAAGTCTACTCAAGAACTCATGGTCGGGATGGTCAAGCTGCTTCATGACCGCATGCTGAAGTACAACTGGGTAGGCTTCTACATGATGGAAGATGGCGCAGCCGGACAAACGGCAACACTAGTGCTGGGGCCTTTTGAAGGGGCCATGACCCCGCATACGCGAATTCCTTTGAACCAGGGTATCTGCGGCGCAGCGGCATCGAGCGGAAAAACCGTGGTGGTCGATGACGTTCACACGGATCCTCGCTACCTGGCCTGTTCTCTGGAGACCAAGTCCGAAATTGTAGTTCCCATATTCGTTCGCGGCAAAGTTGTTGGGGAGCTCGACATCGACAGCCACTTCCCGGCAGCGTTCCAAGGGGAAGACCGCGCACTGGTCGAGTACTGCGCCGGCCTGGTTGGCCGACAGCTGGAAAAATCACACTGAGAGCTAATGACAGGATGAACGTCCAATCCTGCCGGAGTGTTCTTATCCAATGAAGCAAGTCGTGGCAGCGCTGATCATCAACGGCGGCAAGGTGCTCGCCTGCCAACGCACTCGTCACCAGACGATGCCGCTGAAGTGGGAATTCCCGGGTGGAAAGATCGAGGAAGGCGAGCAGCCCCGCGACGCGTTGCGCCGGGAACTGGATGAGGAACTCGGGATCGATGCCGAGATCGGCGAGGAGGTGGCGCGGATTCGCCACAATTACAAGGGAGGAAGCTCGGTCGAACTGCGCTTTTACGTGGTGCGCAAATATCAGGGAGAGATCGAAAACAAGATTTTCAAGGATCTGCAGTGGCTGGCACCGTCGGAGTTACGCTCATACGACTTTCTGGAAGCGGATCTGACGTTGGTTCGGGACCTCGCGGAAGGCAAGCTTCTCTAAGCCGAAGCCTCGCGGCCTGCCTGAAACATTCAGTTACTGAGAGCTACCATCGCGGCGCTTCAAAGTGGGAGGCTGATCGGTGTCATCGGTGGTCTTACCGTCATCAGCGCTGGTGTGGGAGGCGCGGCGCAAAGTGGGACGATCGACGCTGCCACCATCGACTTTGTGACGGTTTTGGAGTTCCGTGAGCCTCGCCTTCACCTCCTGAAACTCGGAGGTATCGACCTTGTACTCCGCCAGAGCCGGCAGGAGAGTATCGATTTCTTTTTGCGTTTTCTCGATGCGGTCAGGGGTCTGAGGATGGGTATCGAAGGCCTTAGCCAGCGTGCCGGGTTTATGCTTCTCGAGCGCTTTGACCTTTTCAAAAAATGCGGTTAACGCCTGGGGATCGTATCCCGCTTTATACATGTACTCGATACCCAGGAAGTCAGCCTCAGACTCGAAAGTCCGGGTAAATTTCAAGAAGCCCATGGGCATTGCCAGCCCGGCAAGGCTTTGGACAGCGTATCCGATTCCGCCCCCGACGAAAATCAGCGGAATGGAGGCCAGGTTCATGAGCTGGCCGCGCGACATCTCACGCGCCGCATGGCAGGCTGCGACGTGGGCGATTTCGTGGGCCATAACGCCAGCCAGTTCCGCCTCGTTGTCAGCCGCCAGAATCAGGCCGGAATCGACATAAAAGAACCCGCCCGGCAAGGCAAAGGCATTGATGTCATCGGTATCGACGATCTTGATGGTAAAGGGCACGAGGGCGTCGGAGTTCCTTACCAGGTTTTGGCCGACTCGATTCACATACTCGGCAATCACCGGATCGTTAATCACCTTGGAACCGGACTCAACCTGTTGCGCGTAGGATCGGCCCATGGCAACTTGTTTTTCCAGGCTGTACCAGTTGCCAATGCTCCGCTGGCAGCCGACATTCCGGTTTCCAACCGCGTCAATGTCGCGAATGCTTCCGTCGTGATAGACCTTGGCCGGCTTGGGATTGGGTTGGGGGGAAGTTATCGGGGTGGTGGGAGATGTTGAGACCGCCGGCGAGCTCTCCTGTCCAAGCGCAGAAAGTGGAAGCAAAACCAGACTAGCTGCGGCGATGAGGACGGCTGAACGACGATGCATGACCCCACCCTGAATCTAATCTTTACATAGTTAGAGGTGAAAAGGTAGCCAAAAGTTAGCAGAGGACCTCGGTCCCTATCCGCGGGCGGCTTCTCGAAAGGCCATTCGGGCGCGGCATTCGGGCTGCACTGGTCGTGATGGTAGAAGTTCGACGATCTCAGCCGCCCGGCCTCAACGTCCAGATATAAGCAACAGTCAGCAGGGTCATGATGATGGTAGTCGCCCACGCGATCCAGTTGTAAAGACGCGAGTTGACGAATTCACCCATGAGTTCCTTCTTGTTGACCAACAGCAGCATGAAGATGAGCACAGGAGGAATAGCGATGCCATTGATGACCTGGGAGAGGATCGATATCTTAATCAGCGGCAAGTCGGGAACCATAATTGCGCCGGCACCAGCGACGATCAAGATCGTGTACAACCAGTAAAAGACGGGCGCTTCATTGAATCTCTTCCCGACCCCGGACTCAAACCCCAATCCTTCGCAAACTGTGTAGGCAGTGGAGAGGGGCAGAATCGAAGCCGCGAACAACGAAGCGTTGAACAGCCCCAGGGCAAAAAGGATGTAGGCGTAGTCTCCGGCCAAAGGTCGCAGCGCCTGGGCCGCATCCGATGCACTGTTAATGTTGCGGTAGCCGTGCGTGTAAAGTGTTGCGGCGCAGGCGACGATGATGAACCAGGCCACAACGTCGGTGAAAATGCAGCCGGAGATCACATCGATTTGCGAAGCCCGGTAGTGCCGTTTGGTAACTCCTTTTTCCACGATGGAAGATTGAAGGTAAAACTGCATCCAGGGCGCAATCGTGGTTCCCACAACCCCAATCGCCATGTATAGATAGCCCGGCAGAAAGAAGGCCGCCTTTGGCGGCGGCTTCACGGTCAGGACTAGAGCGTCAATCCAGGCGGGCTTTGCAAAGAAGCCGGCAAAAATGTAGGTCACATAAAAGAACGATGCGACAAGAAAAACCTTTTCCACGCTCTTGTATTGGCCCTTTACGACAATCAGCCACACAATGACGGCGCAGACCGGAACGGTGATGTATTTGGAAAGTCCGAAGAGCTCAAGGCTGCCGGCAATTCCGGCAAACTCGCCGACCACATTGCCAAAGTTGATCAGCAGAATGCCGATCATCATGAAGAAGGTGACGCGGAGTCCGAACTCTTCGCGAATCAGGTCGCTGAGACCCTTGCCGGTAACGGCTCCCATGCGGGCGGAGATTTCCTGGACCACGATCAATGCCAAAGTGACTGGAATCAGAGTCCACAACAGCAAGTGGCCGAACTGTGCGCCGGCGGCAGAATAGGTATAGATGCCGTTGGCATCGTTGTCCACGTTGGCGGTGATAAAGCCCGGGCCGACTACGGCGAAAAACAGCAGGATCCGGGTCTTCCAGAGTCTCAGGAATTTCATGGGCACAATTCGCAGACATAGAGCGTGACAGCAACAAATCGATCAATCAGGATAAACGCAGGGGACGAATCTGGATAGACAAATCTGGAATTTGTGGACGACTAACGGGCGGCGAGCTTTCTCACAGCTTCGCCCGCAGCATGCTGATTACGTCGTCGGACGTAATGACGCCGGTGAGTTTCTTATGATCATCGACAACAGGAAGGGTGATCAGATTGTATTTGTCAAATAATTCGGCTACGTCGTTTTCTCCAGCGCCCTCGTGGCTGGAAATCAACGGCTCCTGGGTGAGAGAGAGGAGGTGCGTCTCAGGAGAGGCCAACACAAGCTTGGCCAACGGCACCGCCGCCGCCAGCGTGCCGTGCGAGTCCACTAGGTAAATGGTGCTGACCGATTCGATACCGCCTTCGAAGTGACGCAGCGCCTCCACGGCATCGTGGGCCGTGGCGTCCACGCCAAGCGCCAGATATTCGGTGTTCATCCGGCCGGCGGCTGTGTTCTCCTTGAACTCCAGCAGGTCGGAAACTTCCTGTCGTTCTTCAGGAGCCATTTCCAGCAGAATTTCGGAAGTGCGCTCTTCGGGAAGGTCCGCCAGAAGGTCGGCGGCCGCGTCGGGATCCATCTCCTCCACAATTTCGGCCGCCCGTTCGGAGTCGAGCGACTCGACAATCGCCTTCTGCACCTTGGGCTCGACCTCTTCCAGGGCTTCGGCGGCAACTTCCTCGTCCAGCGTCTCGAATACGGCTTCACGCTCGTCCGGCGCCAGTTCCTCGACAATGTCGGCGATGTCGGCGGGATGCAGCCTAGCCAAACGCTCGTGTGAGATCTTCAGCTTCACCCGCCGGGCGGGATCGGTTTCGATCAAGTCGACAAATTCCCACGGGATGGTCTTCTCGGGGAGGCGGCGCAGCAATGCCCGCAAGGCCGCGATGGGCACGACTCCTTTCAGCAGGCGGCGAACGGCACCGCGGGCACCCACATCCACCCCGGCCACCTTGAGCACGGGATGAAGATTGCTCCTGTCCTGATGCAAGTCGACGTCATTCACCCGGACCACCTTGCGTCCGTGGACATCGATGATCTGTTGGTCGAGAAGGTCGCGGGTCAGCAGAAACAGACCTTCGGACCCGTCTGCTGCGGGCCAGTTCTCAACCGAAGTGTCGGTGCGAAGAGTGCCGTTGATGGCGATGATCGAACTGAACGGGAGCACGCGGTCACCGGACTTGGTACGGACGATAAGGACGGCGATGCGCGCCCGATCCTCAGCTGGGGCAATGGCCAGTTCGCGCAAACGCCCACATGGCCCGGCGGGATCAGACACCGGCAAGCCCAGCAACTCCGAAAGCGCCAGCGTGGACATTGCTCAGAGAATACCCAACTGAGATGCCGGAATCCACAAAAGACTTGCGGACAGCGTGCTTTCACCGCGGGATCATTGCCCGAACGCTCCAGGAACCGGAGGCATAGAGGTCGGTACACGGCTTTGCAGGTACACGGCTTTGCGTTGACATTTCTTCGGGGAAACGCGAAACTATCGGATTCGCGGCCAGGCTGCTTTCTTGTTACCCTCATACGGATCACAGCCAGGGCTGGCGAACGTGACGAAGTCAGTGACCTTTTCGCAAATTCATTGCCATGACCGATAATCGGGTGTGTTACACGCTGGATTCCACACTGCAGACTGTCGACAGTGCGGAACAGACAGCCAGCCGAATCGCCGTCGAAGCAGGCTTTGGAGAAGATGAGGTCATGCAGATTTCCATGGCGGTTCGTGAAGCCGCGGTGAACGCGGTCCTGCACGGTAACGCCTACGATCCAGGAAAGAAAGTAGAATTAGAGTTCGAGTGGACGGAGTGTGACCTGGTGATTACCATTCGCGACCAGGGAAAGGGCATGGACCTAGCAAAGATCCCCGACCCTCTGGCCCCCGAGAACTTGTTGAAGACGTCCGGACGTGGCATTTTTCTTATCCGCTCGTTCATGGATGAAGTGCAGATTCAGCCTTCCCAGACGGGCACCGAAATCAAACTCGTTAAGCGCGTTCCCGGAGCATCCGGGACCACCAAGGAGGCTTCCCAGTGAGCATGAAGACCAGTACTCGTCAGGTAGATGGCGTTGCCATCGTGGATTGCAGCGGGCGCATTACGCTCGGTGAAGGCAGCGTAGTTCTGCGCGACACGGTGCGCGAATTGCTATCCAAGGGCCAGAAGAAGATTCTGGTCAACCTCGGCGATATCACCTACATCGACAGCTCGGGCATCGGTGAGTTGGTGAGCGCGTTTACCACCGTGCGCAACCAGGGCGGCGAACTCAAGCTGCTCAACCTCACAAAGAAAGTCCATGACCTGCTGCAAATCACCAAGCTATACACGGTGTTCGACGTCAAGGACGATGAAGCGAGTGCGGTAAAGTCGTTCAAGTAGTCTCTGCATTTGTGCCGTGCGGGCCGTTCGCAATGGGGATGGCCCACGCGGGCCCTTTTCCGTTTCGGGAATGCGTTCCTCCAAAAGTGATGGCGGTCACGGCGGCGTGCCGGCGCGTGAACTATTCGTGACTCCCACGAAGTGCGTGCTGCTTTCCGTGTTTTTCTCTGCGCTCTCATTCGCAGACTGTATTCCGTTCAGCGAGGCCCGCAACCACATCGGCGAAATCCAGTGCGTCACGGGAAAGGTCTTCCGGGTCATTGGCGATGTCCGCCAACTGAAGAACCAAATCGTCGAAATCCACGGTGATGTGAAAGAGTACAACGGACGAGCGGAAATCGTGCTGGAGCAGTTGCGCCAGCTCGGCGGCGAGGGAGTGAGAATTCTGAGGCTTCCCAAAGATTACGATGTAGAAAGAAAGGGCAAATACAGTGCAGGAACATTCAGTCTGCCGAAGCCTACGTAAAATACTTCAAAGAAGCGGCAAACAGCAAAGCTGCCGGTCGAGATTCCAGAAGATAATTAACGGTTTACACCATCCCTCTGCGCAACTCATCCAACGGATAAAACGTCCCGCGCCAGACCACCCCACCGCGGCCGAGCGTCAGCAGCATTGATCGCAGCATGATGTAAACGAACAAAGCTGAGCTGATGGGATGCAAGAGAAAATAGTAGGCAGGCACGTCGGATTTCCACGACATTCCCACATAGATGCCGAACATGGACACCAGGGCAACTGCATAGGGCAGACGTTCCCATCCGTGCGCCAACCAAATTCCGACAAAAGGCATGAGATTGAGAAATGCCAACAGGAAAGCTGATCCCAGCGCCCGCGGCCACTGAAACGACACGATGGCAAAGAAGTTCTTGGTGAGGTTCTGTACCATGCCCATGGTGCCCTTGATCCAGCGGAGGGAGATCAGGTCATGTCCGAAGACGTTGCGCTGCGCAAACCCGGCATTCTTTACCAGCTTGCCGAGTTTCATGTCGTCCAGCACCTCAAACTGCAGGGCCTTGTAGGTACCGATGGCTTCATACACCCGGCGCCGGATCATGTTGAATGCGCCCGTTCCCATGTGGTCTTTGGTCTTGGGGTCGGCAACCTTCCAGGGGCGATGCCCAAAGACGAACATGGATTGGAAGAAAGCGATCATCATGGTCTCACCGGGACTGTGCATGATCATGCGGGGAAAAAGCACCAGGTGGTCAGGGCGCTCAGCCTCGACATATGCAACGGCGCGACTTAGCGCGTCAGGACGAAAGAGCACGTCCGCATCGGTGAACAGGATCCAGTCCCCGCTCGCCTGGTTGGCCCCAGACCACATGGCGTGAACCTTCCCCAGCCATCCGGCAGGTAAATCAGAAACATGAATGACTTTCAGGCGCGGACGAGCCTCGGGCCTCGCTGCTACGTCGTCCATGATCTGGCCGGTGCGATCGGTGGAACGATCGTTTACGGCGATGATTTCGTAATTCTGATAGTCCAGCTTCAGCAGTCGAGTCAGGGACTCCTCAATGTGCCCTTCCTCGTTGCGCGCAGGAACGACGATGCTCAGGCGAGGATTGGAGTGCGTTTTCGTCTTCGGATCCCATTCTGGACGGGAGATGTCGGCGATCTTCGGCATGCCCCATGCCGCATCCAGCACACGCGAAAGCCAGACCAAAGCCAGAATGCCGCCTGCGATCCAGTGGAAGTAGCTCATCCGGCCTGAGTTCTGTGCAATTGCACGTTAGGGGCAAATCGCATTCCGTAAAAGAGTATGGCCGACGAAATCGCCATGGCGATGACCGGCAGAATGAACGCAGCCTCGAGCGAGCGACGATCCGCCAAGTAACCCATCAGGGTCGGTGAGGGAACATCTCCGAGGAGGTGGAAAATGAAGATGTTGATGGCAATGGCGGTGGCGCGAATGTGCGCTCCGACTGCGTTGACCAACGCCGTATTCAGGGGCGAGGTGTTCAGCAACAGAAAGAACGCAGCCACGGCAATCGCGGGCAACATGACGGGCCCTTTGAAGAACAACGCGATGATCATGGCCGGAACGCCCAGACCCATGCTGATTGCAGACACAAAGTAGTAGGAACTCTTCTTCCAGGGCAACAGGAGATCGCCCAGCCAACCGCCGATGAGCGATGCCAGCACGCCATCGACCACCACGATGGCTCCGAACATCAAGTTTGCGGATTCCAGGGTGTATCCGCGGACTCGGGAAAGAAATGTTGGCATCCACACCTGGATTCCGCCAAGGGAAAAAGTACTCGCCGCCATGCCCAACGTGACCGTCCAGAATGCGGGATTGCGGGCCAGGCCGAGGATCGTTCCCCGCTCGGGAGTTTCCTTCAAAGAGTCGAACTGGCCACGTGGGGGCTCCGGCAGGAACCATACCGCCACCGCCAGCAGGAAGCCGGGAATGGCCGCGACGTAGAAGGGCAATCGCCAGCCGAAGTTCGGACCAAGTTTCCCCCCAAGCAGATAACCCGCCGCCGTGCCCACCGGAATTGCCAAATAGAAAATGCCGAAGATGCGGCCACGTTCTTCCTCGGTGAACAGATCGGCGACAAAGGTCGGTGCGATGGTGACGAAGGTGGCTTCGCCAATTCCGACGAGCGTGTGGCGCACCAGCAATTCCCAATAGGTATGAGTGACTGCGGTCAGCAGCGTAAGACCGCTCCAGAAGATCGCGCCCAGGACAATGATCAGCTTGCGGGAATAGCGGTCGGCCCAGGGGCCGGTAAATGGCGCCGCGATCATATAAAACCCGAGAAAGGCGCTGGTCAGATAGCCAACCTGGGCATTGGTGAGGTGGAATTCGCTCTGCACCAGCGGCTGCACGGCAAACAGCACCGAGCGATCGATATAGTTCAGCAGGTTCAGCGCGGTGAGCAAGGCAAGCGCAGTGCGGGGATAGAGTTTGGCCTGGGTCACTTGGGGAAGGAATATAACACGGCCAAAGCTTTTAACCGCAGAGGCCGGAAGGAATGTTGTGAAGAATTTCTTCTCCTTGCGATCTTGCGATGCTTGTCTGCGAACTTTGCGGTAAGCTTCCAAACGAAAAAAGGATAATCCTGGATATGCAAGAAATCGCTCTTCTCTTCCCGATCCTTCTGCTCGCTGTGTCAGGCATTGCTCAGGATGCGGTCAGTAACAAGCCCGAGCCTTCTGAGCGTCATGAGTTCGTGATCTCGAATTTCCGGACCGAGAGTGGGGTGACTCTGCCACAGGCGCGGTTGGTGTACGGAACGTATGGCCATCTGAATGCCAGGAAGGATAACGTAGTGCTTCTTCCCTCCCATTACTTGGCGGACTATCACGGCTACGAGTGGCTGATCGGGCCGCGACACGCTCTCGATATCTCCAAGCTGTTTCTGGTGGCAACGGAGTTGTTTGGCAGCGGGCATTCATCGTCGCCGAGTAACGCGCCTGAACCTTTCCACGGTCCGCGCTTCCCCATTACGACAATCCGCGACAACGTCGCGGCAGTGCATCGCCTACTTACGGAGGAACTCGGAATCACGCATGTTCGCGCGATCATTGGCTTTTCCATGGGCGCGCAGCAGGCCTTCCAATGGGCGGTAAGTTACCCGGACTTCGCCGACCGCATCGTGGCTACGGCGGGTACAGCGAAGACCTATCCCCACGGGTTCGTGCGTCTGGAAGGACAAATCGCAGCGCTCACCGCCGACGCTGCGTTTCAGAACGGCGACTATACAACCCCGCCCACTAAGGGTCTGGAGGCGTTTGCGTTGGTTTGGACGGCATGGCTGTTTTCACAGGAGTGGTGGCGCCGCGAGTTATGGCGTGAAACCGAGAAACCTGGTACCACGTTCGAACAGCTCTTGCATGACTTCCGCACAAACTTCATCCCCGGCGCGGATGCCAACGATTTAATCCTTCAGATGCGCACCTGGGAAAAACACGACGTCGGGGCTACGCCTGGGTTTGGTGGAGATGTGGAGCGCGCGCTCCGTTCAATTAAAGTTCCGCTCCTCTACATGCCCTCGGAGACGGATCTTTACTTTCCGCTCGGGGACGCGCGTTATGAGGCTGCATTCATCCCCGGAGTTTCCCTGGTGCCTATCCCGTCGCTTTGGGGACACACGGCCGGCGTGGGTAGCAACCCAGCGGACGAAAAATTTCTGAATGAGACGATTGGGCGGTTCCTGGCTGCCGGGCACTAGCCGCAGGTGGTTCAAGTCCAAGAGATCTTAACCGCAAAGGTCCGAGAGGTTTCGCAAAGAGCGCAGAGAAGTCTTCCAGTTAGTGGAGGAGAAGGCTATTTTGTCTTGATTCCATTTCTGCGCGGCCACCTAGCTACTACTACGGTCGAAATCCCGCCGCGGGGACGGAAATCACCCTTGACTTCCGCCCATACCGGGCGCGCCCACCGCACTACGTCCTGAAGCACGCGGTTCACGATGTTCTCCTGAAAAATGCCCAGATTTCGGTAAGACTGCAAATATTCCTTGAGCGACTTGAGTTCCAGGCAGCGTTTATCCGGCATGTACCGGATGGTGAGGGTGCCGAAATCGGGCAGACCGGTTTTGGGGCAGACTGAGGTGAACTCCGGGTCATCCACGACAATCTCGTAGCCGGGAAACTGGTTCGGCCAGGTCTCGATTTCCGGAAACTTGGCGCCGAGACCGGCTTTGGCGTGCTCCGTGGTGTAGCGCGGCTGTCTGGGCATGTGTCCTATTAAACAGCAGAGGATCGAGACCGGCAAATTCTGTGGTGTTTGAGCGTCTTTGGCGCTTTCGTCGCATCTAACGGTTAAGGTTCCCACATACATCTCAAGAAGCAGCTGGTGATACAGTATTTTGTAGGGTGTAGTGCACGCTTGGCGCAGATCTTCTCATGGCATTGGCACCTGTCAATAACGGCTTTTGGGCGCGCAATCGCTGGTTCTTGTGGACAGCAGCGATTATCGCTGCGGTGTTGTTGCTGGCCTCATTCATGTCGCGTGGGGATGCGGTGCCGGTACGCGCGGCTATGGTGGAACGCACCGCCATTCGCAGTGTGGTTTCAACTAACGGGAAGGTAGAGCCACTGCTGAACTTTGAGGCGCATGCCCCGGTCGGGACAACGGTGAAAAGGCTGCTGGTAAAAGAAGGCGATCACGTAACCAAGGGACAGCTCTTAGTACAGATGGACGATGCCGCTGCCCAGGCGGATGCAGCGCGAGCGCTGGCCCGGATTCGGGCTGCACAGGCCGAAATCGCGGCGGTGCAGAGCGGAGGAACACAGGAAGAAGTTCTCACCCTGGAATCGCAACTGAGCAAGGCGCGCACGGAGCGCGATACCGCGCAACGCAATCTGAATGCCCTCCGCCGTTTGCAGACAGACGGCGCAGCTTCCGCAGGCGAGGTCAAAGTTGCGGAAGATCAACTTCAGCGGGCAACTGCCGATCTAACCCTCTTGGAGAAAAAGCGGAGAGATCGCTACTCGCAAACCGAGATTGCCAAAGTGCAAGCTCAGAAATCTGAAGCCCAAACGGCTTACGATGCAGCCGAGGACATGCTGAACCACTTAAACATCCGGGCTCCATTCGACGGAGTCGTTTATTCGCTCCCCGTCCTGCAAGGTGCGTACGTCAATCCAGGCGACCTGGTGTTACAGGAAGCGGATCTGGCGAAGGTTCGCGTGCGCTCTTATGTTGATGAGCCAGATGTGGGACGCCTCGCTTTGGGACAACCTATCGAGGTGACCTGGGATGCGATACCAGGGCGCGTGTGGCGCGGCGGGGTAAGCGCCCTGCCGGCTGTGATCAAGCCACATAACACTCGTAACGTAGGCGAAACCACCTGCGTGGTGGATAATCAGGATCTCAAACTGCTGCCCAACGTCAACGTAGGGGTCACCATCATCACGACTGAGCATCAAAACGTTCTGAGTGTGCCGCGCGAAGCCCTCCACCAGGAGGATAGCCAGAGGTACGTGTATCAGATTGTGAATAACGAATTGCGTCGCCGTGAAGTACAGACTGCCATCTCGAATCTCACCAAGGTCGAGATCACAAGCGGACTTCACGAAAACGCCGTCGTCGCGCTCGCTCCTCTGACTTCAAAGCCCCTGCAAGACGGCTTGCCGGTGAAGGTGGTCCGCTAACGCTCATGGGTTTCCTCAAACGGGTCCTCTCAGTAATCCTTCTGTTTCTTTTTCCTGGTTGTGCGGCTTTCGCAGGCACCGCTCCCTCCGCGGACGTCCTGTTGGCTCAGGGACATGTGGATGACGCGATTTCTTCCTTGCAGTACCAGATCAGCAGCACCCCGAAGAATGCCCAATCCCACAATCTGCTCTGCCGGGCATTCCTCGTCGTGGAGAACTGGGACGGAGGGATTCCAGCCTGCCAGAAGGCCGTCGCCCTAGAACCAGGAAGCAGCCAGTACCACCTCTGGCTGGGGCGGATCTATGGGGAGAAGGCTAGTCATTCCAGTTTTATCTCCGCGGCTGGCCTGGCAGGAAAAGTACGTCACGAGTTCGAGACCGCGGTCCGGCTTGATCCCACAAATGTCGACGCTCGCGCCGATCTTGCCGAGTTCTACGTGGAAGCACCTGGCATCGTTGGAGGTGGAACGGACAAAGCCGCTGTTCAAGCGCGGGAGATGGCCACTCAGGATCCTCCCATGGCCCACCTGGTGCAGGCCTGGATCGCCGAGAAGAACAAAGACCGAACTGCCGCCGACGCCGAGTATCGCGCTGCGATCGAAACCAGCGGTGGAAAAGCAGGTACCTGGCTTAGTCTGGCGCAGTTTTACCGGCGCACCGGACGCCTCGATGCCATGCAGGATGCCTTGCAGCACGCCCTGGCGGCGCGCAAGAACCAATACATTCTGATGTCCGTCGCGGATGTTCTGGTTCGCACAAAATTGGATCAGCCAAGGGCAGTTCAACTGCTCCGGCGTTATCTTGCGAGCGAAACTGTGGAAGAGGCTCCTGCCTTTAAAGCACATTACCTGCTCGGCACTTTATTGGAGCGAGGGGGAGATAAGGCAGCTGCGGAGCAGGAATATCGCGCGGCGCTCTCTCTGGCTAGCAGTTTCTCTCCGGCCCGAAGCGCGTTAGACCGCCTGAATCGTCAGGAACCTCAACCTCCGTCGACATGCGGTACCGAGTAGTTTACTGGGGCCCGCGCCGATTACAATCGCACTTTTAAGCACAACGGAACTTTCGAGGTGAACAGATGAAACCTGGCTCACGTGGTTTTCTGTCTCTATTCTCGCTTGTAGTCCTTCTGACGCAATTCCCAACAAACCTGAGTGCAGAGCCCGTGCCGCTGAAGCGCGTCGTCGAATTGGCTTTAAGCCATAGCACCATGGCGGTTGCCGCCGACGCCGCTGCTCAGCGGGCGTTTGCTTCCTACCACGAAGTGCGCAACCAGTACTTGCCGACGTTGGCGGTGGGGTCGGGGCTGGGTGCGACCTGGGGCTACCCGCTAAGCCTGGAAGGGTCGGCTCCGTCGATCGTCAACACCACGGCACAATCCGCGGTCCTCAATGCGGCTCTGCGCGACTTTGTGCGCGAAGCTCGAACTGAATGGGAAGCCACGACCGCTCAGGGCAAAGACCAACGCGATCAGGTGATCCTGGACACGGTCCTAAGTTACGCAGAGCTTAGCAAATGGGAAACCGTTCTGGCCCACCTGAGTGAAGAATACTCGGCGGCTTTGAAGATGGAGCAGCTAGTCAACAAGCGGATTCAGGAGGGAATGGACAGCCCGCAGGCCCGTACCCAGTCCCGCCTCAATACTGCTCGAGTGTACCTTCGTGTAGCTCAAGCACAGGGATCCATTGATGTTCTGCGAACCCGGCTCTCGCAGTGGACAGGACTTCCGGCGTCCTCGATTGAAACCGTTCCTGAGTCTATTCCCGCACTTCCGGAGATCAAGCAGGAAGACAATCTCGCGGCCAAGGCGCTACAAGTCAGCCCGGCGATCCAGGTTGCAAGCCTGCATTCCACCGCGCTCGACTTCCGCGCAAGAGGCGAACACCGGGCCCTGTGGCCGACCTTCGATTTCGCCGCCCAGTACGCTCTGCTGGCCACATTTAACAATTATCAAAAATTCTTTCAGCCACACAGTTTTCAGTCGAACAACGCCAGTGCGGGCGTGGTGATTCGCTTTCCTTTCTTCAGCCCTTCCCAACGTGCTCGTGCGCAGGCCGCTGACGCAGAGGCACTGCGTTCCAGAAAAATCATGGAGGGTACGAAGAATCAGGTCTCCGAGCAAACTCTGAAACTGCAACGCTCGGTGGACCAATTGGCGGCGGCCCAGGAAGTAGCTCAGCTTGAGTATGAGCTGGCGAAGTCGAGTCTTGATGCCACCGAAGTCCGAGTGGAGGCCGGTACCGCGACATTGCACGAGGAAGACGACGCCCGAAATCAGGCCAATGAGCGCGACACTGCCTTGCAGGACGTGAAGTTCGAACTCGAGCGCGCGCGGATCACCTTATTGCGGGCGACGGGCGATCTGAGCAGCTGGGTGGGAGTTGGAAAGTGACCGGGGGTGGTCAAATCCTCCCTTTGGGACGGGCGCTGCAGATCATGGCCTATTTTCGCCGCTGAGCTGGCTAAATGATCCATTCGGCGTAAATGCATGGGCCTAAGCGCGCGGAACCGTTACACTTAATTCACAGGGTATAGTCAGAATTTGCGCTGGATCACCACTGGGGTTGCAAATCTCGGCACGTGGATGTACCTGTGCTCTCAGCATGCATAGCAAAAATGTTAGTATAAGGTACTCACACATATGCCTTTAAGAACATTGTTTCTGAATCCACCCTCGTTTGAGAATTTCGACGGGGGCGCTGGCTCGCGTTGGCCGGCGACTCGCGAGATTGAGTCCTACTGGTACCCGGTGTGGCTCGCTTACCCGACTGGCATGCTTGAGGGAGCGCGCCTGCTGGACGCCCCGTCTCACCATGTTTCCGCGGAAGAAACCATCAACATCGCCCGCGATTACGGCTTTCTGGTGCTGTTTACCAGTACCCCTGGCTTCCCCGGGGACATTCAGTTGGCACAGAAGATCAAGGAGACCAATCCTCGGATCAAGATCGCGTTTGTGGGACCACACGTCACGGTTTTGCCGGAGAAGTCGTTGAAGGATTGCCCGGCGATCGACTTCATAGTGCGTAAAGAATTCGATTACGCTACGGTCGAATTCGCTGAAGGTAAGCCACTGGAAGAAATTCTTGGTGTCTCCTATCGCAAGAATGGGGGAGTCGTCCATAACCCCGACCGCCCGGAACTCCAGAATCTTGATTCCCTGCCCCATGTGACCGACGTTTACAGGCGCGATCTGGATGTGACGCGGTATACCGTGCCCTTCCTGCTTTATCCGTTTGTGTCCCTCTATACCACCCGCGGTTGTCCGGCCCAGTGCACGTTTTGTCTATGGCCGCAGACTTTGAGTGGACATCCATGGCGCAAGCGTTCCACCGACGACGTTACCCGGGAGATGGCCAGGGCTAAAGAGTATTGGCCTGACGTGAGGGAATTCTTTTTTGACGACGACACCTTCAACATTCAGAAAGCGCGGACCATCGAGTTGTGCTCCAAGCTAAAGCCGCTGGGGCTCACCTGGTCTTGCACTTCGCGCGTGACCACAGACTATGAAACCCTGAAAGCCATGAAGGAGGCCGGCTGCCGCCTGCTCATCGTGGGATTCGAGTCTGGAGACCCGCAGATTCTCAAGAACATCAAGAAAGGCGCGACCGTTGAACGGGCCCGTCAGTTCACCAAGGATTGTCACAAACTCGGCTTGGTGATTCACGGCGATTTCATTCTCGGGCTGCCGGGAGAAACGCGAGAGACCATCCAGAACACAATCAAGTTCGCCAAGGAACTGGATATAGAGACCATTCAGGTCTCGGTGGCCCACGCCTACCCGGGAACGGAGCTGTACGAATACGCCATGAAGAACGGATTCATGGTGTCGGACACCAAGATGGTGGACGAGGGTGGTCATCAGCTAGCCCAGATTCAGTATCCCGGGTTGCCCGCAGATGACCTCATGGAGGCGGTACACCGTTTCTACGACGAATATTATTTTCGTCCCAAGGCGGTCTTCCGCATCCTCAAAAAAGCCGCATTTAACAGCGTGGAGCGTAAACGCCTCTACAAGGAAGCCAAGAGCTTCCTGAAACTCCGAGCTGCACGCCACAAATGGGTCAAGGATAAGCGCGAGCACGATTCCGCCGCCGCCGAACTAGTGAAGGTATAAGGATTGCTGTGACGCTGCGGAAGTATTTCGTGCTGGCCGGTGTATCGGTATTCGCAGTAACCGGGGATTCGCTGGTCTCAGACGGCATGAAGCACGTCGGCAGCATTTCCCTGCAGCATCTGCCCGACATCATCTTGGTCGTTTTCCGCCCCGAGGTGGCTCTGGGAGTCCTGTTCCTGCTAGCCTTCTTTGCCTGCTATACGACGGCGCTTTCCTGGGCTGACCTGACCTACGTTCTTCCCGCTACATCCGTCAGCTTCATCCTGCTCACTTTGGTGGCCCGGTTTGTGCTCCATGAGACGGTCAGCTTGACTCGCTGGCTGGGAGTTTTGCTGATCTCGATCGGTGTGGGCGTTGTAACTCAAGGTCCGGAGCTGACACACCACTCGCGGGATGCGGGAACCGGCAAATGCCCGACCACGCCGGTCACCGCAAGGGTGGAACCATGAAACCGCTTTACGCGTGGGGCGCGATCGCCATCATCGTTTCGGCTTCCACCGCCGGCGACGTCCTGCTTTCCCGTGCCATGAAGCAGGTCGGCGATGTCGGAGAACTTCGACGCCGTGCCGGCGTAGGAGCGGTTCTGGTTCGTGTTCTGCGGAATCCGAATTTTCTGCTCGGAGTCTTGGCCATGGCCGCGGCTTTCTATGCTATGTTGTTCGGCCTGTCCTGGGCTGACGTCAGTCTGGTCATACCTGCCTCGACTTCGTTGACGTTTGTGACGAACGCGATGGCAGCGAAAGTATTTCTGCACGAACGCGTCGATCACCGCCGCTGGCTGGCGGCAGTAGCGGTTGCCGGCGGGGTGATACTTCTTGCGATATAGCCGCTCAGGCGAACAACCGCATCAATCCTGTCGCAGGCAGATCGGGCACCACGAATCTCGCATCTCTCAGGCCAGCCGCTTTCGCGACACATTCCGCAGCTAGATGGCCGCTACGTACCGCCCCTTCCATGGTGGCAGGCCAACCGGTGGCCGTCCAATCTCCGGCTAGAAAAACTCTCGGCCACACGGTCTGATTGGTCGGCCGATAGAGATCGATACCCGGTCGTGGAGAGTAGGTGGCGTTGACTTCTTTGATGACTGTAGATTTCAGCAAGTTCGCATCTCGGGCTCCGGGGAAGAACTCGCGCAGTTCCTTCAGTGCTAATTCCGTGATGTCCGACTTTGATCTGTCTACCAGATCCTTCGAGGCGCTTATGACCAGTTCAACATAGCTTCCGTTGTTTGTAGCACCGGAGGTCGGCGCTACGTTCAGCAGCTTGGATTTATGAAACATCCACTGGATCGTACGATCCAGCAACACAGCATGTTCGAGGTCGGTGATCTGACGGTCGAACCACAGATGAACCCCGGTAATCGGCGAGCCTTCGAACTGTGCCAACTTTTCTCGCAACGGCCGCGAATCGTCGCCCTGCGGCAACATCGGCGAAAGTGCAAAAAAAGGGACAGCGGCGATAGCAAAATCGAATTTCGTGGCGCCATCAGTCAGACTAAGCGTGGTTCCTTCATTCTCGGGCTGGAAGCTCTCAACGCTGGACCGGAGACGAATCTCTCCGCCATGTGACGTGATGAACTCCTGGGCTGCGTTGTAGAGTTCCGTCAGGGGAACCGTGGGGATTCCCATTCTTCCCGCAGCGGTCGATTTCAAAGACTCGCGCACGACCTGCGCCGCATACGGAACCGAAATGCGATCCAGGTCCTCGCTTAGCGCACTGACCAGCACGGGCTTCCAGAAACGTTGAATGGAGGTGTCGCTCTGGCCATGGCGTTGCAACCACACCAGGAAGGATTCTCCCGTATTTTGCGGTGCACGGGGAAGCAGCGCCATGAGGGCCCGAGTGAGAACAAGCTTGTCCAGCGTACTCAAGAACGGAAAGCGCAGGAACGAGGGCGCAGTCTGGAGCGGCGCCGGCAGAAATGACGGCTTCAGCAACGTCGCGCGCCCGCCGGGCTCCAGAAACGTCATCTCGTCCGACCAGTGAATTTTGTCAATCACGCCAATACGTCGGTAAAAGTTGATGAGATTAGTACAGGAGCCGAAGAGGACGTGCTGGCAGTTATCAACGACTTCACCCGTTCCTGGATGCTGATACGAGGAGGCGCGCCCGCCCAGATAAGGCCGGCGCTCGAACAAAGTGACGTGGAAGCCACGCTCCGACAAGGCGCATCCGGCGGCCAGTCCCGCCAGCCCGCCTCCGACGATCGCTGCCCTTGGAAATGGTGTGGAGCGCGTGCTCATCACAGGAGGCGCTTCACCAAACCCTTGCTCAGGATCATGAGCTTCTCTCTCAGGGTCAGACTGACCTTTCCACTGAAGACCTCGTATTGCCCGGCCGCGATTTTCTCCAGCAACGTTCGATAGATGGAGACCAAAACCCAGAGCGCAGGCTGGCTGTCTTCGTCGATCAAAGGAATCAGATCGTCCGCCGCACGATAACACTCACGCGCCCGATCTGCCTCCATCGCTAGCAGTGGTTTGAATTTCGCCGGAAAGGAAGGGGAATGGAATTCGCCGGGTAAAATGCCGAACCTCTCCAGGTCTTTGACTGGGAAATACACCCTGCCCATGGCAGCATCTTCTTTGACGTCACGGATGATGTTGGTGAGTTGAAACGCCAACCCAACCCGCTCTGCCAGGGGTTCAGCCGCCGGATCACGATAGCCGAAAATGCGGATGCAAACCAGTCCTACCACCGAAGCCACGCGGTAGCAGTACAGACGAAGATTTTCAAAGGTCTGGTATCGGGCGGTTACGATTGGGGCTTCGGTTTCGCACAGCAGCCCGTCCTCTTCGTCGACATCCATTTCCGTGCCAAAGGCCAACTGATCGAGCAGTTCGACGGGAATGTTGTAGCGACGTTGAGTGTCCGTCAGAGCTAACAACACGGGTTCGTCGGTCGGAAAGCCGGCCGCAGCGCGATGAAAACCGTCTACCCAGGCTGCAAGCTTCTGGCGGCGCTCGAACACTGCGAACTTGGGGTCATCGGTAATATCGTCACAGCGCCGCATGAATGCGTACACTGCGCATAATGCCTGGCGCTTGGGTGCGGGCAACACCAAGAAGGCATAGTAGAAATTTTTTGCAGCCGAGCGTGCGATGCTCCGACAAACGGAGTACGCGACCGCCAGTTGCGATTCCGTGGGTGCGAAGGGTGTAGGAGCCTGCTCCACGGCAGTGCTCATAGCAGCTTTCCCAAGGCAGCGCGGGCTACCAGCGCCAGCTTGCGAGATTTTGTGATGGCCGGTCTCCTGCCAAGAACGCGGTAGTTTTGGCGCTCGATCGCATTAAGGATCTCTTGCCCACCCCAGCTGAAGAGTTCAATGTCGATGGCGAGCTGGCGATCAACTCTCGCGACCAGAGGTAAGCCCCGCCGGAACCAGTCGCGAGCACGCTCCACCTCGAAACGCATCATTTCACAGAAATCGGGGGTGTTGCGTTGGTTGGCAATGTCGTCTTCCTTAACTCCGAAGCGATCCAGATCTTCCACTGGCAAGTAAATGCGTCCCTTTAAGTAATCTGCACTCACGTCTTGCCAGAAGTTCGCCAGTTGCAAGGCCGTGCATGTGAAATCCGACAGCGTCTGGCGCTCACCGTCGCGATATCCGCAAACATACAGGACCAGATGCCCAACCGGGTTGGCAGAATAGCGGCAATAGCCGAGCAAATCGTCAAAGGTGGGATAGCGCGTGACTTTCTGATCCTGGCGAAACGCGGTAAGCAGATCGACAAAGGTTTGCTTCGGAATCTCAAACTTGCGGACCGTCTCCGCCAAGGCCACAAAAACGGGGTGCCTGGGATTCTCCGTGTAGCAGGCTGTCAGTTCCGACTCCCATTGGTCCAGCAACCGCAACGCCACCAGTGGATCACCAACTTCGTCGCCGAGATCGTCCGAGATCCGGCAATAAGCGTAAATATTGAAGAAATGTTGGCGTAGTGGTCTCGGTAAGAACCAGGTAGCTACCGAGAAATTCTCGTAATGCGTGCGGGCCAGACGACGGCAATACTCCCGTGCCGCGTCCAACGTGGGTACGGTGGCAGGGATCGCGTACTCAGGCGGAAGACTGCTCCAATCCGCGGGAGAGACAAGATCGCTCCCTGAGCGGTTGCTGGCGACGGATGACATGGTCAGTTCTGTCTCCCGGGGGTGAAGGTAGAAGCCAACCCAGCACCTGTCCTAGTGCCCGGGTATGATGGCGGTCTTGATATCGCCGTTTCGGTTCAGCATGTGGCGGAGAACCTGTTGCAGCCGGGAAAGCGGTGCTTCTCCGGTGATGTAGTCCGTCGAACGAATCTTTTTCTCCGCGATCAGCGCAAACGCCTTGCGAACCGTTTCCGGCGTGTGATGGAAAGTGGCTTTGAGTGTGATTTCCGAGTAGTGCAGCCGATTGGTATCAAGCTGAACCTTGGTTCCGCTGGCGCATCCGCCGAAGAAGTTTACGGTGCCGCCCTTCCGCACCATATCGATCGCCCACTCCCAGGCTTCGGGACGGCCGACCGCTTCGATCACTACGTCGCCGCCGCGCTTCTCCGGTGAAACCATACGCACCGCTTCCACTGGATCTTTCACGTTCGTGATCTGCACCACTTCATGAGCGCCCATGTGCTTGGCCGCGCTGACCTGGGAATCGCGCTTTACGACCGAAATCACCTTGCAGCCAACCGCGTTCGCCACTTGTACAAACATCAGTCCGATCGGGCCGCCTCCGATGACCGCGACCGTATCGCCAATCTCTACTCCGGTCTCGTGCAGGCCGCGCAACACGCAGGCTAGAGGCTCCACCATGGCGGCTTCTTCGTAGCTCACATCCGGAGGAATTGCGAGCATGTTGGTTTCTACGATCCGGCGTGGAATTCGGATGTATTCCGCGTATGCGCCATTGTTGAATAAAAGGTCCTCACAGAGATTTTCCTGATGGCGGGCACAGTAGAAACACATCTGGCAGGGTGCTGAGTTCAACGCCACCACCCGCATACCGCGCTTAAAGCCGCGAACCCCTGAACCGACTTCCTCTATGACTCCCGCCAATTCGTGTCCAAACAAGGCTGGAGGAACAATCATCCGCGCGTGATAGCCGCGCTGATACACCTTGAGATCAGTGCCGCAAGTCAGGGCGACCTGCACTTTCACCAGCACTTCTCCCTCGCTCACGCGCGGGATCGGCACCCTCTCAATCTTAACGTCTTCTTTGCCGTAGAGAACAGCCGCTGTCATCTTTCCATTCACAGATTACTTCCTCCCCAGCCGCTGCCCGGTTGAATAACGATTTTCATGGAATCCGGTTGGGGATGGGCAGCCAAATTGAGGGCCTCCACGCTGCTGGATAAGGGAAAACGGTGACTAATCAGTCGTGCCAAGTCCATTTCGTGGCTCATTACAAACCGCACCGACTCCTCCTGCAGCTCGACAGAAGCGCTATAGGACCCCAACAATGTCTTTTCATCCACACAAACGGCAGCGGGGTCGATTGTGGCCTCCCCCCGAGCCGTTTGCGCAAAAAGCAACACCCGGCCCCCGGGACGCACTGCGTCCATCGCCGTCCGGATCAAACTAGTGCCTGCCACGGCGAGAATCGCTGCATCGACGCCCCGGCCTTCGGTTTGCTCCCGGACAGTTTTCACCGTGTCAGCGCGGGAGGCATCAATCCCATTCTTTAAACCGTAGGTAGTAGATATTGTAAGCCTCTGCGGATACAAATCGGAAGTGATAACCGTAGCTCCCGCCCGTTTGGCCAATACACTCAATATGATGCCGATCGGACCCTGCCCGATGACCAATACTTTTTCGCCCGGAACGAGTCGCAGATTCTCGATCCCTTTCATGCAAGTGTTCACCGGCTCGACGAAGCACGCCTGCTCGAAGGCGACACCATCGGGAACGCACACCGTCCCCTGTCGAACAATCCAGTCCAGGACTCGCACATACTCGGCAAAACCGCCCCCAGCAGGCTCGAATCCTGCGGTGCAACCTACTTTCTTGTAAGTCTCGCACTGAGCGAATGTCTGATGGCGACAATAAAAGCATTCTCTGCAGGGGATGTGGTGAAAGACGACAACGCGTTCGCCAGGCTTGAACTCCGTTACGCCCTGCCCTACCGCGGCGACAACTCCCGAGGTCTCGTGCCCGAAGATGCGCGGTGCCGAGTGGGAGCCAGTTGCTATCTTTTTCAAGTCCGTTCCACAGATGCCGCAGGTGTGCACCCGAACCAGCAGTTCGCCGGGACCGATCTGAGGAACGGGCACGGCCTCTACGCGGACATCGTTCATGCCGCGATACACTGCCGCTTGCATGGTGGTGGGGATCGACTGTCCTGTCATTTCGATCGCGAATTGTCCGGCGATTGCCATTGTGACTTCTATCTTTCGATGACCGCGGCTTCCCTGTCCGCAAGGTGCGATTTGCCTGCGTCAGTCAACGCCTGGCAGAGCTTGCCAGCGGCCATCGCGGAGTCGCTGGCCAACCGCTGTACCCCAGACCAAAGCCAGGGCCTGACGGCGATGTGCGCCAGAAACTTAAGCGCATGAAACTTGCCGTTACTGCCGATGAAACGACCAATCGGAGGCAAGGAAGATCCGCTCGCATCGGAGATGACCTTGCAGGCCAGAAACTTCACTCCGTGTACCTCGGCACTGCGTGCAACCGCAGCAGCTTCCATATCCAATGCCTGTGCCCCGTACGTTCGCCCGAGCTTGGCTTTCTGCTCAAGGTCCGCGATCTCCCCGAAGCTGATCAGGACACCGTCACCGAAACCGGAGTCCGTACGGCTGCCGTCGTTGGCGTCGATTACATGTCGCGGTGTCAGGATGTATCCAACTTGCAGAGCTGGATCCAAACCGCCGGCGAAGCCGGCGGAAATCACCACTTCCGGGCGATACAGGCTGATGATTGCCTCCGCGGCACGTCGTGCTGCCTCCGCTCCCATGCCTCCGCACACCAGCACCATGGCGTCTTTGTCGAAGAACTTGAACCAGCGGCCATCGTGTTCCCTACGGCTGACAGACCAGTTCTTGACCAGCGGCCAAACTTCCCGCTCGATCGCGGCTACGATCGCGACTTTGCACGACTCTGACAAAGCTTCTACTTCCTGCGGAGCTTCCCTCCGCCTAGGCGGGCGAGGGCGCCCGCCCTACACGTACCCATTTCCCTGGAACCAATCCACGGCCCGGCGCAGAGCAGCGTCCACCGGCACCGTTTTCCACCCCAGTTGGTGCTCGGCTTTCGCCGAGGACACAAACATTTTCTTGCGCCCCATACGCACGGCGTCGATCGTGACCCGAGGTTCCCGGCCGAGAATGCGTCCGGTAACAACTTCATCGATCACGCCGCTGGCCAATGCCACCGCATAGGGAACTCTTACCTTGGGCGATGGCAGACCTGTTAAGTTACTCAACTTGTCGAGAATCTCCTTCAGCGTGAGATTCTCCCCTCCGAGAATACAACGCTCGCCGCTGGTTCCCTTCTCCAGCGCTGCAATGTGCCCAAGGGCACATTCTCTTACGTCTACGAGATTCAAACCTGTATCGACATAAGCGGGAAATTTCTTTTTCAAGAAATCAACAATAATGCGACCAGTTGGCGTGGGTTTGATGTCTTGCTCCCCGACTGGGGTCGTCGGATTTACGACTACCACATCCATTCCGCTTCGCCCTGCTTCCAGTGCAACCTGCTCTGCCATGAACTTCGACCGCTTGTAAGGTCCGATCATGTCGTCCAGCGACACCGGCGAGGTCTCGGTTGCCGGATGGCCGTTCAAGGTAAATCCCATTGTGGCCACGCTGGAGGTGTACACCACACGCCGAACGCGATTGTTTCGCGCCGCCTCTAGAATCGCCCGCGTGCCTTCGACGTTCGCACGGTACATCTGCTCGGGGTCGCGCACCCACAGGCGGTAGTCGGCCGCTACATGAAAAACCACTTCGCAGCCTGCCATCGCCCTCTCAACCGATGCCGGATCGCGCAGATCGCCGACGACCCGCTCAGCCTTGAGTCCCTCAAGGTTCCTGGGGTCGCTCGTGGCCCGAACCAACAATCTGAGTTCGGCACCATGCTGAGCCAAGGCCCGCGCTACGTGACTGCCAACAAATCCTGTCGCGCCTGTGACGAAAGCCAGCATTTAGCAATTGGCACTCATCGAGCCGAGAATCATCTGCGCGGGTGGTAATGCTATATAAGGGTTAAATGCCAATTGCTAAATGCTAACGGCTTCTACTCCAGTTTCTCCGGTTGCAGCGAAATGTCGCTCTCGCCCGCTGCCTTCTGCTCCCAATAGTGGCGAACCCAGGCTTCCCAGCTCTTGCCGGCG
>Ga0187817_10000127_pt1 | contig 26304 bp, 21 predicted proteins | sample NC_wetland_sal_i_17_FD_132431 | JGI IMG/M metagenome (GOLD analysis project Ga0187817, IMG submission 132431) | Wetland sediment microbial communities from Neuse River Estuary, North Carolina, USA - SO4_2 | ecosystem: Environmental > Aquatic > Freshwater > Wetlands > Sediment | place: USA... | reverse complement strand
GTCCGTCCCTACGTGGTTGATGCCTATCCCCTGGATTCAGGCCTCGCTCTTCACCTGTTCCGCGAGGCGTTTCGGGGCGATCAGCACATAGCTGCCTAGCAGCAGTTCTCTCACCTCGTCCCAATCGACCTTGCCGACGTCGAGGCGCAATGCGACCCAACCTCTCGACGCGATGTAAGCGGGCAAATAGAATCTGCGAGGCTGAGCCTCGGCCAGGGCCTTGTTGTCGCCTGGCAACACCTTGCCGGTCACCGCGACGATGCCGTCGCCGTGATGGTTATGGAGGAAGTAGGCAAAGGTCTTCTTTCGAACCAGAAACTGCGCGTGTGATCCGTAGATTTGGCGGGTGGTCTCGGGGAGGGCGAGGACAATCTTCGTCAAGCGGGCAAGACGCGGATCTCCGGTGCGTTGTGGCATATCGCTGTGATCCATCCTCCCACGTTTCGCAAATTCCTCGAAACATGGGGCACCCTGCCACACATGGACCTACTTAAACTGCTGCCTCACCTCCGGCGAAACCTTCGGTTCGGGCGGATAATCTTCCGACGAGCCCTTGAACAACGGGACGGTTTGCTCTGAGCGTTTGCTGCCGTCGTTGACGGCGATTTTGTGCGGCTTGGACGCGTGGTAGCTCTCCCAAAGTGAGACGCCGGCATAGGCCCCGTCTTTGCGGAGGATGTAATAGGTCATGTCCACATAGCGCAGGCGGGTCATGTCGTTGTTGTAGTTGCGGGCGATGCGCTTGAGCGCGTCCATGCCGGCTTCCTGCGGCGACATGCCACGTCGCATGTTCTCGACGATGGTGTGCGCGCCTGCGACCTTGATGTTCTCCTCTCCGCTGCCGGTGGCACCGGCTGAGCCCACGTCCTGGTCTGTGTAGCAACCGGCGCCGATAATCGGCGAATCGCCGCAGCGTCCCGGAAGCTTCCATGCCAGGCCGCTGGTTGTGGTGCAGCCGGAAATCTCGCCCTTTTCATTCAATGCGGAGCAATGGATTGTTCCGTGCGGTGGAAAAAGTACGTTGTGCGCAGCTTCTGCGCGGAAGTCAGGCGCGATGCCGATATCCGCGGCGCGCTCTTCCAGGCGGTGAAGTCGATCCCGCAAAAGCTCGGATTGCGGCCTCGTATCCGATGCCGGAGGCTGCCAATGCGGATCGGAGATTCCGGGTCCCCACCAACCACTGTTTGAGTGATACTCCTTCCACAGCAGCCAGATTTTTCGCGAATGGTCGGTCAGCAGATTCTCCCTCGGGAAGCCCATAGCCACGGCAAACCGCTCTGCGCCTTCCCCGACCAGCATCACATGACCGGTGTGGTCCATGACAGCCTTGGAAACCAGCGAAACGTTCTTAATATTTCGCACCCCGCCGACCGATCCCGCGCGCCGGGTGGGGCCGTGCATGCAGCAGGCGTCCAGTTCGACGACGCCTTCTTCGTTGGGAAGTCCACCTAATCCCACGCTGGTGTCATTGGGGTCGTCTTCCGGACCTTTCACCACCTTCAGCGCTGCATCCAGCGTATCGCCCCCGCCCGCCAGAAATGCGTAGGCGTCGTCGAGATAATTGAATCCGTTGTGGGCGCAAATGATAATCGGGCGCTTGCCGCCGGGTGTGTTCTGAGACTTTCCGGAATCCTGGGCGTCGGCCTCTTTCAGCACTCCCAGTGAGAGAGATCCCACGACGGCAGTGGTGAGAAAATCGCGGCGGGAGACGGTCATCCTTTCCTCCACGTAAGATCAATAAGATCAGTGCAGTTGGAAGTGGCCAGCATATCACGGCAGAAGGGCTTGACCTTACTGCCTACCAATCAAAAAGCCCACCCGCAGGTGGGCTCGCCTGTCCTCTTCAACGCTACGAAGCAGCCTGGATTACACTTCCCCTGCTCTGATCGGCGCGGAATCGCAGCAATGCCGCAATGCTACCGGCCCGGTCGAACTCCGAATCATCCTTCACGTAAAACAACTCGATGTCCCGGCGGATAGCGACGGGAATGATGGCATCACTCACATCCTCGATCTCTCGTGTTTCGCGCCCGCAGGCCGGACAGTGACGCACAATGTGGGCGTCGACGTGCCCGCAACCCGTGCACTGGACAACTGCGTGCTGGAAATTCTCGCCGATAAGCAGCGTCTGAATCTCGCCCAGTTCCATCGATCGCAAGACCCGGCGCAGGCCCGTGACTCCCCGTTTGTTGCTCTTGGCTTGATCCAGGACTTCCTTCACCAGTTCGTGCCGCCGCTGGTCCAGCGACTCCTGCAAAACGCGCCCGGCCTGCTCCCGAATCTGCTCATTGGTCATCTTGGTGACATCGGCTGAAAACCGGCCTAAGAGAGCCTTCCTCACGTAGGGGTGCAAATGGGCCTCGAGTTCCCGCCAGTTGGTATCATGGCAGCCGACGATCAATTTTTCAAAGACCCCCTGTTCCAGTCCCTGTTTCAAGTGCTCAGCTACATCTTTGAAGTGGTGCAGCGCCTCATCCTGCACACGGCGCTGGGCATGGCCGCCATCATATCCCGCAAACCCATCGCCCCGACCTTGGCGCGCCGGCAGAGTGCGGAACAGTCCGTCACGCTCTTTGAGTTCGTCGAGGCGGAGATCGAAGAAACGTGCTTTCTGCCGGTCGGCCAGCGCCACCCACAAACGAGGTTGCGCGCCCAGAAGCCGCGCCAGCGGTTTCAGGTGGAATTGACGGTTTACGAAAAGCTCAGTTCCGAGCAGCCCTGAAGGCAGGTCGAACTCACGCCAGAAATTCCGGCCGCCACAAGCAAACACCGCCTTGGCACGCGCCTGGTTGCCGTGCAGATTCTCCGCCAGAACCAGAATGCGATCCAGGTCTGCTCGTGCGCCAATATTCTTTCCGTTCTTCTCCGTTTCCCGCAGGGCGTTGCGAACCAGTTCCTTGGCCAGAATGGCCTCTTCGCGGTGGGACTTGTTCTGGGGAGTGCGCGGCTCAAAATAGAAACTCAACGCACAACTGTGATCGCCATTGGTCTGGAATTGCGCTAGCTCACGGATATCTTCGCGGGTAATCATCACGATCTTCTCCTGAGTGCTGAAATTTATTTCGCGGAAGCCTGAAGCAGCCTTTCCTTGAAGCGGTTGGCAATGGGAGCTGAGTGGCGCAAGCGGTCGCGCGCCGACGCGATGGAAGCTCGAACTTCGTGCAGCTTGCGGTCGGTGATCGCGGCAATCTCGTCAACCGAGAATCCCTCCACGGCGTGCAGGATGAATGACTCGCGATCCGGGCGGCTTGCGCCTTCCAAGGCAAACTGCATCAGCGTAAGCATCTCGTCGGAGTCGGCAATATCTTCCGGGGTTGCCAGCCTTCTGTCCGCAATCACGTTCTCCCCGGTCAGGGTTTCGTCGGGTTGGTGGAACTGCAGTTCCGGCTCGTCGCTACCACGGACATTTGGTTTTCGCGCTGAGTCTTCGAGATGAACTGGAGCCGCGCTGTCGGGCGTGCTCGCCGCCAGATCATCAATCGCACGCAGCGCCAGCCGGTACAACCAGGGTTCCAGCGACAGACGTTCCGGCTTCTCTGACCCATCCCCCAAGGCCCGGGCGACAGCCTCGTCGATGACCTCTTCCTTGCTGATCGAATCGAACGTGATCTCGTCCGCCGTCTCGCGGAAATACAGCTCACGCTCCACAAAACGCTCCAACCGGCCAAGATTCGCATTGACGTAGGAACGCACATCGTCGGAAGAAGCAGTCGGCACCTGGATGGCAGCAACCGTTTCCTCGAAGGGAACCTGCGATTTGGCGTAGAAATCGGCCACACGCCGACGCGGCCATTTATGCGTATTGCGCAGCAGGTCTTTGTGTTTTCCGATTTGCTGCAGCAGGTCATCGGAGGCTGCCTTCAGAGCCGCGGCGGCAGTCGGAGCAGACTTCTGCACCGCCATCTGACCCGAGGGCAAACGCAGGTTCAAGGATACGATGACGCCTTCGCGCGCTGAGCTCTGCTCAACGCTTCCCTTCAGATGCACCAACTCCGGGCGAAATGCCTGGAGCCGTTTGCGCAGCTTTTCGATCAGGTGGTTGATTTCTTTTTCGGCGTCGGGAGTTTTCTGGTCCTTGTAACTAAAGTGGACGTTCATTCCAGGCCTCGGATCACGGGAGCAGATCCCGTGAAGATCTCCGCTTCCTTACATTCTGATTTTACACCCGGCAGTCGCGGCTGGCACAAATTACGGTGCACAATGGGGTCTTAAGTACCACCCGGCCCGGACAACTACGCTCAAACCGCAACCGTCACCGAGGTTTCTGTCCGGGTGACGGGCCGATACAAGGTGTCGCGCTCGATCGGTTCCCTGCCGGCTGCGCGGATCAGTCGTTCCAGTTCCTGCCGCCGCATACCCTGAGGCGTAGTCGCCCCGGCGTCGTGGTAGATCTTTTCTTCGATGACGGTACCGTCAAGGTCATCGGCGCCGAAACGCTGGGCGATCTGTGCGATCTTTGCGGTCATCATCTGCCAGTACGCCTTGATGTGCGGGAAGTTATCCAGCACCAACCGGCTGACCGCGATCTGCTTGATATCCAACATGCCGGTGGTTTTCGGCAGATGTTGCAACGGCGTGTTGTCGGGATGGAAAGCCAACGGGATGAACGTCTGAAATCCGCCGGTTTCGTCCTGCAGGGCGCGCAGTTTCAGCAGATGATCGACGCGGTCTTCGTCATTCTCGACATGGCCGTAGAGCATAGTGGCGTTTGATTTCAGACCGATCTGGTGAGCGAGCTTGGCTGTTTCCAGCCACTGATCGCCGTCAATCTTGTGATCGCAAATGATGTGGCGCACGCGGTCGGCGAAGATCTCAGCCCCGCCGCCTGGCAGCGAGTCCACGCCGGCAACTTTCAGCTGTTCCAGCGTCTCACGAATGGAAAGCTTGGCACGTTTGGACAGATACGCAACTTCCACCATGGTAAAGGCTTTCAGGTGAACCTGCGGAAAGCGCTGCTTCAAACCAGAGATGAGATCTAGAAAGTACTGGAATGGCAGGTCGGGATGCAGTCCTCCGACAATGTGAAACTCGGTCACTGCTTCGTTGTAGCCGGAAGCGGCGGTCTCGAAGGCTTCTTCGAGCGCCATGGTATAAGCACCGGGCGTATCTTTCTTGCGGCCGAAGGCACAGAGTCGGCAAGCGGCTACGCAAACGTTGGTCGGATTGATGTGACGGTTGACGTTAAAGTAGGTCCGGTCAGCGTGCATGCGCTCACGCACGTGATTAGCCATCCAGCCGACGGCTAGCAGGTCCCCCGTGCGGTAGAGTGCGAGCGCGTCGTCGCTGTTCAGATGTTCGCGAGCGATGACTTTGTCATGAATGGTCCGCAGCCGCGGATCGTCAGTTTGAAAGGGGTGCAGGTTCTCCATTACATCGATAATACCGCAGAGAAGTGGTGAAATCCTAGAGTAGAGGCTACCCTACACCCCGTCATCTCGCGGGTCGAAACGTCCAGCACCTTGCTCACCTCTTTATCAGCAAATCTCCGGCGATGAACACGAAGAACACGACCGAGATCACGCCATTCATGGTGAAGAACGCGGCGTTGACTTTGGAGAGATCGGTGGGCGAGACCAGCGAATGTTCGTAGGCGAGAAGCAGAGCCACGGCGGCAACCCCGGCCGTCGCCAGTTTCCCAAGCCCAAACACAATAACCACGCTGCCCAACAGCAGCAGCATGGCGAGATGAAACGTGCGCGCGATCCAAAGCGACTTGCCGATCCCGCAATATCGCGGGAGGGAGTGCAGGCCGGCCTGATGGTCAAACTCGTAGTCCTGACAAGCGTACAGCACGTCGAAACCGCCGCCCCAAAACGTAACGGCGGCTGTCAGCAGTAAGATTCGGGGATCAAGCGAGCCTCGCACCGCGATCCAGGCGGCCGACGGAGCCATCCCCATGGCAAAACCGAGAATCAGGTGCGACCAGCGCGTGAACCGCTTGGTGTAGGAGTAGAGCAGAAGGACCGCGAGGGCAACTGGAGACAGAAGAAAAGACAATCGGTTGAGTTGCCAAGCCGCCAGAATGAAAAGGGCGCTGGAAACAAGCACGAAGGTGGCGACGAAGCCGTGGGTGAGTACCCCGGCGGGGAGAGCCCGTGTCTGGGTGCGGGGGTTGTCCGCGTCGATCGAAGCGTCGGCCAGGCGGTTAAATGCCATGGCCGCCGAGCGAGCGGCAACCATAGCGACGATAATCCAGGCCAGTGCATGTCCGTTCGGCACGCCGTGTGCCGCCAGCATGGCTCCGCACAATGCAAATGGAAGAACGAATACCGAGTGCTCCCACTTGATCATTTCCAGCGTCACGCGCAGGCTGTGAAGGACGCTCACGACAAGATTGTAATGGAAGACAGTCGTGCGAGTGGTCAGTGAATCGGTGGTCAGTGGTCAGTGGCCAGTGGTTAGTGTCGGGCGAGTCGTCAATTGAGCACTGGCCACTGACCACGGGTTCCTACCATCCCTCGGGGTACCCCTGACCGCCAATCAAGGGCACGAAGCGGCATCCCTCCAAGTTCACAACCAACGCCCGTCCATCCTGTTTACGCACGAGCTGGAGTTCCTGCGCGTATGCCGGACCGACCGGCACGACCAATCGTCCGCCTTCGCCCAACTGGTCAAAGAGTGCCTTGGGGATCCGTGGTGCCGCGGCTGAAACCACGATGCCATCAAAGGGCGCATGGTCGGGAAGACCCTCACTGCCATCCCCAACCACCACGGTGACGTTGTGGAAACCCAGCCGACCGAGGATCTTTTCCGCCGCACTGGCCAGGGACCCGTGGCGTTCCATCGAATAAACCCGGCTTGCCAATTTCCCTAAAAGAGCTGCCTCGTAGCCGGAGCCGGTGCCGATTTCGAGAACGGTCTCGGAACCCGTGAGAGACAGCACCTCGAGCATGATGGCTACTATGTATGGCTGAGAAAGCGTCTGCCCTTCTCCGATCGGTAATGGGTGATCATCGTAAGCCTGGTCGCGATACTCCTGGTCCACGAATTCATGGCGTGGAACCTGGGCCATGGCCGCAAGCACGCGCCCGTCCTGGATTCCTCGGGCCCGCAATTGTTCCCGCACCATGTTTTGCCGCTGAACCGCAAAGTCGTCAGTTAGCATCCAGGCAGTTCTCCCGGGCATCTTCATTCTAGTAATATGCGCAGACAACTGTTAGTGACAAGAACGAAGCATCTGGATCGAGGGAGATCCTTAGGGTGAGCGAAACAGATCGTTATGCCCCGGGTTGGCCGGGGATTCCGCCGCGCTGGACTTCGAGCGCAAAAAGCGGAGCTGGCACCGCGTTGAATCTCCATAGCCGAGTCTGGTTCACCACCAGTCACGGCATTCTGAATGAAGTCTATTACCCGCGCGTGGACCAGGCGTGCACTCGCGATATGGGCCTCGTCGTCACCGATGGCCAGACCTACTTTTCCGAAGAGAAACGGCACTGCAAGTTTGAGAACCTTCCACTGGAGCCGGGAGTTCCTGTCTTCCGGTTGACCAATACCGAATTGCAAGGGCGATATCGCATTGAGAAGGAAGTGCTAACCGATCCCTACCGGAATGTAGTGGTGCAAAAAATTCGCTTTATTCCTCTGCAGCGGAAACTCGCCGACTATCACCTTTTTGCCCTGCTCTCTCCTCATCTCGCCAACTGCGGCGATCACAATACCGGATGGGTCGGCGAATACAAGAGCGAACCGATGCTGTTCGCTGAGCACGATGGGACGGCGCTCGCTTTTGGCTGTTCCGTGAGCTGGCTCAAGAGGTCGGTCGGCTTCGTTGGGTTTTCTGACGGCTGGCAGGATCTCTCGAAGAATTACCGGATGACATGGGACTACACTCTCGCCGAAAACGGCAACGTCGCCCTGACTGGAGAGATCGACCTGACGGCTTGCGGTGGCGAGTTTGTCCTGGCGCTCGGCTTTGGCAGCATCTGGTCGGCAGCCGGACAGGAGGTCAGATCCAGCTTGCTCGAGCCTTACGAAGGGCTGCGCAAACACTATGTGATGCATTGGAAGAACTGGCAGAACAGCCTGCTCAAACTCGACGACCCGCCACGCGAGCGCGATCTCTATCGAGCCAGCACTGCCGCGTTGCGTACCCACGAATCGAAGGATTTTCTCGGAGGCGTAATCGCCAGCCTGTCAATTCCGTGGGGCTTCAATAAAGGTGACGAGGATCTGGGAGGGTATCACCTGGTGTGGCCTCGTGATCTGGTGGAAACTGCGCTCGGTTTTCTCGCTGCCGGTGCGCACTCCGATGCCGTCCGCGTGCTTCGGTATCTCGAGTCGACCCAGGAGGGCGACGGCCACTGGGCGCAAAACATGTGGCTGGATGGGCGTCCCTATTGGATGGGGTTGCAGATGGACGAAACGGCATTCCCCATTCTGCTCGTCGATGCTCTGCGTCGCGAGGCTCCAGAAGAACTGGGGGACTTGAAGCGCTGGTGGGGGCTTGTTCACCGCGCGGCTGGATTCCTGGCCCGCAATGGCCCAGTCACCCCGCAGGATCGTTGGGAGGAAGACGCGGGTTACTCCCCCTTCACGCTCGCCGTGGAGATTTCCGCCCTGCTGGCTGCGGCCGACCTGGCCGACGCAGTTGGACAGCGCAGCATAGCCGGCTACATGCGGGACACTGCCGATCGCTGGAACGATAATGTTGAACGATGGGTGTACGCCACCGATACCGAGTTGGCGCGTCAGATCGGCGTCGAAGGATATTATGTGCGCATTTCTCCGCCCCAGACCGATGGCGCTGCATCCCCCCTGCAAGGGTTTGTGCCGATCAAGAACCGGCCACCGGAACAAGGCGCCGAGGCAGCAGCTCACATCATCAGCCCGGACGCATTAGCCCTGGTGCGGTTTGGACTGCGTGCGCCTGACAACCCGAAAATCCTGAACACGATCAAGGTCATCGATGCGTTGCTGCGCGTGAAGTTGCCGCAAGGACCCTGCTGGTACCGCTACAACGGCGATGGCTACGGGGAACACGAGGATGGCTCTCCCTTTGACGGCGGGGGTGTCGGCCGTCCCTGGCCCTTATTAGCGGGCGAGCGCGCCCACTATGAACTGGCGGCCGGACGTGCCCAGGTCACCGAAGAACTCCTGCGCGTCATGGAGTTCTCCACCGAGGGCGGACGGCTCATTCCCGAGCAGGTCTGGGATGCCACCGATATTCCCGCCCGGGAGTTGTTCACCGGAAAACCCACAGGTTCAGCCTGCCCTCTGGTCTGGGCGCATTCCGAATACATCAAGCTGCGCCGCTCGTTGCGCGACCGCAAGATCTTCGATCAGCCACCCCAGCCATTCCAGCGTTACGTGATCGAAAAGAGGAAATCGCCCAACCATGGTTGGCGCTTTAACAATAAATGCCGGACGATGCCGCAAGGCAAGACTTTAAGGATCTCGCTGCCTGCGCCGGCGTTGGTGCACTGGAGTTGCGACGGTTGGCGAACGGCTCAAGACACCGAAACCCTGGACACAGGCCTTGGCCTCTATGCTGCCGACCTGCCGACAGCGCGGCTGGCGAGTGGAACTAAAATCGTCTTTACGTTCTACTGGCCGCAGCAACAGCGCTGGGAAGGTGAGGATTCTACCGTTGAAGTGCTAGGCGTGTAATGTCGATCGGGGATCCGGCCGCGGTTAGCCGGTGTACACCAACTCCACCACGGTGCAGTCGTCACTGAGCGGAGTGCCACTACAAAAACCGGAAATGGCCTGGAAGATATCCTCCATCGTTCCATCTTTGGCAGCCACTTCTAAACGCGAATCCTCGAAGAAATCTCCCTGGGCATTTTGGGCTTCGGTCACCCCGTCGGTGACCAGCACCAGGCGGTCACCGGCCTTCATTTGGACCCGAGCACTTTGGTATTCCGCATCTGGTAGCAAGCCTACCGGAAGATTACCGTGAGCAGGACGTTCCACTTGGCCTGCGGAAACGATCAGTGGCGGCACGTGCCCGCAATTTACGTATTCCAACTCGCCATTATCGTGAATTCTCGCGATGAGCACGGTAGCGTACTTTTCCCCTATATGTTTGTAGGTGAAGAAGCGGTTGATGGCGGTGACAATCTCTGTCAGCGGCATCCTGGCTGTGAGGTGCGAATAGAACATACCCTGCAGCGTCGAGGCCAGCAGGGCGGCGGAAACGCCCTTTCCGCTCACATCCGCTAACACCACCGTCAGACCGTCCTCAGTATTCACTGCATCGAAGAAGTCCCCGCCGATCTCTTTGCAAGAGAGATTTCTGCCTTGCAGCCGGGCATACGGAACTTCCGGGATGGTGACAGCCATTAACCGCTGCTGGATCGAGGCGGCGATCGCAAGCTCCTGCTGATAGCGCTTGGCAGACTCTTCGGCTTGCACCAGACGCGCGTTCTCGATCAGCGAGGCGGCTTCGGTCGCAATCGCATGGAGGATGTCGTGACTCACACTGGAGATATCCCGCGAGGCGAACCGCGAATCGACATATAAGGCGCCCATGGCCTCCGCTGGAGCTACAACAGGATGAGTATCGCTGTCGCGGGCGGTCTGCACCTGGGGTTTGCGCAAAGGCACGCAAATCACAGTACGCAGGTCGTAGGCGACGATGCTGTTGCGACCGGCAAGATCCTGTGACCGACTGGTATCGGTAAGCACGAATTCGGAGTTCGCCCGGAGAGCGTCCTCCAGAATGGAGTGAGAGATGGTGGTATCCTCAAGCAGCGCCTCTCCCTTCGAATTGCGCCCTGCAGCCAGTCGCAGTTGCCCCTGATCGTTCTTCATGAACACGTAGGCGCGTTCCGCCCGGGTGAGCTTGAGAGTTACATCCAGCAGGGTCATCAGGATCTCGTCGAGGACGCCGACGGTGTTGAGCTTGCGGGCGGCTTCGAGGAACAGGACAAGCTTCTCCAGATCAGTGGTCTCCTCCGAGATGTGCATCCCGGAGATCTGGCTGAGAAACTCGCGCGCTGAATTGGTGGTCGAGTGCTGCGGATTGAAAATGACGTAGGCAACGTCACGAACCCCAAACTCCAGGCGATCATTCCGCTCCAGGAGCCGGCGCGTTACTTTTTCGCCATTCACGAACGTTCCGTGCTTGCTGCCCAGATCCACAACACAGAATTGACCGTTCTCCAGGACGATCTCGGCGTGGTCACGGGAAACTCGCGGGTCGGCAATGACCAGATCCTTATCGACCTTTCTCCCCACGTGGAAGGGGTTGCGGTCGAGATTGATGATGCGCTGCTCGTTACCCTGCACAAACACCAGGGTTGGGAATACTCCCGAGCCGTGCTCCGAAGGTGGACCAATGATGGTTTGGAAAGCCATGTGCCTGAAGGGCTGCCTAAACCGCAGCAACCGTTAGCAGATAATAATGACAGGATGTGGCACCGATGGGAAGGGCTGGATTTCCGGCACCGGGAAACTCAAGCGTTACTGGTGTGCCCCGGGGACCCCATTTCCCCGCCAACAGCTGCCAAGACTGCCACCACAGCCACAGGGATAGCCAGGCTGGTGTACACCGGCCAGGCCCAAGCCGACTGGACCGCCGCAGCCGGCAACCATACAGCGCCAACCGTCAACGCGAGCGCGGCCAGCCAGGGCCAGAGAAACAACACCGCGGAAACCAGCAAGAACGCGCGCGTGAGACGATTCTTCATCCAGAACGCCGGCCATTCTTTGGTGATAAGCAAGACTCCCGGCAACAACAGCACCTGATTGTACGGGGCAGCCTTCGGAGCAATCACGACCGTCACCGCCAGGACTAGCACACTGAGCCAGCTGAAGTACGCGGAATCTGCAGGTACCCGCCGATTGCGAGAACAGATGACTGCCAGCGCAAGCACGACGAGGGCGGCCAGCACTTTGCCATTGGACGGCGTGATGAGCACGTCGAGCACGGAGGCGGCGCCATCGTTATATTGCCGGTAGGCTGCGATGGCGGCACCAAAGCGCCAGATCCAACCTGGAAGCAGAAACTCGGATGCGGCGAAAAGCGCGGCGAGAGTTCCCACCCATCCCCAAAGCAGGTTCTGCCGGCGGCGCCAGTCGCCGAAGGTCCAGAGCAGGAACCATGCCGATAAAGGCAGCGCCAGCTGAGGTTTGACTGTCGCGAACGCCAGAAGCATCCCGGCTGCCACCAAATAATCTTGCGCCAGTAAGAGAGCCGCAGCCGCGATAAGACCGCCGACGAGGAGGGTCAACTGCTGGAGCTTGATTGCCTGCAGCAGCGGAAAACTGCCGAGCGTGGCAACCATGATTATCGCGGTCGTACTGAATGGAATACGCCAGCGCAGCGTGCGCAACCACATCCACACGGTGGCCACGGTCAACAGTCCCAGAAACCACCGGAAACCTTCCTGCACCACAGGAAACGGCAAAGTTACGGTCGGGGCAAGGAGGAAGACCACATACACGGGATAAGCAAAGCCCTGCTGATCCTTCGGGTCGTCTGGGCGGCTCGGATCGAGCGGCCTGCCATAATAACCGGCCTGAATTTCTCGAGTGACTTCGGAGCTGTAAGGATCTTGATGATGCAGTAGAAGTTCGCGCGCGCCCAGCCAACGCGGATAGAGGTCAGAAAGATTTCCCCGTGGAATTCCATGCAGGGCAGCGTCACTCTGTTGATGGCCGATCAACACATGCTGCACGTAGAACCACATGCTGCCCGCAAAGAGCGTGGCCACGAACAGCCCGAGTTTGAATTTCTTCAGCAAGGACCAAGGGCAACGCTAATTCCGAAACCAAAACAGTGTAGTCCACCAGGCCGGGCCAGTCTTCGCAAGTTCGTCCAAGCGAAGGCGGGCCCACGTCGTCAGACGGTCTGGGCAGCCGAGGGAGTCCGTAGTCGCGTCCAAATCTGGGCGGAAATACCTGCCATCAGCAAAAGAACTGCCCAGCCGAGGAGAGCTAACCGGTTGCTTCGCATCAACAGAAACAGCTGCAGAGGAGAGAAGAACAGGATTCCAAGGGCAAGCACGAGCGCCGCGCGAGGCCACCCGCGTAACGCCACCTTATCCCGCAGTTGGGAGGCGACTACCGCGATGGGAAGGATCAGGACGCTCAAGTCATAACCGAGGCAGTGGTAGCTTACGATGACTGTGGCCACCACCGTCAATGCGAATCGCAGATCAAGAAGACCAACGGTGAGGTTCTTCCCACACAGCCAAGCGGTCCATAGCAGAACGACAGCCGAAATTGCGATAGCGGCGACAGAGAAGTAGGGACTCCCACGCAGGAGCAGATACAAGACACCTCGCAAGTTCACCATGTTCGAAGGCACAATCGCGCCGCGCGCCATGGCTTCCTCCAAGTGCCACACGTAGTACGGATAAGACACCAGGCCCTCCCATCCGACGACAGCGTAGGAGATCAGTACCAGTCCGGCCGCTAGCGGTAGGAATCCCCATAAAATCCTCCTACGGCCCTGCACCAGCAACAACAGCACGAAGGGCAGGGTGAGATGCGGCTTAAACAGTCCCAGGGCAAGCCAGCCTCCCGCCAAAGCCTCGCGGCTTGTTCTCAGGCACAGGTAAGCAAGGGTGTAAAGAAATAGAAGCAAGATCGAGTCCTGTCCTTGTAGCAACGCGAAGAAAACCGGAAGGAACGCCAAGCTCGTCAGTATCCAAAGTGGCCAAGAACAATCCTGCAACTGCGGAAAACAGGGGCGGAGCAGAACTGGCAAGACAAGCAGCATACTTACGTTCAGCAAGTCCCAGAAAACGAACGCCCGAGAATAGGAGATGTACGTGAAGGGAACGAAGCCGAGAGCTTCGAAGGGTGGATGGTTGTAAGGCAGGACACCGGTGCGAATCGCAACATCAGGAGCAAACTCACGGCGCACCTTGTACTCGGCGCTCTCGTCATACAGTCGGTGTCCGAACCCCTGGCGCACCATAGTTGCGGCGCCATAATAGATGGTAAAGTCCGGATAGCCCTTGCGGACAATCTCCCGTGCCCTCCAAAACACCGCCCCATGAACGATCACAATGCCAACCAAGTAGGCGACCAGCACCAGCCTCGAGTTGAACGTTTTCATGCGGGTTGTTTAGGCGAACCATGAGGAGCACTTCCTCACCGTTTCGCAAACGCGAAGCGATTCTATACTGAGACCTGCGATGCACGATATGGCATTACGGCGCCATCTTATATGGCCTGACGATGCGGGAGGCACCTGCGGGAGAGACTGAATGATTGAATTTCTCCACACTCGGAGACTGTTTGTCATCATTCTCGTGCTCGGCCTGTTCATCCTGGGGGCGCGTCCGGTGACCGATCCGGACGTATGGTGGCACCTGCGGACCGGGCAGCTGATAATTCAGAATCACCAACTCTTTCATGCCGATCCTTACTCGTTCACCAGACCAGGTGAGCCCTGGGTTGATCATGAATGGCTGTCGCAGATCATCATCTATGGCGTATACCGGGTGGCGGGCTGGGGCGGCTTGATTGCAGGATTTGCCGCGCTGATCACGGCTGCCTACTGGATTCTTTTTTTGCGCTCGCCCGGCCGTCCTTTCGTGGCAGGAGTAATGACGGTGTGGGGTGCACTGGCTTCGGTTCCAAGCTGGGGTGTCCGGCCCCAAATGTTCACGCTGGTTCTGGCCAGCGTTCTTCTGTTGCTTCTGGATCGCTCTTATCAGCGCCCCAACGTCCTTTGGTGGACCCCAGTGCTTGTTCTCATTTGGGTGAATCTTCATGCTGGTTATGCGCTGGGGATTGCACTCCTAGCCATATTCCTGGTAGGCGATGCGGTTGAACTTGCATTTGGCCACGAGGACGCCGCCCACTCCGGGGCGCGGCTTCGAACCCTTGCCCTGGTTCTAGCAACATCGTTGGTAGCCGTTCCGCTGAATCCGTATGGGATGGCAATGTACCGGTATCCGCTCCAAACGCTACATTCCCGAGCAATGCTGGCTTACATCGGTGAGTGGGCATCCCCCGACTTTCACCAGCCAAGGTACTTGATCGTGCTTTGCATGATGCTCACTACCATGCTGCTGCCAGTTCTCTCTCCCCGGCGGCTGCGCGCACGGGAGCTTCTGCTGCTGGCCGTCACCATGTATGCGGCATTGCGTTCGGTACGTCATATACCGATTTATGTTCTCGCCGCTACTCCACTGCTCAGTGCGCTGGTGCAGGCGCGACTGCAAGCCAGCGGCAAAATGGGGCTCTTCGCGGCTCCTGCACTACCCCTCTCACGAATCAAAGCGGTCGTAAATGGCGTGCTCTTGGCAGGTCTCATCATCTTCGTCATAGTGCGCTTCCGATACGTGGTGGGCCGACAAGCCGAGGCCGAATCCAAAGAGTTTCCCCAGGCTGCGGTTTCGTTCCTGGCCACAACCCGACCTCCGGGTCCGCTGATGAACCATTACAACTGGGGCGGTTATTTCATCTGGAAGCTCTACCCGGATTACAAGGTTTACATCGACGGCCGGGCTGACCTGTATGGCGATTCGTTCCTGGACGAATTCGGGGCTGCTTACCAGGTGAAAGGTAAGTCATGGCGCGCGCCGCTGGAGCACTATGGAGTGCGGACGGTGGTTCTTCCGCCTGATGCGCCTCTTGTGATTGTCCTCCAGACGACCTCCGCCTGGAGGGCCATTTTCTCGGATCGGCAAACAGTGGTGTTGACCAAAACCCGCTAGCAGTGGGCTGGCACGCAAGAGCGGCGGCTGCTCCGATTGGCCGATTGCTGATTCGCGACATGCATTTTCCAGGCCAAACCTGCCGTTTTTTGACCACCCCAGGTGCTGATCTGTAAAACTATGGTTACATAGGAAGTTAGGCTTCCAGGCACATATGCAAGAAATTGTCGCCCCAAGCTCCACGCCTCGGGGTATGATGAGCGAGGGGATTGGAGTGGACCTCTTCTCCCGTTCGCAAGCTATTGATTCGGAACGTGCAAGCAAATTTTGGTGACGGCGAGCCGGTGCTCACAAATTGCACCTGGTTAGCGTGAAGTGTGTGCCGGGCCGGAACCTTGGAGGCAAGAGTTAATGAAGGAGATTTTTGAGCGTTTATGGCGGGAACAGGAGGGTCAGGACATCGCGGAATATGCGGTCATGCTGGCCGTGATCCTGGTCATTGTCGTGGGTACCATACGGCTTATCGGCGGCAACGCGAATAACGTCTTCTCTTCGGTCGCGAGTTCGATCTCGCAGTGAGCCGTGGTGTAAACCGTCCGCAAGCGATTGCTCAGTTGCGGCTTCCGGGCGGAACGGAATGGTGAGATCGTAGCGGTTCGCAGCAAGTATTTAGGAACAAGTGTTGGACCGGCTAATTTCAAGTGAACGCGGGATTTGCCATCGGCTCGTTTTGTTATCTCGCAAATCAACTCCCGCGACCGGCTTCGTCCATCGGTCCGCCGACGACAACGTAACGCAGGTTGGCAAGGAGTAGCAATGAATCGGAACCGGCTTTTGATGATTGGGTTCTTGGCGTTGGTCATGGGCGGCGCTGTGAGCTTTTTGGTCTACCGGAATCTGCAGGGGAGCCGGGCAAGAACAACACCCGGCGAAGAGATCCTGGTGGCAGCCGACGACCTGCAAGTCGGGACAAAAATCGAGGACAAGGACGTTAAGTTCGCCCGTTTTCCCTCGGGGGATCTGCCTGCGGGAGTGTTCCATCGCAAGGACAGGCTGCTCGGTCGCGGTGTCGTGCTCCCGATTTCCCGTGGCGAATTCATCCTTACTAATAAGCTGGCAGCACAAAACGCGGGCGCCGGCCTTCCGGCTCTGATTCCCCCCGGAATGCGTGCCGTCGCGGTGCGGGTCAATGACACGACTTCCGTCGCCGGTTTCGTCTTGCCCGGAACACGCGTTGATGTAATGTTGACCGGAAGCCCGGAAGGGTCGAATCAGAAAGAAACAACCACGGTGCTGGAAAATGTGGCCGTCCTGGCTACCGGGCAAAAACTGGAACGCAATGCGGCGGGTGAGCCACAAACCACTCCGGTCATTACCCTCCTGGTCTCTCCCGATGACGCCCAGAAACTGGCTCTGGCCAGTGAGCAGGGCAAGATTCAATTGGCACTGCGTAACCCGCTTGACACCAACCAGGAGCAAATAGCCGCGGCCAGAGCCGATGCGCTGTATAGAGGTGGATCTGCGCCTCCACCGGTAGCAACCCGCGCCTCGATTCCTCGGTCCAGGACGAGGTCGGTCACGGTCCCAACTCCTCCGCCGATGCCGACCAGTTTCACAGTGGAAGTGTACAAAGGGGACAAGCTGGATAAAAAGGAGTTCTGAGCACAAGTTCGTTCGAGGTTAAGAAAATGTCGATCCGCTCCCGCAGGGGGGAGAACCTAGAGATGGAAACCCAGAAGCGGTTGAGAACCTTGCTGAGTCTTGTTGCTCTGTTGCTGTTTGGGATCATGCCAGTCAGGGCCTCGCAAGAGCAGCCGACTTCGCAGGGCACTTCCCCGGTCCAGGCAACGCAGGGACAACCGACGAACCCGGCTCCTTCGTCCGGTGCACAAGCTCCGGGATCCGAATCCCAGAGTGTTGCACCCTTGCGGGTCATGGTGGGAAAGTCGATCCTCATCAACACCACCGAGCGGATTAAGAGGGTGTCCGTAACCGATCCGAACGTCGCCGATCCGATCGTGGTTGCACCAACCCAGATTCTGGTCCACGGCCGCTCGGCCGGCGAAGTCTCGATGCTCATTTGGGATGAACTGGAGCGTTACCGTAGCTTCGATCTGCGGGTCGATGTGGACGTTACCGCGGCGGCCGAGGAAGAAAAACGCGTGTTCCCGGATGAGCGCATTGCAGTGACGCCATCGCGTTCCGCCATCGTGCTCTCAGGTCACGTATCGACCGAGGACGTCGCCAAGCGTGCCAATATGATTGCCGAAGCCTATTCCAAGAGCGTGGTAAATGTGCTGACCTTCGGCCCGGTGGGCGCGCAAGAAGTCCTGTTGCAGGTAAAGTTCGCGGAAGTTGATCGTACTGCGGTGCTTCAGCTCGGCGCGAATTACTTCACTCCTGGCACGGGCAACACGGTCGGGACCTTGAGCACCGGGCAGTATGGTGGACAAAGCGTCTCGACCGCCGGCACCACTGTCACCTCAAACAACTCTGGACTCACCACCGCGTCACCCACATCGACGCCACCCATCGTCAATATTACGAACGCATTGAATCTTTTCCTGTTCCGCACCGATATTAATTTCGGCGCTGTAGTGGAGGCGCTCCAGCAGAAGAATCTGCTGCAAATTCTCGCCGAACCAAATCTGATTGCGGTCAATGGCAAGGAAGCCAGCTTCCTGGCGGGCGGTCAGTTCCCTTTCCCCATCGTGCAACCCGGACAGGGATTCACCGCAGTTACGATTTCCTTCAAGGAGTTTGGCGTAAAGCTGAATTTCACTCCGGTGATTATGCCCAACGGCAACATTCACCTGAAAGTTGCCCCGGAGGTCAGCACACTGGATTTTGCCAACGCCCTGACCATCTCCGGGTTTACGGTGCCGGCTTTGAGCACGCGCAAAGCGGAAACCGAATTCGAACTGCAAGATGGTCAGAGCTTCGTGATCGCTGGTCTGCTGGACAACCGGGTCACTGACATCGTCAACAAGATCCCCGGTCTGGGTGACATCCCGATCCTGGGAAATCTGTTCAAGAGCAGGAATCTACAGAAGAACAAATCGGAACTAATGGTGCTGTGCACGGTGCACCGGATCTCGCCGAGCAATGAGAGTCCGGCCGGGCCGTCCAATCCCCAGCCATTCCTGGATCAGAACAAGTTTGATGCAAAGAAGCCGTCAAGCGGCGGGAAGTGAAATCTCACGTGGGGTTTGCTAATCGGATCGGAATGGAGTCGATAGGTCATGTCTGAATTGTCAGTGGTAACCATCGCATCGGATAGCGAGCAGCGTGCGATTTTGCAAGTCCTGGTTGAGGGCACGAGCGTGGCGCGTGTGGTGGAGAGTTCGGCGACCTTCCCGGTCATAGCTACCGATCCGGTAGCGCGTCGTATCCAGAGCGCGAACCCCGATGTAGTGTTGATCGACATTCCCACGGAGAGCCCCAGCCAGGCTTTACGCACCATCGAAATGCTTCATCAGGAGTTCCCGGACACCATGCTTTTTGCCGTGGGCAGGATGGCCCAGTCGCAAGTGATCGTAGGCGCGATGCGGTCGGGAGCCACGGAATTCCTGGAGCGGCCTACGACAACGAGAGATCTTTTGGAGGCTTTCGTCCGGCTTACAGCAGTGCGGCGAAAAAACGGACGAGGAGAGGTTCGGGGCAGGATGTTCACCGTGGTCAACGCCAAAGGAGGAAGTGGCTCGACGACAGTTGCGGTGAATCTCGCGCTGGCGCTGCACGCCGCTCACGGCAACACCGCCCTGGTGGATATTGCTCCCCTAGGACACTGCGCACTGCATCTCAATCTGAAACCACTATTTACAGTGGCCGACGCAATTCGCAACTTGCATCGGATGGACGGTTCCCTGCTGGAAAGCTTCATGACCCGTCATGGTGGCGGCTTGCAACTGCTTGCCGGTCCCAACAGCCCGGTGGGAACGGAACCTTCCAACACGGAGTATGCCAAGCTGTTTGATCTGCTGGTTGCCCATTATCGTTACGTGGTATTGGACGTCTCGACGCACATGGACTCCACGACGCGTCTCGCATCCAATCTGTCGAACATGGTGTTGATGGTAGCACATGCCGATGTTGCTTCCTTGTGGAGCGCCGCGCGTGTGCAGCAGTATCTGAGCGACAGTGGCAACCACGACAAGATTCGCCTGGTTCTCAACCGCTTCCGGAAGATCCCCGGCTTCAGCGAGGCTGATGCCGAAGCAGCGGCGGGAGTGAAGCTCGTGGCCCAGATCCCCAATCAGTATTTCGCGGTCTCAACCGCCATTGATCGCGGCATACCGCTTCTGCAGCACAACCACACCGAAATCGCGCGCGCTTTTACCGGACTGGCCGCCCGGTTGACGGAAAACGATCTGGATGTAAAACGGAAAGAATGGTCACTGTTTAAGTCAATGTAGTTTAGGAACCGCAGAGAAGGCTTATGGCGAATTTGCAAACTTTCGAGAGGCAGACGGAGTACCAGCAGGTTAAGGCGGACCTGCATCGCAAGATTCTTGACCGTTTGGATCTGGAGAAACTGGGGCGCACCCCGAGTGACACCGCCCGCGATGAGGTTCTGGTTCTCATTCGCAACGCGGTGAACAGCGAGGCTGTCCCGCTGAGCTTTGCCGAACGCGAGCGCCTGTCGCGCGAGATTCTGGACGAGATTTTCGGCTTGGGGCCGCTGGAACCGCTACTCAAAGACCCCACGGTTTCCGATATCCTCGTGAACCGTTATGACCGCGTGTATGTTGAGCGGGCGGGCAAGATCGAGACCACTGGTCTGAGCTTTAAAGATGACGCACACCTGATGCAGATTATTGACCGCATCGTCTCCCGCGTCGGACGGCGGGTCGATGAATCGTCACCCATGGTGGATGCGCGTCTGGCCGACGGTTCCCGTGTGAACGCAATTATTCCTCCTCTCGCCATCGATGGGCCTTGTCTCTCCATCCGCCGGTTTGGTCACGACCCTCTGACTGCCCGCAACATGATCGAAAACAAGACTCTGACCGAACCGATGCTTGAGCTGCTCTCTGCCATGGTCAAGGGCCGGCTGAACATTCTGGTTTCCGGTGGAACCGGTGCCGGCAAAACCACGCTGCTCAACGTGCTTTCGGGTTATATCCCCAACTCCGAGCGCATCGTGACCATCGAAGACGCTGCAGAATTGCAGATGAAGCAGGAGCATGTGGTACGTCTGGAGACCCGGCCACCCAACATCGAAGGTAAAGGTGCGGTGCGGCAGAGACAGTTGGTCATCAACAGCCTCCGTATGCGTCCCGACCGTATTGTGGTGGGCGAGGTGCGCGGCGAAGAAGCCTTCGACATGCTTCAGGCCATGAACACCGGCCACGAAGGCTCACTGACAACCGTGCACGCCAATTCTCCCCGTGACGCACTGGCGCGACTCGAAAGTATGTTTTCCATGGCCAACCTTAATCTGCCGGAGCGGGCCATGCGTCATCAGATCGCGTCGGCGATTCATGGCGTGGTCCAGGTCTCGCGTCTGTCAGACGGAACCCGCAAGGTCATATCGGTCTCCGAGGTCACCGGGATGGAGGGCGACATCATCGCGATGCAGGACATCTTTGTGTTCGACCGGCTGGGAATCGATGAAAGCGGAAAGGTGCGGGGGCTTTTTCACTCCACTGGAATCAGGCCCAAGTTCGCTGATCGCCTGGCGACTGGAGGCTTACGTCTACGCCCTGCTCTGTTTGAATCCCGGATGGAGGTTTAGGCGACCATTTAAGAATATGGAGATCCTCGTCATCATCCTGGTGTTCGTGGCCGTCGCGCTGGCGGTGTTCGTCCTTGGTTCGTTCCTGGACCAACGAAGCGCTCAGGCCCGCGTATTGCGCGAGCGGCTGGCTTCGGTGCAGAGGGCGGCGGAACGCGAACCCAGCGAAGAACTGGGCTTGCTGCGCGATGAAATGCTCAGCCAGATTCCTGCCCTTGACAAACTGCTAAAACGGTCGGAGCGGATGGCGAATTTCCAGAATTTTCTGGAACAGGCGAATCTTAGGGTTCGCGCCGGCAGTCTCCTGATTCTCTGCCTGCTTAGTTCGATCGCCGGAGGCGGAGTGGGTCTGCTGTTGGCCGGGAATCTGACCGCCGACCAGGCCCTGCTCTTCGCTGCCATGGGCGTGACTTTGGGTGCCGTGGTTCCGTTTTCCTATGCTTCGTATCGCCGCACCAAGCGATTCCAGAAGTTCGAGGAATTGTTCCCAGATGCAATCGACACGTTGGCTCGGGCCGTGCGGGCCGGCCATGCCTTTACCACCGCAGTGGAATTGATTGCCAGCGAAATTGCCGAGCCCGTCGCCTCAGAGTTCCGCAAACTCTTTGAAGAGCAGAAGTTCGGCCTGCCGGTCCGAGATGCGTTGATCAACCTCACCGAGCGCATGCCGCTGGTGGATGTGAAGTTCTTCGTCACGGCTGTGATGTTGCAGCGCGAAACTGGTGGCAATCTCGCGGAGATTCTCGACAACCTCTCCTATGTGATTCGCGAAAGATTCAAGATCATGCGGCAGGTGCGGGTATATACGGCACAGGGACGTCTCACGATGATGCTTTTAATGGGTTTACCTCCGATCATTGTGGTGGTCATGCTGACGACCAGTCCTGGATTCATTCGGCCGTTATTCGCCGACCCTATCGGGCACACCCTGATCGTTACCGGCATCGTGCTGCAGACCCCCGGCTATTTGGTGATTCGCAACATTATTCGGATTCAGGTGTAAACCCATGGCGCTGGCGCTGGCGATCATTGCTTTCCTGACTATCGTGCTGATGGTGTTTTCATTCGGCGCCGCAGCGTACGCGCCGACATCCCTGTTGGGGGCCCGTTTGCGAGCCTTAGGCTGGCAGCGGGCCGAACCCGAGGAGAAGCCTGCGCTGAGGGAGCGTCTGGAACAGGCGCTCGATCCGCTCAGCAAGGCTATCCCCCTATCCCCCAGCGACGTTTCGCGCACACGCCGCTGGCTCATCCAGGCTGGATATCGCGACGCGCGCCACCTGACTGTCTACGTCGGCAGCCGTCTCGCCTGCGCTTTATTTGCCTTCACTGCGGTTGTGGCCGGCAGTGGCTTCGATTCCCCAATACTGCTGGTAAGTGTTACGGCATTCGGTTTTTTTCTGCCTCGTTTTGGTCTGAAGCGCAAAATCCAGCTCCGGCAGCGACGCATCAAGCTAGGCTTACCCGATGCGCTGGATCTCACCGTCATCTGCGTGGAAGCGGGATTGGCACTCGATCAGGCCATGATGCGAGTAGGCGAGGATCTGCATCACGCGCATCCCGAGCTGAGCGAGGAGTTCCATCTCGTCAATCTGGAAATGCGGGCCGGCAAGCCCAGAGCTGAGGCCCTGCGAAATCTGGTGGAGCGCACCGGTGTAGACGATATTCGTTCCCTGGTCGGCACCCTGATTCAGACCGACCGCTTCGGTACCAGTGTGGCCCAGGCGCTGCGCGTACACTCCGATTCGTTGCGCACCGAGCGCCGGCAGAGGGCCGAGGAGCAGGCTGCCAAGACCACGATTAAAATGGTGATCCCCCTCGTATTATTTGTCCTCCCCTCGATTATCTTTGTCACTCTGGGACCGGCCGTGATCCAGCTGATTCGGACACTGATGCCGGTTGCAGGAGGACATTAGAACGGCGCCCCCGAATTTGAATCCAGGAGTTATGATGTCAGGAACGGAGTTCACCGGATACGCGTTCAACCGGACGCGCCACGCCTATTTGGCCACTCATTTGGCGATTGCCGGGACCCACTGGTCCCGTTTCCGCGGCTTAATGTGTACCGGTGCCTCCAAATTTCGCGCGGGCGATGGCTTATGGATTGTGCCATGTCGCGGAGTTCATACTTTCGCGATGAACTTCCCGATTGACGTCGTGTATTTGGATTCGAATAAATTTGTGGTGCATGTGGAAGAGAATCTCAAACCCTGGCGCGTCGGGAGGATCAGCCTGCAAGCAGACTCGGTTCTGGAATTACCCGGTCAGATCCTGAGATCCAGCCAAACTGTGATTGGTGATGAGATTGAGATCGCAAGCGGCCGGCCCGCGGGAGCAATCACGGCATGAACCATGAACTGAAGCTTCTGGTGGAGTGGCCGTCGCCGTGGCGGGAGTTTGTCACCTCCATCCGCCCCGCTTTGACGAAATCCCCAGACCAGCTGGCCGGTGAAGCGCGAACTGGCCTGTTCCCCTTCCGCGGAATGCTGGTTTGCTGGTTTGCAGAAGCCACATTGTTGGTCGCAGCTATCGTCCTGCCAGCGAGGTTAGCCTTCCTTTGGCCGTACCAGCCGCCACCTTTGCCCAAGTACGACGTGATCTATTTCTCCGGTGAGGAGCTGCCGCAGACCGAAGACCTGGGCGGCGCGAAAGCTGGCCGTGCCGGCCGGTCTGGCGGGAGGGATGCGCTTCACCGCACGCAGGTGATCCGCGTATCCCGCGGCGTCTCGCTCCGTGAGAAAGTCTTGGATGCTCCCCACCTGGATTTGCCCTTCTCCGCTAGTGCGGTTGCCAACTTACTCGCGTACAAGCCAATACCAGGCCCAGCGCCCGCTGAAGGCTTGAAGTCTTCTCTGCAGGCCCCGAGCCTGCCAGCAACAGCAATTGCACCCGCCCCAGAGGTCCGCCGCGACAAGATGTTAGTGGCAACGACCCTGAACTCGGTCGTCGCCCCCAGCCCGGAAGTTCGGCGCGACAGACTGCGATCTTCTCCCGCGCCGAGCGCCCCCGTGGTTCCTCCCAGCCCGAGCGGCTTGCAGAGAGAGATCGCCTCACTTCGAGTCCCGGGATCGCAAGCGGTCGCGGTGATTCCGCCTCCGGTCTCAGCTCCAGAACAAATGACGAACGACCACGCGCGACTCACGCTACCGGCTCCGAGCGTGGTCGCACCGCCCCCCACCCAGGTCACGCGTGACGTTACTCCCACGGGACCAGGATTTGGAGCCGGCGAGCTGCAGAAACAGGTTGTGCCGCCTCCGGTCCAAGTCGCCGGTGCATCGTCTGATCGGCGTGCGTTTGGCGGAATGGGTACCACCAATGTTGTTCCGCCTCCAGTACAGGTTAACGCGCCCGCAACCGGACGCTCCGCCGTCGCCAGTCTGGGAAATCCGGACGTCGTGGCGCCGCCGGTGCAGGTGCAGGGCGGCAGCGGGCGACCATCAGTAGCGAAGCTGGGAGATCCCAAGGTCGTTCCTCCTCCCGTGCAGATTGGCGGTGGTTCGATTCATCAACCGGCGAATACCAGCCTGGGTGGTGGATCGGTAGCGGTTCCGCCTCCTCCGACGGTCACTGCCAACGCGGTGTCTTCCGGAATCGGCGGCGGGAACCGCGGTGCCGGATTGGGTAGTTCGCTGGATGCAGGTTCTGTGGCCGCGCCGCCCAGTAATGCCGGCGGTGGTGGCGCCACCGGGGTTGTCCTGTCCAGCCAGCCCGGACCTACGGTTGGACAGCCGGGAAGCGCCGGCGCGGGGGCTTTGGCCCTCTCGCCTTCCGGAGGCGCCAAGCCAGGTTTAGGCGGACCGGGAACCGGATCCGACATCGCGAGCGGCGAGGGTTCAGGAAGCGCATTCAACCGCGAAGGTCCGGGAGGTGCGAACAGTGGCACCGGACATGGCGCGGACACAACCGCTGGAAGTGGTACCTCACCGTATCCCGGTCCCGGCGGCGCTGGCACTGGGAGCATCAGCCACCCTCCCATGCCGGGTGTTTCCGTGCACGGTGGCAGCAACGTCATCACTCTGCCCAGCTTTGGCCCCGATGGCAACGCACCATCTGCGCTTGGCCGCTCCCCAAAGTCTAAGAATCGCGGAGGCCCAGACATCACCGTGGTGGGGACTGCGCGCTCCGGCGGCGCGTTTAACCTCTACGGCACGCTTAAGGGCGACAAGGTGTACTCCATCTATATCGACACGTCCGTGGGCGGTGCGGTGATGGAATACGCCGATCCTACGTCGGCCACCCATCCGTATGCCGATGATTTGATACCTCCGCAGACCGTGCGCGCCGATCTGCCCGCGAATCTCAAACTCTCCCGTGTCGTAATTTCCTGTGTCTTGGATCGTTCCGGACTCGTCCGCAATTCGCACGTGCTGGAAACCGGCAACACTGAGGTGAGTAACAAGATCCTCGCAGCCCTATCCAGCTGGAAGTTCCGCCCCGTCTTTCGCGGCAATCAGCCGATTGAGGTGACTGCGATTCTCGGCTTCAACATCGACACAAATTAGAATACTTCGCCGTGGGCACTTAGTTCTTCAGACGGTGAAACAGCACCGCTACATTGTCCTCGTATGACGATTGCCACTTCGGGGTGAGCCGAAGCAGGTTCGCCAGCGACGACTCGCTCGGCACCAACACCCAGTCCACCTGCCACTGGTCGAGGACCTGTTCCCATTCCGGCTGCACCAGCACCACCTTCAAGTAATCCTTGAAGAATTGATCGCCATACAAATCGTGCCGGTCATCGACAACCACCTTCGTTTGCGGATAGAGGCTGTAGATCAGATATCCACCCCAATAGTCGAGGCTAAAGATGGGTTCGCGGAGGTCATGTTGCTCCATATACTCGGCGGCCTGCACCGGAAATCGCTTGTCATCGAAATATGCATTCATCAACTGAGCTGAGCCCAGTCGTCCGTGATGCGCGCACGCCCACAGTCCGAGAACCAACACCAGCACGATCCAGATGTGCCCGCGGAAGCGTGATTCGAGATTCCCCATGCGCGCACCAAAGGAATC
>Ga0187817_10000126_pt1 | contig 26361 bp, 22 predicted proteins | sample NC_wetland_sal_i_17_FD_132431 | JGI IMG/M metagenome (GOLD analysis project Ga0187817, IMG submission 132431) | Wetland sediment microbial communities from Neuse River Estuary, North Carolina, USA - SO4_2 | ecosystem: Environmental > Aquatic > Freshwater > Wetlands > Sediment | place: USA... | reverse complement strand
GAGAAATTGACCCGCTTACCGGACAGGTTGGACCGGAACCGGCCGTCCTTCCCCTTGAGCCGCTGGGCGAGGGTCTTGAGCGGTCGGCCGGAACGATGCCGGGCGGGCGGGATGCCGCTCGTCTGGTTGTCGAAGTAGGTCGTGACGTGGTACTGGAGCAGCTCCCACAGGTCCTCGACCACGAGCTGCGGAGCGCCCATGTCGCGGTTCTCGCGGAGCCGCTGGTTGATCCGGAGCACGTCGACCAGCTTGTGGGTGAGGTCGTCCTCGCTGCGCTCGCCGCTCTCGAGCGTGATCGAGGGGCGGACCTGCACCGGCGGGACCGGCAGGACGGTGAGGACCATCCATTCGGGCCGGCCGGCCTTCGGATTGAGACCGAGGGCCCGCACGTCGTCGTCCGGGATCCGCTCGAGGCGCGCGCGGACCTCCTTCGGGGTGATCTTGTGGCCGTTCTCGCGGAACGTCGTGGGCTTGTCGAGCACGATGCGCTGCTGGACCTCGTGGCAGTGGGGGCAGCTCCGTTCCTCCTTCCCCTCGCGCGGCGTCGGCGCGGAGGAGGGTCCCTCGTCGCCTTCGATGAGGATCTCGGCCCGGCTGGCGCTCGGGGCATCGGGCAGCATGCGCCCGCAGGCGCGGCAGGTGAGCTGCAGGAGCCGCTTGATCTCCTTCGCGTACCCGACGTGGATTACCGGCATGGCGAGCTCGATGATCCCGAAGTGGCCCGGGCATTCGTTGACCCGGCCGCCGCAGGTACGGCACCGGAGGTTGGGCTCGATCACCCCGAGATGGAGGTCCATGAGACCCATCTCGATCGGGTAGCCGTCGTCGTCGTAGGTGTCGGCCGTGATCACCTTGATCGCGTTCATGCGCCGGATCTCGTCCGGCGAGAGGAAGGCGAACTGGAGGCTCTTGATCCGCTTGGAAAGTCCTTGCGCCATCGAGGAACCTCCTACCGCATGTCCTCCAACTGGAGTCGCATGATCACGCCGAGGCTGATCAGCTCCTCCAGGAGCAGCTTGAACGAGTAGCTCATCTCGACCGGATAGATCGACGACGTGTTGCCGCAGCTCGGGCAACGGAGCGACCCGGTCCGGGCGTCCGGGATCGCGATGTGGCCGCACTCCGTGTTGCCGCAGACGTATTGGATCGTCCCGTCGGACTCGTCGAGCAGACGGTCCTTGATGACCATCGCCACGCCGTGGCCGATCAGGCAGTCGCGCTCCATCTCACCGAACCGGAGTCCGCCCTGGCGAGACCGACCCTCGGTCGGCTGCCGCGTGAGGATCTGGACCGGGCCGCGGGACCGCATGTGCATTTTCCCGGCGACCATGTGGTGGAGCTTCTGGTAGTAGATCACGCCCACGAACACCTCGCCGTCGAGCCGGCGACCGGTGACACCGTCGTAGAACGTTTCCCGCCCTGACGGGTGGAAGCCGAGCGCCTTGAGCGACTCGCGCAGCGCCTCTTCGCGTTCTCCCGAGAACGGCGTGCCGTCGATGACGCGTCCTTCGAGCGAGCCGACCTTGCCCCCGAGCATCTCGAGCACGTGGGCGACGGTCATGCGCGACGGGATGGCGTGCGGGTTGACGATGAGGTCCGGCGTGATGCCGTCGCGGGTGTACGGCATGTTCTCCTGCGGAACGATGAGCCCGACGACGCCCTTCTGGCCGTGCCGGGAGGCGAACTTGTCGCCCAGCTCGGGGACGCGCTGGTTGCGGACCTTGACCTTGACGAGCTTCGAGATGTTCTCGCCCTCGGTCAGAATCACGCTGTCGACCCAGCCGGATTCGCCCGCGCGGACCGTGACCGACGTTTCCCGGCGCTTCTGGGGCGTCGAGAGGTCCGTCTTCTCCTCGAGGAACCGCGGCGGGGAGGTCTTGCCGACCAGCACGTCGCTCTCCGTGACCTCGAGCTCAGGGAAGATCAGCCCGTCTTCGCCGAGATTCCGGTACGCCGTGTCGACGCGCGCGCCGGCCACGTCGGGCCGCGGGATCTCGAAGCGGTCTTCCTGGCCGCCGGGGTACTTGCGCTCCTCGCCCCGGTAGGTACGGAAGAAGGAGGAGCGGCCGAGACCGCGATCGATCGCCGCCTGAGAAAAGACGAGCGCATCCTGCATGTTGTAGCCCTCGTGGGTCAGGACCGCCACGACGAAGTTCTGGCCGGCGGGACGCTCGGTGAACTGCACGTACCGCATCGTCTGGGTCCGGAGCAGGGGCGCCTCGGGGTAGTGGAGCAGGTGCCCGCGGGTGTCGGGCCGGCGACGGTAGTTGACCGACTCGACGCCGAGCGCCTGCTTGGCCATCCCGGAGCCCATTGTGTTCCGCGGCGTCGAGTTGTGCTCGGCGTAGGGAATGAGCCCGGTGCAGACTCCGAGGATGAGGTTCGGGTCGATCTCGAGGTGCGTGTGGTCCTTGCGGAGGAGCGAGGGCGTCGGGAAGACGTGGTGGCACCGGCCGCACTCAACGTCGGCGACGTCCTTCTTCTCGCCGGCGGAGACCCATCGGATGTCGCTCCGGGAGAGGGCGCGCTGGCAGTTGGGGCACCGCTCCGGCATCTGGTAGGCGTCGACGCCGATCAGCGTGTCCTCTTCCTCCTCGGCGTCCATCCACTCGACCTTTCCCTGTCGGACCAGGTCGGTGTAGGAGAGCGTACCCCGAGCGAGTTCGTCCAGGTCCGACCGGGTGACGCGCGTGGTGGCGTCCTTGACGCTGATCAGCGGCCGACGGAGTCGCCCCGAGTCGCAGTGAACGATCACCTCGTTCATGCGCTGGTCGCTGCGGACGTTGATCTCGTAGATCTTGTCGCCGAGCGTGGGAGAGAGGGTGCCGGACCGCCGGCGTTCCCGGATCTCCTGGACGAGCTCGGTCGGGTTCGAGTGCAGGCCGACGAGATTCCCGTTGACGTAGACACGGGCGGCGCGCTTCCCCCGGGGCGCCGAGGCCTCTTGGAAGACCTCGGGGCCGATCTCGCGGGTGTTCAGGTCACGTAGGATCAGGGCGACCTCGTCTTCGTCGGCGCCTTCCGAGACGTCGACGCAGAGGGCGTAGTTCTTCACCAGACCGCAATTCTGCCCTTCGGGCGTCTCGTTGGGGCAGAGCCGGCCCCACTGGGTGGGGTGCAGGTCGCGCGCCTCGAAGTGCGGCTGGCTGCGCGTGAGCGGGCTCGTGACCCGCCGGAGATGGGAGATCGTCGACATGTGGCTGGTCCGGTCGAGAAGCTGGCTGACGCCGGCCCGGCCGCCGACCCAGTTGCCGGTCGCGAGCGCGTGGACGAGACGCTGGGTGAGCAGGTCCGGCCGGATCGCGGATGCGATCCGGAGATCCTTCTTCCGGGCGAACGAGCGCTCGAGCTGGTACTTGAGGTCCTTCAGCAGCATGGTGAACGCGACGCGGAACAGGTCCTCCATGAGGTCGCCCGCGAGCTTGAGCCGCTTGTTCGCGTAGTGGTCCTTGTCGTCCTCGCCGCGCTGGCCGAGGTTGAGCTCGAGAACGGTACGCGCCATCCGGCCGAGGTAGAGGGCCTTCTTGAGGCGGTCCGCCTTCGCGTCGCCCAGGTGGGGGAGCAGGGACCGGTCCAGGATGCCGTCGACCTTCCGCTGACGGTACTCCTTCGCCTGGCCCGTGGCGAACTTCTTTTCGAGGTAGAGGAGCGCGTCCTCGGTGGTGAGGATCCCCTCGGGCGGGTAGAGCTTCTTCGAGATGCACTCCTCCAAGTTGACGTTGAGGAGGTGCTTCATCGTCTGGACGAAGGGCTCGTCCAACGGGAGAAGCTCGCCCAGGACGGCTTGGTAGATCTCTTCGTCGTTCTTCATCCCGAGGGCCTTCATCAGGATGGCGAGCGGGATCTGCCCGGAGGCGCTGGGAACGGAGACGTGGAGCACGCCGTCCTTCTTCTTCTCGACGACGGTGAGGGACCGATAGCCGCCGCGCTGGCTGAACACCTTGGCGCTCTCGATGGGCGTCCCGTAGCGCTCGTTGAACTCGGCGAAGATCCGGTTCGGCGCCAGGTCCTCGAGGCTCATGATCACGCGCTCGGTGCCGCCGATGATGAAGTAGCCGCCAGGGTCCGCGGGGTCCTCGCCGTATTCGACGAGCTTGGCCCGGTACTCCTCCGCTGAGAGGGGGAAACCGGAGTCGCGCTCGATATTCCCCTGATGGAGGTTGCAGGGCCGGCTCTTGACCATGATCGGCAAGTCGCCGATGTGGACGTCCTCGGGGGCGCGCTCGACGCCGTTCTCGACGACGGTGACGCGGAGGTAGATCGGGGCCTGGTAGGTGAGGTTCCTCAGCCGGGCCTCCATCGGCGTGAGCGTGGGCTTGGAGCCGACCGGCTCCTTGACGAACGGTTGACCGACGAACACCGTGGGCTCGGAGGTGGCATCGAGCTGGGCGCGCGCGTCCCGACGACGGCCAACGCGAACGTAGATCGAGCTCTTCGTCTTCTGCACGTCCAGCCGGATCACGCCGCGGTCGGTGGAGTCCTCGCTGACGCGGGCCTCGTCGACGATCCGTTGCATCCGGGAATTGGGGTTGTCCGGCGTCGGGAGGAAGTCGTTGAAACTCGCAAGGTGGTGGTTGACCGTCGACCGCTCCCGGAAGAATGCATCTACGATTTCTCGCATGACAATGAACCCCTCTAGTCCCCCAGATTGGCGATGACGACACGATAGGTGATGGCCTCGCCGGCCGTGGTGGACGGACGACGGATGCGGACCATCCGGCCGGCGAGCGGCTCAGCGGCTTCCTTGGCGGCGCGGACTTCCGCGTTGGTGAGGAGACCGGGGTCGCTCGCGAGGATCTTCGGGAGCCGTTCGACCGGTGTGGCGAGCTCCTGGAGGACCTTGCGGGCGTCGTCCTCGCTGAGCAGCTCGTGCAACGGGATGAGGTGGTGAGTCTGGAACTCGCGGCGCGAAGGAGCCTTCACGCTCTTGGCGGATTTCCGGGGGCGTGCTCGGGTGGGACTCATGCGGACTCCAGTGGGGCGGAACGGGCCCGGGGGGATTTCCGGAGAGCGACGACCGGTGCGGCGCTGCTCGTTCGAACCCCCGACCGCCTGGTTAAAAGCCAGATGCTCTGTGTCGGGCCGGCGAGCGTACCCGCCGGCCTACCGAACTGAGCTACGGGCCCGCGATCGCTCCGAACGGGCGCGACCCGGGGCTCGTATTTCAGGTTTCGCCGCTCGTGATTCACTGGAGGCTCTCCAGGTTCGAGATGATCGACCAGATCGCGGTGCGGCCGTGGGTCGGAAGGTTGGAATCGTTCGCGAGATCGTCCAGCACGTAGACCGCGCTCGCGACGCGGACATCGAGGGCGACGGCGGCCTTGAGCAGTTCGTCGCGGGCCGATTGCGCGCCGCGACGGATGTTCCGAGGCACGGAACCGTCCTCGCTGAGGACGGCGAGCGACTGCGCGATGCGTTCCAGCTGGAGGGACTTGCCCGAGCCCGCGGGGGCGGGTGCGGGAACAGTGGGCGGTACAGCGTGGCTGTCAGTGGCGGTCAAGGATGATACCGAAACCCGTGCCGCTTACGCGCGACGGGCCTCGCCTCCTTCCTTATAGGCCGTGACGACGAGCAGCGTCTTGGTCTCGCGGATCCCCTTCACGACCGGCAGGCGGTGGAGGACGAATTCCTTGAGCTCTTCGTAGTGGGGGAAGGTCACCTTGACCATGATGTCGGTGTCGCCGGTGACGAGGAAGACATCCTCGGCCTCGGTGAAGCGCGCGACCTCGGCGGCAACGCCGTCGGCCTCTGCGGTCTCCACCTTCAGGGCGATAAGCGCCGTGACGTGCTCGTCCCCCCAGACCTTCGTGAAGGCGCTCTCGACGGCTCCGCTGACCGGTCCCTTGCTCTTCGTTCCTTGTTTCTCCATCGATACCTTCGCCTCCTGTTCTGTCCTTCAGTCGTCAGTTACGTGTCCGGCGCTGGCGGTGGCGGGTGGCCCCGTGTCCGGCGAGATCCTCGTCAGGTCACCGGAGCCGATTCGAACTCCTCTTGGAGGTCGTCGACTACCTGTTCGATCACTTGACCGGAGGCAGGCGCATGGTACTCGCGCACTCCCCCCGCTTCACTCGAAACGCGCGCGACGAGCTCCCTCCGACTTCGAAGAAACTCGACACTGCAAATGAGCTCCTCCACCCCAACCCCCAGACCCGGCGTTCCGAAAAACGACCCCTATATAGGTTTTTGGGCAACTAAATTGGGGGGTATTTCCCGAGGTCCTCCGGCGTCCCGCCCGGGCGCGCCCTCTCGGCGGAGCTAATATGTCCCGAAACGCTCGAAGCGGCCGAGAGATCCTGATGGGCAACGGCCACCGGACGCTCCGGATCGAGATCCGGGTTGAACTGAAACCCGGGGTCATGGACCCGGAAGCCGAGACGGTCGAGAAGTCGCTGGCTTTGCTCGGGATCTCCCCCGTATCGCGTGTGACGACCGCCCGGGTCTACGTCCTGGAGTTCACCCAGGTGGAGCGTACGCGCGCGGATGCCCTGGCCCGCGAGGCAGTCGACCGGCTTCTGGCGAACCCGGTCATCCACCGCGTGACCGTGACTCCGCTGTTGGACTGAGGGACGGCATGCCACGCCCCGCCAGCGCTCTGGACTCCCCGTGGGCGCCCGGTGTAACGACCGTCCCATTTAGAACGGAAAGCCGGGCCGCACTGACCCGCACTTCGGAGCGCCTCCAGCTAGGGTTCGACGAAGTCGAACTGGCCCGGATTCAGCAGTACTACCGCCGAGCCGGGCGCGAACCCACGGACCTTGAGCTCGCGGGACTGGCCCAGAGTTGGAGCGAGCACTGCAGCTACAAGAGCTCCCGACGCTACCTGAAAGCCGCGTTCGGAAAGCTCCACCCCGCACGCCGGGTGCTCGGGATCGGCGATGCGGGGGTGATGGCGTTCGAGGACGGTTTCGCCTACGCCCTCCGGATCGAATCGCACAACCATCCCTCCGCGGTCGAGCCGTACGGAGGAGCCGCCACGGGCATCGGCGGGATCCTGCGCGACGTCCTCGCCGTGGGCGCGAAGCCGATCGCCTTGGCCGACCCGCTGTTCTTCGGCCCGCTCGACCTGGCCCGCCAGAGTCTGCCGCCGGGCGTCAAGAGCCCCCGCTACCTTTTCGACGGCGTCGTGGCCGGGATCCGGGATTACGGAAACCGCGTCGGCGTTCCAACGGTCGCCGGGGGGATCTACTTCGACCCCGGCTACGTCGTCAATCCGCTCGTCAACGTCGCCTGCGTCGGCTTCCTTCCCAAGGCCCGATTGCTTCCGAACCGGGCGCGGGCCGTCGGCGACCGCCTCGTCCTCGTGGGGGGCCTCACCGGGCGGGACGGAATCGGCGGCGTCTCCTTCGCTTCCCGGGAGCTGACGGAACGCAGCGAGACCGAATCGCGAGGCGCCGTACAGCTCGGAAACCCGATCATGAAAGAGCCGCTCATCCATGCTTGCATCGAAGCGTTCGACCGGAAATTGGTCCGCGGCCTCAAGGACCTCGGGGGGGGCGGTCTCGCGAGCGCTTCGGGGGAACTCGTCCACGCGGGCGGCTTCGGCTCCGTCATCGACCTCGAACGCGTGCCGCTCCGGGAGCGTGGACTCCTCCCATGGGAGATCTGGGTATCCGAATCCCAGGAGCGGATGCTTCTCGATGTGCGACCGAACGATCTGCCCGCCCTCTTGGGCATCTTCCGCCGTTGGGACGTGCCCGCGTCGGACATCGGCCGCGTGACCAGGGGCCCTGCCGAACAGATACGATACAAAGGAGCCCCGGCCGGGGAACTCGACGTCGGTTTCCGTGTGGAACACGCTCTCCTCCACCGGCCGGCTCGCGCTCCGCGGCCGGGCAACCGGAAGCCGACCGCACGAGTTCCGGACCGCGAACTGGGCCGACTGATTCGCGAACAGACGCTCGCACCGGACTCCGTTTCGAGGGAGCCGGTGATCCGCATGTACGATCACGAGGTCTTCGGGCATACGATCCTGAAGCCCCTCCAGGGCCAGGTCACGTCTCCGTCCCACGGGGACGCTGCCGTCCTCCGACCTCGAACGGAAAGTTGGAGGGGACTTGCGCTGGCCGTGGCCGCCCAGCCGTGGGCCTGCCTCGAGGACCCGCGCGGCGGCGGGCGGTGGGTCGTGGAAGAGGCGGCAAGGAACCTCTACGCCGTGGGCGCCCGACCGGACGCGTTCACGAACTGCCTCAACTTCGGTAATCCCGAAGACCCTCGCGTTCTCGGCCAGTTCGCCGCGGTGGTCCGAGGGCTGGCCGAAGGCGCTCGAGGGTTGGACCTCGCGGTTCCGTCGGGGAACGTGAGTTTCTACAACGGTGGACTCGGAGCCGCGATCCCGCCGACGCCAGTTCTCCTCGCCACCGGCATCGTGCCCGATGTTCGCCAGTGCACCACGGTCGACCTCAAGGAAGTGGGGAACCCGCTCTATCTCGTCGGTACGAGCCGACCGGAGCTTGGGGGATCTCTCTGGGCCCGTCGTCACGGCATCCGCGGGCAGCCGGTCCCCCCGACCCGGCCCGCCCGCCTCCGTCGAACCGGTGAGGCGATTTTATCGGCCGGCCGCTCCGGGACCCTGCGCGCGGTACACGACGTTTCGGATGGCGGATTGGCGCTCACTCTCATCGAGATGGCCTTCGGGGGAGGGCTCGGCTTCTCGGTGGACCTGGCCGCCACCGACCTCTCAGGCCCCGGGCTGGCGGCCGTGGCCGAGGGGGCATCCCGCTGGGTCGTCGAGGTCGACCGCTCGAAGGTCGATACGTTCGAACGCCGGATGCGCGGAGAGCCGATGGCGCGGTTGGGTGCCGTCACCGGGATGGCGGGCATCTTCCGATGGGGCGAGCACGTCGAGGCGGACGTCGACCTGGCGGAGCTTTACTCGGCGTGGCGCGGCGGGCTCCTCCAGGGCTAGCCCGGGGAACGTTGTGACGGTCTCTGCGCTCGTCTCGGGCGGGAAGGATTCGATCTTCTCGGCCTACCTGGCCGATACCCAGGGAATGAACGTCGACGAGCTCGTGGTTCTGACGCCGGCGAATCCGGAGTCCATGATGTTCCACACCCCGAATCTGTCGATGGTGGCGCTCCAGGCCCAAGCCTGGGGGAAGGCGATCCGTACCGTGCAAGTTGGGGGCTCGTCCGAGGCGGCCGAGGCGGTGGCCGTTCATGACGCGCTGGCCGGAGCTCAGGGCCCCGTGGTCACGGGGGCTATCGCCTCGGCCTACCAATGGAGTCGACTCCAATCCATCACCTTCTCGCTCGGGCGACCTCTTTACGCCCCCCTGTGGGGGAAAGACCCCGGGCGCGTCGTCCGCGAAGAGATCGGAGCCGGACTCGACATCCGACTCGTTCATCTGGCCGCCGAGCCCCTGACGCCGGACCTGCTCGGGCGCCGGCTCGACCTCGACATGGTCCGGGAGATCGAACGACGGAGCCGGGAGGTGCGTGCCGTCCACGTGGCGGGCGAGGGAGGCGAGTACGAGACGCTGGTCACGGACGTGCCGGATTGGACCCATCGGATCGTTCTCGACCGCGTAGAACCCGAGCACCGGGGGAGCACCTCCCGGTTGGTCGTGCGCGAAGCCCATCTCGAGCCGAAGGCGCGGCCGTAACGAACCCCGCAAATCTAAGGACCCGGTCGTTCTGCCCCGCGCCGTGGCGACACGGCCCGCCCTCGACGTTTCCCTCCTCGCGACCGTTCGCGAACTCGGGGACGCCCGGGCGCGCCCGAACCGGACCTGGCTATCGGGTCTCCTCGGCACCCCGTCGAAGCAGCTCGACGCGTGGCTCGCAGAGATCCCCACGCTTGCCCCGCTCGAGCGCGCTCTCCGGCGCGCGCACGAGGCCGGGGGTCGCACGTTCTACGCACAATTCCGTGCGCCGTTCGAACTCTACGTGATGACCCGCGCCCGTCGGCCCGACCACGTCATCGAGACCGGCGTTTCTTCCGGCGTCTCTTCGGTCCACTTCCTCGCCGCTCTTCGACGGAACCGCCGAGGAACGCTCCACTCCGTCGACCGACCCCAGGTCCAGGCCGGTCCCACTCTCTCGGACGGCGAATCCGAGGTGAGCGTGCCGCCGGGTCGCTCCAGCGGCTGGGCGATCCCGGCGTCGTACCGCGCCGGGTGGGACCTGAGACTCGGGTTGAGCCAGGAGAAGCTACCGCGGCTGGTCCGGGAGATATCCTCCGTCGACATTTTCTTGCACGATAGTCACCACACGCCGACCCACCTCACGTTCGAACTGGAAACGATCCGGCCGAAACTCCGTCCCGGCTCGATCGTGATGGCGGACAATACGAAATGGACCGGTGAAGCGTTTCCCCGCTTCGCCCGCTCGCTCGGGGCCAAGGTCTTGCGAAGGGGAGACTCTGACCTGGTCGGCCTCCGGGTGCCCGAATCGCTTTAACGCGGCGGAGCGATTGGAGGAGCGATGGCCGCGACCCAACCGGCCGACCGCCGGTCCGGGGCGACTGCGCCCGGAAACGGAAAACCGCGCGGCGTCCTGGCCGAGGCGGAAACCCGCTGGACCGAGGAGACGCTTCGTCCGTTTCTCTCCAAGAATCCGGAACGACAGGAGAAGTTCGAGACCCTCAGCGGCATCCCCGTCGAGCGGCTCTACCTTCCCCCTGACAAGACACCGGACCCCGACCGCATCGGATACCCCGGGGCGTACCCGTACACGCGCGGCGTACACCCCACGATGTACCGGGGCCGCGTCTGGTCGATGCGGATGTTCTCCGGCTTCGGTACCCCCGAAGCCACGAACCGTCGATTCCACTACCTGCTCGCCCACGGCGAGTCCGGCCTCTCCATCGCCTTTGACGACCCCACCCTCTACGGCATCGACGCCGACGACCCGGAGGCGCTCGGGGAGGTAGGCAAGTGTGGGGTGAACGTGTCCTCCCTCGACGACATGCGACGCCTGCTGCGGGGCATTCCGCTCGACAAGGTCACAACCTCGATGACGATCAACGGCCCGGCCAACATCGTCTGGGGAATGTACCTCCTCGCCGCCGAGGCGACCGGCGTGGGTCTGGTCGCCCTGGGCGGCACGACCCAGAACGACATCCTCAAGGAGTACATCGCCCAGAAGGAGTTCCTCTACCCGCCCCGGCCGGCGCTGCGTCTCGTGACGGACACGATCGAGTACGCGACCGATCACCTGCCGAAATGGAACCCGGTCTCCATCTCTGGATACCACATCCGGGAGGCGGGGTCGACCGCGGTCCAGGAACTGGCCTTCACGCTGGCCGACGGAATGTGCTACGTCGAGGCGGCCCAGCGGCGCGGGATCCCCGTGGACGAGTTCGCGCCACGGCTCTCGTTCTTCTTCAACTCCCACAACGACTTCTTCGAGGAGATCGCGAAGTTCCGGGCGGCGCGTCGGATCTGGGCCGACGTGATGAAGAACCGGTTCGGAGCGAAGCGGGAACGGTCGCTCTGGCTCCGGTTCCACACCCAGACGGCGGGCTGCTCATGCACCGCTCAGCAGCCCGAGTTGAATGTGGTGCGCACCGCGGTGCAGGCACTCGCGGCCGTGATGGGGGGCACCCAATCCCTCCACACGAACTCCTACGACGAGGCACTCCAACTTCCCACGGAGGACGCCGCCCGAATCGCGCTCCGGACCCAGCAGATCCTCGCGGAGGAGAGCGGAGTCGCCGACACTGTCGATCCCTTTGGCGGTAGCTACTTCGTGGAATGGCTTACCGACAAGGTCGAAGAAGAAGCCCGCCGATACTTCGACCGGATTGACGAGCTCGGTGGCGTCGTCCCGGCGATCGAACGCGGCTTTTTTCAGCGCGAGATCCAGGAGGCCTCATTCCGCTACCAGCGTCGTATCGATTCCGGCGACCTGCACATCGTGGGCGTCAACGCGTACACCATTGACGAGCCGGTGGAGGTGCCGCGTCTCCGGATCTCGGAGCAGGCGCGGGTCGCCCAGTCGAAGCGGCTCCGGCAGCTCCGGGCTCGGCGCAGCGCGGCGAAGCATACGGCCGCCCTCGACGCGCTTCGGCGCGTCGCCGAGAAGCCGGAAGCCAACACGATGCCGGCCGTGCTCGATGCGCTTCGCGCGCGCGCCACGCTCGGAGAGATCGTCCATGCCTTCCAGGACGTGTTCGGCCCCTACCGCGAGCGGTCGATGTTCTGAGCCGGACGGTCCCGCCCCGGGCATCGTTATGTGCCGTCTTTCCTGACGGGGCACCGGCGACCCGTGTCGGACGACGCGTATCGGGAGTCACTCGCCCACCTGTATCAGCTCCGGCGGTTCGGCGCCCAGCCGGGGCTCGAGGTGATGCAGGGCCTCCTCGAGGCCCTCGACCACCCCGAACTCCGTTTCCAGTCCATCCACGTCGCCGGCAGCAAGGGCAAAGGGTCCGTCTCGGCCCTGACGGCCGGCATTCTCACGGCCTCCGGCTTCCGGACCGGCCTGTTCACATCGCCCCACCTCCAGAGCTACCGGGAACGGATCCAGATTGACCGCCGCCCGATCGACCCGGGAGCCGTGGTCCACGGGATCGAGAGGATCCGAGGCCTAGCGGTTTCCTTGGCCGGGTCGGGCCGGATCCCGCGGCCGCCGACCTTTTTCGAGGTCACGACAGCGCTGGCATTCGAGTGGTTCGCCCGCGAGCACGTGGACGCGGCGGTCATCGAAGTCGGATTGGGCGGCCGACTGGACGCGACGAACGTTCTGCCAGCCAAGGTCGGCGTCATCACGACGATCGAGCTCGAGCACACGGAAGTGCTGGGCCCGTCGCTGACCCATGTGGCCCACGAGAAGGCCGGCATCATGCACACGGGAATGCGTCTCGTGGTCGGCGAAACCAAGGAGGAGCCGCTGCGCGAGATCGCCCGTGTGGCCGGAGCGCGGGGCGTGCCGATCTGGCGCCTGGACCGCGAGCTCCGTCTGAGCAACCGGGTCCTCTCCGCCCACGGTCAAAAGATGGACGTCACCACGCCGCACCGGGAGCTCACCGGGGTCGAGATTCCCCTCCTGGGCAACTTCCAGGCTCGGAACGTGGTCCTCGCGGTCTCCGCGGCCGACCTCTTCGCCCAGACCGTGGACCGTGTCATCTCGGAGGAGGACCTTCGAAAGGGGCTGCGGGCCATCGAGTGGCGCGGCCGCCTGGAACTCGCCGCTCAGCGGCCGCCGCTCTTCCTCGACGTCGCGCACACCCCCGAGAGCGCCCGGGCCGTGGCGCAGAGCCTCGTCGAGCTGTTTCCGTTCGCAGAAGCCGACGCGAGCGCGATCCTCTTCGGCTGTCTTCAAGGCAAACGGTTCGACGAGATGTTCGAACCACTCTCTCTCCTCGCGCGGACTATTGTCCTCGCCCCGATCCGATCGGACCGGTCGGCCGATGTCGAGGAGCTTCGCCGGGCCGCGCGTCCCCGCTTCCCCCGGGTCGTGATCGCCCGTTCCGCGAGCGAGGGCCTCCAGCTGGCGCGCGTCGCCACGCGGGCGGAAGGGTACACCGTCGCGCTGGGCAGCGACTACCTGGTCGGGGAGCTTCTGAACGCGCTCGAGGGAACCCCGGCCGACGAACCGGACCTGTCGGATCCGGCGATGCGGGGACCCGGACAGGAGGTCCCGCTCGCAACCTCCCGCGGACGCCGGGCCCGATGACGGAGCCGAAGCCGCTCGATTGGGATGTAATCCTCGATCGCCTCAGCGCGTTCTACCATCGGGGAGACTGGCGCGTCCCGTACCTGCGAGACCACGCCGAGAATCCGTTCCAGGTCCTCATCGGGACGATCCTGTCGCAACGCACCCGGGACGAGAACACGGATCGGGCTAGCGCCTTGCTCTTCGCGAAATATCCCGGACCGAAGGAGCTGGCGGCCGCGCCGGTCGCCCGCATAGAGAAACTGATCCATTCCACGGGCTATTACCGGACCAAGGCCCGTCACATCCGGGCCACTGCCCGAGCAATCCTCGACCGATTCGGGGGCGCGGTGCCGGCCGACCGGGACAAGCTGCTGACGCTCCCCGGCGTCGGACCGAAGACCGCGAACTGCGTCCTCGTGTTCGGATACGGCCTACCGGCGGTGCCGGTAGACACCCATGTCCACCGCATCGCCAACCGGCTCGGGCTGTGCCGGACAAAGACTCCCGAACAGACCGAGGCTGAAATCGTTCGGAAGGTCTCCTCGCAGTACTGGATTCCGCTCAATCCCCTGCTGGTCCAGCACGGACAGAACGTCTGCCGACCGAACCGGCCGCTGTGCGACCAGTGTCCTATCCTCGAGTATTGCGCGACCGGCGTCGCCCTGCGCGAGGGGCGTGCCCCGCCCCGTAAGGAGGACCGACCCCGCCCCCGGGGCTCGCACGTTGGACGGGCGACCCCGGCGCCCCCGAACGATCGTCCCCGGTCACCGGTGCAGAGCTCCGCTCGCCACTGACCGAGCGAATGGTTTAATCCCGACCCGGACTCGGCGACCCACCGATGGACCCGAGCGAGTACGACCTGAAGTTCTTCCACCAGGAGGGGTTCCACCGGCGGGCGTGCTCCTCGTGCGGCCACGCGTTCTGGACGCTCGGAGACCTGGACCGATGCCAGGAGGACCCGTGCACCCCGTACTCGTTTGTCGGGACACCCCCGTTCAATCGAGCCCTGTCTCCCTCAGAGATGCGAGAGACGTTCCTCTCCTACTTCGAGAGAAACGGACACACCCGGATCCGACGATACCCGATCGTTGCCCGGTGGCGCAACGACGTGTTCTTCACGCAGGCGAGCATCTACGACTTTCAACCGTGGGTGACGTCGGGCCAGATCCCTCCCCCGGCCAACCCCCTCACGATCAGCCAGCCGTGCCTGCGCCTCAACGATCTGGAGTCCATCGGCCGGGAAAGTCGCTACTTCTCGGAATTCGAGATGATGGCGCACCTCGCCTTCAACCGGCCCGGTCACGAGGTCTACTTCAAGGACCGGACCACGGAACTGTGCCACGGTTTCTACTCGGGGGAACTCGGCGCCGATCCCCTCAAGATCTCCTACAAGGAAGAGGAATGGGAAGGGGGCGGCAACCTGGGACCCTCCCTGAGCGTCGGCCTCCGGGGCCTCGAGCTCGCGACGCTCGTCTTTATGGAATACGTCCGCGACGGGGACCAGCTGAAACCGATGCCCTTGACCGTGGTGGATACCGGCTATGGACTCGAGCGGTCCACCTGGATGTCCCAGGGAACCGCCACGGCCTACGAGGCCAACCTCGGGGAGCTGTACGACGAGCTCCGGACGATTCTCGTTCCCCATGAGGCGGCGGTCCTAGCGGACCACGCGCGCGCGGTCAATTTCCTGATCACGGACGGTGTCGTTCCCTCGAATGTCAAGGAAGGCTACTACGCGCGCCTGCTCATCCGGCGGATGCTCCGTATCCTGGCCCGGGCGCGCGGCTCGCCAGATTTCCTTCAGATCATCGACCAGAGCGGACGAGAGATTGCCCGGTCGTACCCCGAGGTCGGCGCGAATCGGGAGGACCTTCGCCGGGTCCTCCAGGCCGAGGTCGAGCGGTACGAGGAGTCGATCAAACGCGGCCGGGTGCAGGTCCGACGGATGGAGGAGCGGCTGGAGAAGGAGGGCCGGGCCGTTAACGTGGAAGACCTGGTCGAATGGTACGACTCGCTGGGCCTTCCCCCCGACGTGGCCGTCGAGGAGCTGCGAGCGCCGCCCGCCGTTCCCGACAACTTCTACGCTCTCGTGGCCGACCGGCACGCCGCGGACAAGCCCGAAAAAGAATACTCGGAGACCGGCAGCGACCTTCCCGAGCCTCCGCAGAACACGCCGGCGACCGAAGTACTGTACTACCTAGACCCGTACACGCTCTCCTTCCGGGCTCACGTGCTGTGGACCCACGGCCCGTGGGTGGTCCTGGACCGGACCTACTTCTATCCGACCGGTGGGGGACAGATCACCGACACCGGCAAGCTGAACGACCTTCCGGTGGTGGAAGTCGCCCGCCGGGGACTGTGGGTCCTCCACCGCCTCGAGCGCGTCCACGAATTCCGGTCCGATGAAGAGGTCCACGGGCAGGTCGACGCGGGGCGACGGCGACAGCTGATGTCGCACCACACGGCGACCCACATCCTGAACGGCGCCCTCCGCAGCGTGCTGGGGCCCCACGTCTGGCAAGCCGGAGCGTACAAGGGACTGGACATGGCGCGGATCGACATCACCCACTATCGGCCCCTGTCGCCTACGGAGCTGCACGAGGTCGAACGACTGGCCAACCGGGTCGTCTCGGAGGACCGGCCGGTCAAGAGCTACTTCGAATCCCGCACGGAGGCGGAGCGCCGCTTCGGATTCACGCTGTACCAAGGCGGAGCGGTACCCGGGAAGGACCTCCGGATCGTCGAGGTCGAAGGGTTCGACGTCGAGGCCTGCGGCGGCACCCATTGCACCCACACGAGCGAGGTCGGCGCCATCCAGGTGCTCGGCACCGACCGAATCCAGGACGGTATCGTCCGGCTCACCTACGCGGCCGGAGACCGCGCAGTGATCGTGCGCGAAGAGCGCGACGCCGCGCTCCACGAAGCGGCCCGACAGCTGGGCGTCTCGCCCGAGAAGGTTCCCGCCGCCGTCGAGCGTCTGTTGGCCGAGTTGGAGGAGATCCGTCGCGCCGGTCGACAAGAAGAGAAACGGGACCTCGGCAAGCTGGCCGAAGAGCTCGCGACGGACCCGGCGGCCACGAACCCCGTGGGTCGTGTTACGTTGACCGTCGGTCGGACCCTCCCGCTCAGCCGGGGGCAACTCCAGGAGCTCTCTCGCCGCCTGACCCGAGCGGTCGACCACGTCGCGATCCTGCCGGCCGAATCGGAGGGACGAGGATTCCTGTTCGTCGGATCGTCGAGCGTCCAGGTACCCGCGGACCTCGTGCTGGAGGCGATGCGGCCCTTCTTCGACGGAAAGGGTGGGGGGAATCCCTCGGCGGCGACCGCGCAGGGCGAGCCCGGGGAGCCGCTGGCCAAGGCAGTGGCCGCCGGCCGGGCGGTGGTCACACGTCTGGCCCACGACGCGACGAGTGAACCGTAGGGAACTATCGCCGAGCCGGCGAAGACTTTAACTTCTATTCGGCTCCATTATCGAATACCCGGGCGAAGATTCGGTCGGGGAATGGCCGCAGGTCGGTTCCACGGATGCAAGGTAACAACGGGTCGGCCAGCGGGGCAATCCCGCTGGAAGTGGCGACGTTCCTCTCGGGCAAGGGGGGCCGTTCCCTCATCGTGAAGGGCGGCGCCGGCACCGGGAAGACCACCTTCGGGCTCGAGCTGCTTGAGCGAATGGGCAAACCGAACCAATCGTTCTACCTCTCCACCCGCGTCAGCGACGAGGCCCTCTACCGCCAGTTCCCGTGGCTCCGCGCGAGCGAGCTGCGGACCCGTATCCTCGATGCCGGCAAACTGTTCCTGGACACGCTCCACGCCCGCGACAAGGCCGTCGTCCAGGAGCTGCCCGAAGATCAACGCGCCAAGATCACGGCGGCCAAGCACGTGATGTCGGCGATCTCCGACGAACGCGGCCCACCCACCCGGGTCGACCGCGCCCAGCTCGCCGCGCTACTCCGGCGCAACCCGATGCCGGAGGTCGAGAACTGCTACAACCGGATCGAGACGGTGCTCCCGGACAAGGCGCTCCTCGTGATCGACTCCCTCGAGGGTGTGACCCACAAGTACGGACTCGAGATGGAAGAGTTCGTCATGGCCCTCCAGAAGGACCTGGTCGAGAACTCCAACACGAACGTCGTCATGATCCTCGAAAAACCCGAAGCCGGCGGGATCGAGTACCTCGTCGACGGGCTCGTCTCCGTCGTTCGCGAGGAGCTGGACGAACGCCGGGTACGCCATATGCGGCTCGAGAAACTACGCGCGACGGCGATCGGCCAACCGCGGTACGCCGTCACGCTCGCCGGCGGTCGATTCACCGCGCTCGGGCCGGGCTCCCCGGTCGGTCACTCGGCCACCCCTCCGCCCCAGTGGGCGCCGGAACCCGACCCCGAGCGGTTCTACTCGACCGGGATCAGTGACTTCGACGCCCTCCTCGGCGGCGGTTTCCGGCGCGGCAGCTACAACGCGTTCGAGGTCGATGTCAACGTCGGTATCGACGACTACTACCTCGTGCTCGTTCCCACGTTCCTCAACTTCCTCACCCAGAGTCGCGGCATCACCGCGGTGCTCGCCGCGGGCGAGTCTCCGGAGAAGTTGCGCGACACGATCACCCGATACTGCCCGCCCCACGTCTTCGATAGCCGGGTCCGCATCGCCGACTATACGGCCTCGGAGAGCGAGGAGGCGTACATCGTGCCGATGGCCCGGTACGGCCGGGACGAGGCGACCCGCGCGATGACCAGCGCCGAAAAGGCGGTGCGGGGCCCCGAGGGAAAGCCGTTCATCGAGTACACCGCCTTCGACACGATGGAGAGCCTCATGGGCGACCAGGTCGCCATCCGGCTCTACTTCCAGGGCGTCCAGCGGACCAAACTGCTCGGCAACCTCGGCATTGGTCTTCTGAAGCCGGGACTGCTGGTGTCGAGCGAGATTCTCAACATGATGGACTCGTACTTCCGGATCATCAACATCGACAACGCGCCGTGCATCTACGGGATCCGGCCCCGGACGACGATCTACTCGATCGCCTACGACCCCACCAAGGGCCCCCCGCACGCAAAGCTGACCCCGATCCTCTGAGACGGGCGCCTAGGGGAAGGTCCCCGGGGCGAGGAGCATCAGCGCGAGCAGAACCAGCGCCGGCACGAGCGTCATAGCGAGGTCGTCATCGACTCCCGGGACCTTGGGACGCTCGACGGTCAGCGCCACGACGGCGGCGATCCCGGCGAACGTGACGGCGGCGAATGCCGACCAATGCGTCACCAGGATCAGCGCGCTGGCTCCGAGCAGCACGTACACCGCGCCCGGAAACCACGGGTACGTCGACCTCCAACGGGAGGACAGTCGGAGCTCCCCAATCAGCGGGTCGACGAAGGCCGTCCCCAACACGACGACGAACGCGATCGGGAGCGGGAACAACAGCACCGCCACGACCAGCGCCACGGCGTAGAACGTGTAGCTTGCGATCCGTCCCTTCTCGTAGGGGCGGATCGTCGGGAGCTCGACGCCCACCATCCATCGGAGCGCTTCGAGCAAAAGTACGAGCCCGAGTCCGATGAGCAGAACATCCTGGGTGGTGAACCACCCGACCAAGCGGTGAGGGAGCGCGAAGTAGAGGAGCATCAGCGCGCCGAGACAATGGAGGAATCGGCGATACACCCTATCGCCGAGTTCGAAGTCCCCGCCGAGGCGGGTGCCGATCCAGCGACGTAGTCGCCCACCGGTGTGGAGCTTGAGGCTCACGCGGTTCACGGGGCCTCTCGGCCTATGGAGGTTTCGCTCGAGCCCTGACTCACAGTTTTATGTCACGCGGCGACTGCACGAGGCCATGAAGGTCGCGATCCTGATCGGAAGCAAGTCGGATCTGCCGACGGCCGAGGCCGCCCTGGCACGACTCTCCGAGTTCCACGTTCCCGCCGAGATCCATGTCGCCTCCGCGCATCGGACGCCGGAGAAGGTGGATCGGCTGGCGCACGACCCTGAGACGGACGTCTTCATCGCGATGGCGGGACTCTCGGCGGCCCTCCCCGGCGCCGTGGCCGCGCGGACGCTGCGGCCCGTGATCGGCGTGCCGATCCACAAGGGCCTCGGCCTCGACAGCCTGCTCTCGGTGGTTCAGATGCCCCCGGGCGTGCCGGTGGCCGCCGTCGGACTGGACGCGGCGGACAACGCGGCCCTCCTCGCCGTGGAGATTCTGGCGCTCAAGTACCCCGAGCTGACCACCGCACTGAAGGCGTATCGGGCGAAATGGGGGGAGGAGACTCCTCCGGCCCCCTCGGAAGGGAAGCCGTGAGGGATCCTGCGGCGTTCCATCGCGAGGCGATCGCCCAGCTGCAGGCCCACGTCCCGGGCCGGGCCATCGTGGCGGCCAGCGGCGGAATCGACAGCACCGCGGCGGCCCTGCTCGCCCAGGAGGCGCTGGGGGACCGGTCACGTGCGCTGTTCGTCGACACGGGCCTCCTGCGACTCCATGAGGTCGAGAACGTGCAACGCTTCTTTGATGCCAGCCATCTGGAGGTCCAGGTCCTTCCGGCCGCGGACCGGTTCCTGGGGGTGCTCGCCGGCGTCAGCGACCCGGAGGAAAAACGCCGCCGGATCGGGGAGACATTCATCCGACTCTTCGAGACCGAGGCGGAACGCTTCGGCGCGGACACGCTGATCCAAGGGACCATCGCTCCGGACTGGATCGAGAGCGGAGGGGCGCTCCGCGACACGATCAAGACCCATCACAACGTCGGAGGGCTCCCGAAGGACCTGAAGCTCAAGATCGTGGAGCCTATGCGGGACCTGTACAAGGACGAGGTGCGGGCCCTCTCCGCCTATCTCAAGATCCCGTCTCCGGAGCGACAGCCGTTCCCCGGACCGGGGCTCGCGGTACGCGTGGCCGGACCGGTGACGGCCGAGCGAGTCGAGATCGTGCGGAAGGCGAACGCGGTGGTCGAGGAAGAGGTGGAGCGGCGCATCGCGGACGGGTCCATCGCCCGACCATGGCAATACTTCGCGGTGCTCCTCCCGGTACGCACGGTAGGAGTCCAGGGAGACAACCGAGTTCATGGAGAGGCGGTGTCGGTCCGTATCGTAGAATCCACCGACGCGATGACGGCCACGGCCATGGGCGTTCCCATGACGCTCCTCCGGACCATTGCCGAGCGGATCACCCGGGAACTTTCCGGCCAGGTGACCCGGGTGCTGTACGACATCACCGATAAGCCGCCCGCGACCATCGAATGGGAATAGCGAAACCCCGGTGGTCCCCCCCCGAGGGAAGGCATATCTTAGTCGTCGCCTCCCGACCTACGCAGGAATGACGTCATCCACCGCTCCCGCGGACGCCACGCGCAGCGTCAAGATACCCGAAGACGTCGCTCGCCAGTTGGAGCGCAAGCTCGCCCAAACGTCGTTCGCCTCGCTCGATGCTTTCGTCTCCTTCATCCTCGCCCGATTGGCCGAGTCCCCTTCGGAGACGCCGTTCTCTGAGGAAGAGGAACGCCAGCTCCGCGAACGGCTTCGGTCGCTCGGATACATCGACTGACTCGTCGACGGGCAGGCGGCCAGGTTCGACGCGGGTTCGGACCGATGAGCCGCGTCCCGACCGCAGATACTCGGACGGCCCGTCGGGAACATCCCTGGGAACGCGCCCGGCGGCTCGCCTTCGCTCGATGGGAGACCGAGGTCCGGCGAGCGCCGTACGGTCGCGTCCTACCGGACGTGGTCGGGTTTGCGTACGCGATCGAGCCGCCTCTTCACTGGTCGGATTCGGCCGAGACCCGCCGGCTCTTCGCACTCTCCGCGCTGCCGAGCGGTTTGGGCGCCACCTACTTGGCGGCGGTACCGGCGCGACAGCGTCGCCCGGCCGAGGGAAGCCTCGTCCGACTCTCCCGGCCCGTCAAGCGGGTCTTACCTACTTCGGATGCTGCGTACGGCGAACTACTGATTGAGGCCCGTGACGGAGTCGCTCCCGCTTCCTGGGACGAGATCCTCGAGGGGGTCTCCTCCCGGGCGGCGGAAACCGTCGTGCCCCAGCTCTCCGAGGCGTGGCATTTGCCCCCCACGGTCACCGAAACCCTGCTCCTCCCCCTCGTAGGATCCCTTCCCTGGCATGGTCGGCCGGCGGGACTTGACCTCTACGTCGAGGTCGAGGGATGGTCCCTCGCGCGAGATCGGAGCTTCCTTTCCCGCGTGCTCGACCTGGCGCCCGACTGGGTGGGAAACCCCCGACGCTTCTCGCTCACCCGATCCCGCGAGTTGGAACTCATTTCGGGGGCGAGAATCCGTCGCCGTTCCGCCGCACCTGCTCGGCCCTTCGCAATCCAACTTCGGGCGATCTCTGCCCCTTCAGTTGCGCAGCATCGGACCGAGGCGGCACCGCGTTCTGTCATCACGTACGGGAGCGCGATGGCTTCCGAGTTTGAGGCCGTTCTATCTTCCGGGTATGTCCCCCTCCTGCTCACCGCCGAGGAGGTGAGCCGCGTCCCTCGGGTGGAGGTGGAACTTCCGGACGCCTTGCGAGCCGTGGTGTGGGGCCTTCACTGGTGGATGCCCGAGCCCCCGGACGCCCCGGACTGGTACCGATGGTTCCGGGCCGAGGAACCCCGGGTCCGCGAGGCTCTGGATGCTATGCCGGTTCAACCGTCGAGCCAGCGGGTCACCCCGTGGAGCACGATGGTCGCCCGGCGGGAGTTCCGAGACCGGCTCGCCCCAACCGCATTCGCGCGAGCGCGTCTCCGCGCGGCCCCAGAGGTCGAAGAGACGGACCTGGCCCAGACGGTCGATTCCTTCATCAAAGCGACGCAACGAGCGGCGGCCTGGGCCCGCGAGGGACGGGGGCCGTTGGCCCGCCTGCTTGACCGAACCGAGGGGGGCCGAACGACCCGATTGCGGCGCTCTCTTGAGGCGCTGTTCCAGGAGCGGGTCGACGGACTCACACTCGAGGAGGCGTTGGCGACGTTGAGCCTGCTTGGTTCAACGGCCTCCGCATGGGAGGTGGAAAACCAACTCGAACGACTCCGCGTCCGTGGCGTCCTTTTCCAGGATCGATCCGGTCGCTACCGGCCCGCGTGACCTCGGGGAGAGCCGGCTCTAGATCCCGTCAGACTCATACTCCCTCTCCGGATCGACGTGTCATGTTGAGCTGTCCGTTCTGCGGAGCCCCGGAAACGGAACGCCTGGACGTCGAGGGCCAACGGTTCCTCATCTTCGGATGCATGTTCACGCCGCGCGTCGACCCGGAGCTCTCCGATGCGGAGGTGGCTGACCGCCTCCGCGCGGCCGTTGGAACCGACGGTGGCCAGTTCTTCCGCGGGACCTGCGATGCCCTTCACGTCTACGTGACGAAGGGCGAGGGGGCTCGTTTGCTCAAGGGTCCCTCCCGGGAGGATCTCCCCTCGTCGCATGAACAGCCTGGGAGTAGCGGCTGAACCGCTGAGCCACGAACACTCCGATCCAGATGACCTCGGCGGCGGTCACGCTCACGAACGACACTCCAATCGAGACGGCAAAGACGATCGGGGTGAGCAGGAGCCGGGTCTGAACGTACCGAATCGCGGCCTCCGAGAGGCGCGACGAAATGAGTCGGTGACCCCGGGTGGCGTACCACCAGATGAGGGATAGAGTGGCCCCCGTCGCGATTTGGATCAGGGCGAACAGGTCGACCGCGGCCTGAGTGTTCGAGTAGGAGACGAATACCTTGAGCACGAACGGCATGACGGCGATCTCGAGGAGAAGCGCGAGATTGAACCCCACCAGCATGTCGTCGTACCGTACGATGTATCGGAACAAACGGTGGTGGCTCACCCACCAGATCGCGATCATCACGAACACGAAGACGTAGCTGAGGAACGCGTAGCGCGCTTGCCACAGCGCGTTTCCGAGCCGGCTCGATTCCGTCGCGGCGGGGAGTGCCGCCACCGTGGGAAGGACGAGCGACAGGACGAGGAGGGTGAGTGCGAAGGCGAATACGCCGTCGGTGAGCGAAACGATCCGGCCCATGTCTTCCCCGGGCGGTTCCTGGGGGCGATATCGAGAGGACGAATGCGACGGAGGAGCCGCCGGGTCGGCGTCGCTCACGGCGAGGTGGAGGAGCGGTCGCTACTTGTACCGTTCGTCTAGCGCTCAGCCGATCTATTCCGGCGGCGCTACGCGACGGCCTTGGAGCCTATCTTGGCCAGCGCGCCGTCGGTCGGCACCATATGACGCGGAAGACCCAGCTCTTCCGCCGTGGCCCCGAGCGCCAGCCCGACGACCTGGGGAAGGTGGAACACGGGCATGTCAAGTCGATGGCCGGCGGCCTTCGCCGCCTGATTCTGATAGCCGTCGAGCGAAATGTGGCAGAGCGGGCATGGCGTCGCCATGGCGTCCGCGCCGTGCGCCTTAGCGTCGTCGATCTGTCGGGCAGAAATCCGCTCCGCCGTCGCGGGCTTGACGAACTGGATCGGGAATCCGCAACACATCACTCGGCCGCGGTAGTACACCGGTGTGGCCCCGACGGCCGCGAGGAGGTCCTCGAAGGCGTGCGGTTCTTCACCGCTCTCCCAGTTCATCTCGTCGGCCGGGCGCAGGAGATGGCAGCCGTAGAACGCTCCGACCTTGAGTCCGGAGAGCGGACGGACGACCTTCGCCTTGATCGCGTCGAGACCGACGTCCTCCGTGAGCACCCGAAGGAGATGCTTCACCTTGGCCGTGCCGCGGTACTCGATCCCGAGCGGCTTGAGCGCCGCGTCAACGCGGCCCTTGACCGTGGGGTCGTTGAGTCGCACGTTCGCGAGGGACAGCATACCCTGGCACGTGGAGCAGATCGTGAGCAGGTCGAGGCCGGCCTTCTCGGCGATGGCGAGGTTACGGGCGTTCAGGGCGACGTTCAGGACCTCGTTCGCCTCATCCATGAACCCCGAGCCGCAGCAGGAGAAGCTCGGGAAGCCTACGAGCTCGATGCCGAGCGCCCGGCAGACCCACCGGGTCGCCATGTCGAGCTCCTTGCCGGATTCCTGGGCGACGCAGCCGGGATAGTAGGCCAGCTTCATTCCTTGCCCTTCTTCTTGCCGTCGAGCGCCTCGTAGATCTTCTTCACTTCGTCAATCCCTTCGATCGGATGAGGGGACTTCGTGATCTCCGGCTTCTTTCGCCACATCCGGACGCCTTGGGGGAGGGCCGCCACCAATCCCCCTAGACCGGAGGTCTGACGTACCAGCTTGAGCTCGTTCAGCGTTCCCGCGCTCTCGATATTCTTCAGGAAACCGATCGCATGCCGCGAGCCCGGCTCCGTCCCGCCCTGGGCCTCGACCGCAAGCTCCTTCAGGTCTCGAATCCGCTCCGAGGGACGGACCTCTTTGGGGCAGGCCTCGGTGCACAGATGGCACCGCAGGCAGAGCCACAGTCCATTCGTCTGGATCTTCTGAAGCCGGGCCTGCGTCGCCCCATCGCGCGGGTCGACGACGAACCGGTACAGCTTCGCGAGGGCCATGGGGCCGGGAAACTCCGGGTCCGCCTCCACCGCCGGGCAGGCCGAGTAGCAGGCCGCGCAGGAGATGCACCGGGGGGTTTCCTTGAACCGCTCCACCTCCGTGGGCGACATCCGGGTAGGGCCGTCCTTGGGCATCGGCCGTTTCGGGTCGAGGATGAGGTGGGGTTCCATCTGCTCGTACCGGTTCCAGAACGGCTGCTGGTCCACCACCAGGTCACGGAGGATCGGTTGGTTCCGCATCGGGTCGATGACGATCCGGCCGTGTTCCTTGACCTCGGGACCCACGGGGGTCTTGCAGGCGAGCCGGCTCTTCGAGTTCACCAGCATCGCGCAGGAGCCGCAGATCGCGCTCCGACACGAGTACCGCAGGGCGAGGGTGGGGTCGATCTCGTCGCGGATCCGTAGGAGGCCGGTCAGCACGGGCGTGTGGGGCGCGAGCCGCAGCTCGTAGTGCTGGTACCGAGGCTGGCCTCCCCGCGCGGGGTCGTATCGGTAAACGTCGAAGGGAACGGTAACGAGTTTCTCCTCGGCGAATGCCAGCAGTCGCTCCTCCGCGATCGACATCAGTAGACTCGCTCCTTCGGCTCAAAATGGGTGTAGCCAACGGCGGAATAGGAAAGCTCCGGTCCGCCCGGCGCCCGATGCGCGATCGTGTGCTTCATCCAGTTCTTGTCGTCTCGGACGGGGAAATCGACGCGCGAGTGCGCCCCTCGGCTCTCCGTGCGCGCGATCGCCCCGACGACGATGACCTCCGCGAGGTCGAGAAGATGACCCACCTCGAGGGCATCGCTGAGGTCGATGTTGTACGTGGTGGAAGGATCTACCACGTGGACGGTGCGGTACCGCTCCTGCAGTTCGCGTACCTTTCGGAGCGCATCGTACAGCTCATCGGGAAGCCGGTAGATACCGACAAGCTTGTCCATCGTCTGTTGCAGCTCGGTCCGGACCGCGCGGGGGGACTCTCCTTCCTTGCGGTCCCAGAGCGCCCGGAACTTGGCCGTCTCCCGCTCGAGGTCTTCGGGGAGAAGTTCCGTATCACCCGCCGTGGTGACATAGGCCGCCGCGGCGATGCCGGCCTGCTTACCGAAGACGAGCGTTTCGAGGAGAGAGTTGCCGCCGAGCCGGTTCGCGCCGTGGATAGAGACGCACGCGGCTTCGCCCGCGGCATAGAGGCCGGGGATGTTCGTCTCCCCGTTCATGTTGGTCGAGATGCCGCCCATCATGTAGTGCTGTGCGGGGTAGACCGGGATGGGGTCGGTGACCGGGTCGACTCCAGCGTAACTCCGCGCGAAATCGCAGATCTCCTGGAG
>Ga0187817_10000125_pt1 | contig 26403 bp, 22 predicted proteins | sample NC_wetland_sal_i_17_FD_132431 | JGI IMG/M metagenome (GOLD analysis project Ga0187817, IMG submission 132431) | Wetland sediment microbial communities from Neuse River Estuary, North Carolina, USA - SO4_2 | ecosystem: Environmental > Aquatic > Freshwater > Wetlands > Sediment | place: USA... | reverse complement strand
TCGTACTTCTGGAGCCGACCACCCTCCAGGGCATCGTCAGTGATGTGCAGCTCGTGGGCACCATTTTCCCGTCGGTCAGTACCGCTACAAATCAGCTCGTGGCCGCGTTGGACCGGCAGCTCGTGTCGGCGGCAGACTTCGATTCCAACCTCTCCACCAACGGCGTGCCATTACCGACGGTTCTGGTGACGTACTACTTCGATTCGGGTGGCTACTACACCTACGGACCCGATTCGTTCGGTGAGTCGCTCATCAACGTCCTCGGGGCGGTCAACGTTGCGGGAAGCACCCCACTGATTTACTACGAACTGAACGGGAGTGCGGTGCTGAACGACAGCCCGCAGGTTATCATCTACGGGACGAGTTGGAACGACCCCTGGCTCGTCGCGAACGAGACCCCGGCTCAATGGGCGTCGCCGGCGTCCGGTGCCCCCTATTGGGCCCAGCTGACCGGATCGAAGGTCGCCCTCGACGTCACGCTCGTTTCCGAATCGGACCCGACCCTAATCCTCGCACTCCCGGTCCTCCTCCACGCCGTCCATCCGGCCCTGTATCCGCCCACCTAACCGCCGGGCAGGCACGCGTGGCCGATGCCGTTTCCCAGGGGGACCATGGAACCGGAGAGCCGGTCCGGGAGAGTGTCATGCGTCGGCGGCGCGTACGTCGAATCGCCCTCGTGTTGCTCGGCCTTTCCGGGCTGGCCCTTCTGTTCTTCTCCCCGTTGATCGGCCCCGTACCCGTCCCCGCCGGGGTCGTGGACACGATCCTCCTCCATGAGGCCTCGCGGGGAGTTCTGGGAGGCTCGGCCTGCGGGACCTATGCAGCGTCGACGCGCCAGTGCAACATCTGGGTGGAGATCGTCTGGGACGCCCGTATGCCGGCGGTCGTGCTCGCACTCGCCGCCGGCGCCGCGCTGGGTCTGTCCGGGGGATCCCTGCAGGGCGTCTTCCGCAACCCCCTCGCCGACCCGTACCTGCTCGGTCTCTCCTCCGGAGCCGCGATGGGCGCCGCCCTCATCTTCGTCTTCCACGTCGCCCTTGCGTCGGCCTATCTGGCGTTGCCGCTCTTCGCCTTCCTCGGAGGGCTGATCCCCGGCGCGGTGGTCTATTTGGCGGCGGGCCGAGCCCGGGCGGTCGAAACGCTGGTCCTGACCGGCGTCGCGCTCGCGTCGCTGTTCTCCGCCCTGCTCGCGACCTTCCTGCTCGTGAACCCGCTCGGCGAGTTCCAGGTCAGCTTCTGGTTGCTCGGGGGAATGACCGGCGCGACCTGGGGGCGGGCGGGCATCGTCCTGGGAGCCGTCCTCATTGCCGGCGGGGTCGTCGCCTTGCAGGGGCGCCAGCTCAACATCCTTCAGCTAGGTCCGGAGGTGGCTCAAAGCCTCGGCGTCGACGGCCGCCGGGTCGCTCGGCGGCTCGTGCTGACGACGACACTGCTCACCGCGACGGCGGTCGCGTTCACGGGCGTCATCGGGTTTGTTGGCCTCGTCTCGCCGCACATCATCCGGCGACTGGTCGGGCCAGACTACCGCGTCGTCCTCCCGCTTTCGGCGGCGATGGGCAGCGTGTTTCTTGCGGCCGCCTGGGACCTCGCCCAGGTGGTGGTGCCCTCGGTGGTTCTGCCCGTGGGCATCCCCACGGCGTTCGTCGGCGCGCCGTTCTTCGTGTACCTACTGTACCGACGGCGAAGCCCCTCGGGAGGTCCGAGCGTATGACGTCGGCCGCGTCCCAACCCGCCCTCGCGGTCCGGGGGGTGAGCGTTCGCCTCGGGAGCACCCTCGTCCTGCGGGACGTCTCGCTGTCGGTGGCCCCGGGCGAGCTGCTCGCCCTCGCCGGGCCGAACGGTTCTGGCAAAACGACGCTCATCCGGACCATACTCGGGCTGCTTCCCCGGGAGGCCGGCGAGGTCTGGGTCTCGGGAAGCTCCTCCGATGGGTTGACGATCACCGAGCGCGCCCAACGGGTGGCCTGGATGCCCCAGGAGGAACTGCCCGGCGACAATGTGAGCCTGCTCGACTACGTTCTCTACGGCCTGCACCCCCACATTCCGCCCTTCGGGGGAGAGGGCGACGCGGAGCGGCAGATGGCCCGCGCCGCCCTCGACGAGGTCGGCTTGGGCGATCGCTGGGAGGACGGCGCCTGGGAGGTCAGCGGGGGCGAACGGCAGCGGCTCCGGTTGGCTCGGGTGCTGGCGCAGTCGACGCCGGCCATCCTGCTCGACGAACCGACCGCCCACCTCGACATGGCGCACCAACTGGACGTTCTCGAGCGGGTGCGTCGCCTCTGCCATTCGCAGGGCCGGGCAGCGATCGCGGCCCTGCACGACCTGAATCTCGCGGCCCGCTTCGCCGACCGGATCGCCGTGCTCCAGCACGGGCGTCTCGTGGCCGAAGGGTCGGCCCGGACCGTTCTCTCCCCCGCGTTGCTGCAGGAGGTGTGGGGCGTCGTAGCCGACCTGCGGGAGGATCCGCGCACCGGCGTTCCGTACCTGATCCCCCGGCTCCCCCCCGAGGCGCCGAGGCTGCCCCCGGGCGTGCCCGGCCTCCGCGTGCATGTGGTTGCGGGCGGAGGCTCGGCGTCTCCCATCCTACGTCGACTCTGGGAACGGGGCTTCAGCGTGACCTGCGGGATCGTCGCGTTGTTCGATACCGATCACACGACAGCCGAGGAGTTCGGCATCCCGGTCGCGACCGAGGTGCCGTTTGCGCCGTTGAGCCAAGAGAGCCGGGACCAAGAACGCCGGCTCCTGGCGGAGGCGGACCGGATCGTCGTTGCGTCGTTCCCGATCGGGCCTGGAAACCTGGCGAACCTCGAGGACCTGCTCCCGTTCGCGGGCCGCGTTCCGATCTTTCTCATGGGGGGATCGAACTGGACGACTCGCGACTTTACCGGTGGCGCGGCCGCCAAACTCCGTGACCAACTTCTCGCGGCCGGCGCGCGACCAATCGATGGACCGGCCGAACTCGTTCGCGCGCTCGAAGCCGCGGACGCGAGACCGGCAGACGAGAGCGTAGGGCCCGCCCTACCCTCGTAGTCGCCGAACGGTGATCGGCGATGGCTGCGGCTGGTCGAATCGCGCCAGCAGTCGGGGCAGGTCGCTCTCCAGCACCACGAGGGTGGTCGGCACTCCGACCTTCGACGCTTCGATGGCCGAGGCGGCGACCGCGTACCGAAGGACGGGCCGAGGAGAGGCTCGCTGGAGCCAGTGATACGCTTCGATGCCGGAGGCCGCGAGCAGACCCTCGGACGTGCCCCGAACGAGGCGACGGAGCTGACCCAGCAGGCGTTTGTCCAACGCACCCGAGTCGGGCAGCGTCACGATCCGGATCTCGGCGGGCTGGAGCGAGACGATCCCCTCCAGGTCGACCACTTCCACGAGCTCTCCGCTCCGGGCCCCCTCTCGCGCTCGCCCTCGGGAAGAGCCCTTGGCCCCGGCTCGTGCCTCGAGGACCCCGCGTCGAATCTCGAGAACGACGCGCGCATTGGCCGGCACCGGCCCTCGTGCCACGGCGCGGGTCGACCGAATGATGTGCAGTCGTTGCAGCCGCTCGTCCAGGTCCTCCCGCACGGAACCGAACGCCGCATGGAGCCAGGCGATGCCCGCGACGGTGGGCCGGTACCGGTCGCCCCGGACCTCGGCGAGCCCTCGTCGTCGTAGTTGGCGGAAGATGTGAGAAGCGGCTTGGACCGTGAGACCGAGTCGCTGGGCGACGGGTCGGAGCTGGGTGACTTCCCGCGTGGCGCACTCGTGCAGAAAGAGCAGCTCGGTCACGGCCCCGCTGCGCCGGAGCAGTCCGAGTCCGGTGGAGCGATCCGCTGCCGACGCCGGGGAAGCCACGCCCGCCGGACCGTCGCCGGCTCAAAAGAACCTCGCCGGCGGGGCCGGGCGGCGCGCGGCCTAAATACACCTCCTGCCCGTCGTGGCTGTGGTTGACCGTACCCTGGTCGGTCTCTCGCTCTACTCCCTCCTCTCCAGCAACCGGTCCGGCGTGTTCCTCGTCTTCTTCCCGGTCTTCCTCGTAGAGATTGATCACGCTCCGATTCCGCTGACGCTGGCCTTGACCTCGGCGGCCTACGTCGCGGGGAGCCTCGTTCAGCCCTTGGCCGGCCGCTGGTCGGATCGTGTCGGTCGGCGGCGCCCGTTTCTGATCGGAGCCGAGCTGAGCGCCCTTCCCTTGTATCTGTCCATCCCGTTCGATCCCGGCTATATCGCGGCCGGGCTCGCCTTCATCGCCGGGACGACGGTGCTGTCGATGGGCGGCCCCGCCCTGAACGCGTACGTGGCCGACGTCACGCGGGACCGGCAGCGGGGAGGGGCCTACGGTCTCCTCAACGCCGCCAGTTCCGGCGGCGGCATTGCGGGATTTCTGATCGTGGGCCTCCTCGTCCTCGACCTCGGTTTCCACTTCCTGTTCTATTTCGTTGCTCTGGTTCAGGTGGGGACCCTCTGCATTCTCCTGATCCGCGTGCCCGATGACCGGGCGGTCGCGACGCCCACACGGCGGCCGTTGGGGGAGATGAAGGAGGTCGCCTACTTCTCGTCGACCGTTTCGATCCGATCCCTCGGCGCCGGAGCCGTCGGGGCGTTCTACGGGATCTATGCCGGGGCGCTGGGCGCGAATCTGTTCGAGGTCTCCCTCGTCGCGATCGCCGGACTGGCCACCATGGCGCTCTTTTCGCTCCCGATCGGTCGGCTCGTCGACAGTATCGGCGAGATCAAGGGCCTGCTCTGGGGCACCGCGGTCTCGATCGTCGGGATTGTGGCGTTTCTGGTGGCGACCAACTGGGTCGAGCTCTTGCCGGCCCAGGGCTTCCGAAATCTGGGCTTCGCGTTCCTCGGTCCCGCGATGCTGTCGTGGGTGGCCCGGCTCGCGCCCCCGGGACGGCGAGCCGAGTACCTCGGTCTCTTCTCCCTGATCAACTCGACGCTCTGGAGCCTCGGGCCGTTGGCGGGCAGCGCCGCGTTCAGCCTCGCGGGACCCGCGGGACTTTTCGGCTTCTCGATCGGAGCGACCGCGATCTCGCTGGTGGCGATCGAGGGGTTCTACGTCCGGGGGCGGCGGGGCCGGAAGGGGATCCCGGTGGCGGTAGTACCCATGTCCTCCGCGAGCGCCCCGGGACCGGGGCCGGGCTAGGCCGACGCCCGCGCGGCCTGCCGCATCGCACGGGAGAGTCCCGCCTTCCGCTCGATCTCCCGGATCCGGTCCCGGATGCGGGCCGCCTCCTCGAAATCGAGGCGCTCCGCCGCGAGCCGCATCTCCTCTTCGAGGTTAGCCATGAGGACCGGTAATCGGTCCTTCCAATGCTTGCCGAGCCCGGACGTCGACAGCTCCCCCGACTCGGCTTCGTCGGAGGGGGCGAGCAACGAGCGCACTTCCTTGACGATCGTCTCCGGTACGATGCCGTGCTCCGTGTTGTAAGCTACCTGGAGCTCGCGACGCCGCGACGTCTCCGCGATCGCCCTCGCCATCGAGCCCGTCACACGGTCGGCGTACAGGATCACGCGACCGGACACGTTGCGGCTCGCCCGGCCCGCGGTTTGGATGAGGGACGTATCGCTGCGGAGATAGCCCTCCTTGTCCGCGTCGAGGATCGCCACCAGGCTCACCTCGGGAAGGTCCAATCCTTCCCGGAGCAGGTTGATCCCCACCAGGATGTCGAAGCGACCCACCCGGAGGTCGCGGAGAATCTCGATGCGTTTCAGCGTCTCGACGTCGGAGTGAAGGTATCGGACCTTGAAGTTCAGGTTCGCCAGATAGGCCGACAGTTCCTCCGCCGTCGCCTTCGTGAGCGTGGTGACGAGCGATCGCTCGTTGTGGGCTACCTGACGACGGAGTTCCTCGATCAGGTCCGCGATATGCCCTTTCAGCGGGCGCACCTCGATCACGGGGTCCACGAGGCCCGTGGGACGGATGATCTGCTCGACGATCCCCGTGGAGTGCTTCAGCTCGAACGGGCCCGGCGTGGCGGAAACGAAGACGGTCGATCCCACATGGGCAAGGAACTCCGGGAACTTGAGGGGGCGATTATCCCGGCACGAAGGGAGTCTCCAGCCGAACTCGACCAGGTTGTCCTTGCGGCTTCGGTCCCCCTTGTACATCCCCTGGAGTTGGGGGAGGGACACGTGGGACTCGTCGATGAACGTCAGAAAATCCGGAGGAAAGAAATCGAGCAGCGTGTACGGCGGGTCACCTGGCTGCCGGCCGGAGAAGTACCGGGAGTAGTTCTCGATCCCGTTGCAGTAGCCGGTCTCTCGGATCATCTCGAGGTCGTACTCGGTGCGGCTCTTGAGACGCTGCGCCTCGACGATGTGGGCTCCGTCCTCGAGCTCCTTGACGCGAGCCGCCTTGTCTACGTCGATCTGGGCCAGCACCTCCTCGAGTCGGGTATCGATCGTCAAGAAGTGGGTCGCCGGAAAAACGGTGAACGTACCGACCTCCCGAGTCTCCTCTTGGGTCACGTGGTCGAGCTCGTAGAGGCCGACGATGGTGTCCCCTTCGAGCAGCACGCGGTGAAGGGATTCGCCGGAGCCCTGGATGTCGATCGTGCCTCCGCGCACGCGGAAGCGACCCCGCTGGAACTCCGTGTCGTTCCGGGAATACTTGAGCCGGACCAGGTGATCGAGGAGCGCCTGCCGGCCGATCGACTCGCCCTTTCGCAGGATGAGCGTGTTCTCCCGGTACTCCTCCGGCGAGCCGAGGCCGTAGATGCAACTCACCGACGAAACGATCAGCACGTCCCGCCGCGTCAGCAGCGCCTGGGTGGCTCGGTGCCGAAGCTTGTCGATCTCTTCGTTGATCGAGGCGTCCTTCTCGATATAGAGGTCGATCTGGGGAACGTACGCCTCGGGTTGGTAGTAGTCGTAGTAGCTGACGAAGTACTCGACCGCGTTGCGCGGGAAGAGCGCCCGGAACTCGCTGACGAGCTGGGCGGCCAGGGTCTTGTTGTGAGAGACGACCAACGTGGGCCGCTGGAGCTCTTGGATGACGTGCGCCATCGTGAAGGTCTTCCCGGAGCCGGTCACGCCCAGCAGCGTCTCGAAGCGCTCCCCGGTCCTCAATCGCCGGACCAGCTCGGCGATGGCCTTCGGCTGGTCTCCCTGCGGCGTGAGCTCGGTGTCGAGCTCGAACCGCTGGGTCGTGTCCATTCGGGCGGGGGCTCGGCCCCGCAGCTGGGAAGCGCGTCGGGTCGGCGTCATATGTTCGCCCGGGGGTGGTACCCGTTCGGATCGATCTCCACGGAGGAGAACCCGAGAGCCGTGAGGGCCTCCCTCAGGGGAATGGCCTCCGCCTGCAGTTCCGGCACCTCCTCCGGGTCCACTTCGACCCGTGCCTGCCCGCCGGAGACGCGCACTCGGACCCGCCGGTAGCCGCGTGCCGACACCCATTCCTCGGCTCGGGCCACCTGGTCGAGCAACGGTGCGGTGATGCCCTGGCCATGCGTGACCCGCGACGCCAGGCACGCGTTGGAAGGGCGGTCCCACGTCGGGAGCCCAACCGAACGAGCAAAGGCCCGGATGTCCACCTTGGTCCAGCCTGCCTCGGCCAGGGGGTGCCGGAATCCGTGCTCGTTCATGGCCTGCAAGCCGGGGCGGTCGTCGCCGAGGTCGTCGAGATGAGCGCCATCGAGGTAGACCTCGATCGCGTGTTCTTGGCCCCAGGCCCGCAGCAGATCCCCCTCGTGGTTGCGACAGAAGTAACAACGATTCGTCGGATTCTCCGCGTACCGGGAATCTGAGAGCGGATCCGACGTCAGAACGACGTGCCGGATCCCTATCGCGCGAGCGACATTCCTCGCACTATCGAGTTCCTCGGACGAAACGGCAGGACCGGTCAGCGTGACGGCCACGACGTTCGGACCGAGCGCCTGGTGGGCCAGGAAGGCCACGACGGAGGAGTCCACGCCCCCAGACAGTGCGACGAGCGCCGAACGGCCGTCGGCCAAGCGGGCCACGATCGCGGAAGGGGGCACCGGCCCATGCCCGGGGCCCGGCGGTAAGGTTGCAATCATGTCCTCATTTAGAATCCTAGTCCGACCATTAGATTTTGCCCGAGGGGCAGCGAAACACCCATAATGTGCGGCTCCGCTGGGGCGAGCGATGCAAGCCGTGGCCGACGGAACCCGCTGGATGCTCCGGCTGGACCAGGGCCAGGACCTGTTCGTGGCGCTGAGCGATTTCGCACGGCAACATGAGATCCGTGCCGCGGCTGTCGTCTCGGGAATCGGCATGCTGCGGAACGTAACGATCGGGTACTGGAACGGCTCCGAGTACGTCCGGAAGGACCTACCCGAACCGCACGAGCTCATCGGGCTCCACGGCTCCATCGCCGAGGCCGAGGGCCCGTCAATCCACCTGCACGCCGCGCTCGCCGCGCCGAACCACGGGCTGGTCGGGGGTCACCTGATGCGGGGAACGGTCTGGGTGTTGAACGAGATGCTGATCGAGACCTTCCCTGGACGGGTCTTTGACCGGCCCATCGATGAGACCCTCGGCCTTCGAAAGATCGACCTCGAGCCAAGTCGTCTTTCTCGACCCTAGCGAGGACGCGGGCGGTTACGGAGTCGTTTTCCTGCGCCGGCACTGCCGAGCCCTATCTCGATGCCCGCCGTTGTTGAGCCGACGTTCACCGTACTCGACCCTCGTCTCCAGACCTACCTGGAGAAACACGGGATCACCACTCCGACGGAGATTCAGCGGCTCTCTCTCGACCTGCTTCTGGAGACCGACCACGACGCGCTCCTCGTCGCTCCAACTGGCACCGGCAAGACCGAGGCGGCGCTCCTGCCCCTGTTGTCCCGGCGGCTCCGGACTCCCTCGCCTCCCACCGCGCTCCTCTACGTCACCCCGCTCCGCGCGCTCAATCGGGACCTCGAACATCGTCTGATCTCCCTCGTCGAAGCGGCGGGATTGACCGCCGGTGTACGTCACGGCGACACCCCCGCGAAGGAGCGCCTCCGACAGTCCGGACACCCTCGGGACCTGCTCATCACGACTCCGGAGACGCTCCAGCTCCTCCTCGTTGGCACGCGGTTGCGGGAGAGCCTCCGGGGCCTGACTGCGGTGATCGTGGACGAGGTCCACGAGCTGTTCCCCTCGGACCGGGGCGCCCAACTCGCGGTAACGCTCGAGCGACTCGACTCGTTCGTGGGCCGGCCGGTCCGGCGGGTCGGTCTCTCCGCCACTGTCGGTAATCCGGAGGAGGTGGCCCGGTTCCTGTCCCCCAAGCCGCGTCGCGTGGAGACGCGGATCGCGAAGGAGCCGAGGGATCTCCAGATCGAGGTCCGATGGCCCCAATCACCCCCCGAGCGAGGGGACCCGGCGCTCGAAGCCGAGATGCGCGTGGACGCGCGCTACCTCGCCGCGCTACGGGAGGTGGAACAGGCGGTCCGGGCCCACAACACGACCCTCGTCTTCGTCAACACGCGGCCCACCGCGGAAGGCCTCGCGGCTCGGCTGCATCGACTGGCTCCCGACTTACCGCTCGCAGTTCACCACGGCTCCCTCTCTCGCGAGGTTCGAGAGGAGGCGGAGCGGGAGTTCCGTGCGGGCAACCTGCGCGCGCTCATCGCCACCTCTTCCCTCGAGCTCGGCATCGACGTGGGGGCGGTCGACCTCGTCCTCCAGTTTGGGTCTCCCCGCCAAGCCACCCGACTCCTGCAGCGCGTGGGCCGGGCCGGCCACCGGCTCGACCGGACCTCGCAGGGGATCGTCGTGGCCCAGGACGACGAGGACCTCGAGGAGGCCGCCGTTCTCGCCCGCCGTGCCCTCACGGGGGAGGTCGAGCCGACGACGTGGCGGACCCGGAACCGGTTGGCCGCGGCTCAGCAACTCCTGGGGACCCTGCGGGCCGAGGGAACGGTGGACCCGAAGGAGGTCGCGCATCGACTGCGTCACGCCGCCCCGCTCCACGACCTTTCGGACGGGGATTGGCGAGACTTGGCGAATTATCTAGAGAGCCTCGGCCTGGTGCGGCACGCAGAAGGCCGGCTCCGGTCCGGCCGCGGCACCCTCGACCGGTTCTACTCGACGCTTTCCTTGATTCCCGAGGAACGGACCTACCGGCTCCGGGACATCGGCAGTCGAAAGCTGATCGGCACCCTCGACGAACGGTTCGTGATGACCCAGGTCATCGGCCAGCCGGACCTAGTGTTCCTGCTTCATGGAACCCCGTGGCGGGTCGTTGAATTCCGTGACGGGGAGATGCTCGTCGAGGCGGCGGCCGAGTTCGGTCATGAGCCCCGATGGGTGGGAGAAGAGCTCCCGGTCCCATTCGAGGCGGCGCAAGAGGTCGGCCGGCTCCGTCGGGAAGGGGACTACTCGCGGTATCCCCTCACCCCCGGGGCCCGGACGCGTCTCGAGGAGCGGCTCCGAAAGGGATCGGTACCGGCTCACATCGCCACCGATCGCACGGTCGTCCTGCAAACGCACGGTCGGCTGGTGACCGTCAGCGCGTGTTTCGGGAGCCGAACCAACACCACGCTGAGCCTCGTAATGTCCGGTCTGCTGGCGGCACGCCTGGGCGCCCGCGTCGAGGTGCTCGACGTCGAGCCCACGTGGTTCGTCCTGGGCCTCCCCGTCGCGCTCGACGCCGAAGCGCTCCGCCAGAGTCTCTCGATCCCGCCCGACCACCTCGAGACGCTGCTCGACCGCCTCGTCCCGTCCAGCCTGGAGTACCGATGGATTTTCATCACGGTCGCCCGGAAATTGGGCGTTCTCCCGGCGTCCGCCGATGCTCGAGACCTACGGATCGTCGACTCTCTGATGGCGCAGTCGCGGGCGACCCCCCTGGGTGAGGAGGCCCTCGACAAGACGCTCCACGACCGGCACGACCTCGTGCACGCGCGTGTGGTCCTCGAGCGGATCCGAGACCAGACACTCGAGGTCGTGACCGCCCCGGCCGACCGATGGAGCGACCGGATCCTGGAGACCCTCAAGTGGCAGTTCCTTCCGGATGTCCCACCGCCCACGCTCCTCAAGGCGATCCGGGACCGGCTCATGAACGAGGAGCTGACGCTCGTCTGCCTCCGCTGCGGCTTCACCCGGACGACAACCCCGGCCCGGTCCGCCACCGACGGGTCCCGGAGCTGTCGGCTTTGCCACGGCACGCTCTCGGCCGTCCTCTCCCCGCGCCGGACCGAGGAGAGTGCGGCCATCTCGAAGTACGCCCGGGAGAAGCGGAAGGGCACCTCGAAGCGGAAGGGCCCCTCCGCCGGACTGACCGCGCAACTGCGGGCCGCCTACACCTCCGCCGAACTGCTCGCTACGTACGGAGAACGGGCGCTTCTCTGCCTGGCGGCACGCGGCATCGGGCCGGACACCGCGCGACGCCTCCTCGCGCGGCACTACCGGGACGAGGACGCGCTGCTCGCGGAGATACTCCGCGCCGAACGAAGTTACGCCCGCACCCGGGCGTTCTGGGACTAGCGGCCCGGACGCAGTCCCCGGGACGTCTCGTCTACGACCGACCGGGGCGCGGTCGTCCGGAAGGCGCTGGCGCGGACGTGGCTTCGAGCGGCGAGGAACCCCCTCCCCCGAAGCGCTTCCAAGACGGCGGCCAACGGAGGCGGCTCCGCGAGGTGGAGCCCCGAAGCGAGCGTGTTCGGCTCGTAGTAGAATGGTCGGGCGACGGTGCTCTCCTCTCGAATCCGGTCCAAGAACTTCCACAGCTCTTCCGGACGTTCTGCCGTGACGGGAACCTCTAGGCGCGCCACGAGGGTGGGTTCGAACAAGGGGCCGAGCCACATCGGCCCGAACGGACCTGTACCGGCCACCTCGGGAGCGGCGTCTCCCAGCGCACTCGGGTCCCCGACCTGCGCGTTGTCGACAGAGCTCGACTCGGCGAGCCGCGAGCTCAGGAACACGCGCACGTAGTGATCATGAATGTAGCTCACGACCGGTGCGAGCTCGATGGACCGCTGCGCCGCCTCTCGAACCAGGTACGCGATGAGAATCCGTAGGCCTCCTTCCGGGCCCTGAGCGCCCCGGATCGGCCGGCCGCCGTAGCGCCGCTCGCACACGCCGCGGGCTACTCCGGTCAACACCGGCATGTCGGTGGCCGTAACGGCCAGTACCCCGAGAGGGGCGAGCCCATGGAGCGCCGCGTCGACGAAGGGGGCGGGGGTGCCGAAGGGGTCCAGGTCGATGTAATCGAACGCCCTTTCTTCTACCGGCTGCGTCGCGTCCGCGAGGTGCGTCACCAGGCCGGCGTGTCCGGACTCGTGCACGTTCCGTTCGAGCACGGCGAACGCTGCCGGATTTGCCTCCGTGAAGTCGTACCGACCGAATGCATCCGTCTCCTCGACCAGACGGAGACCTCGGACCCCCGTCGCGGCCAGCATGTCCCACCCGCGCCGGGTCCCGGGGCCGGGCGGGTAGAGGGCCCGGAGCACCGCCACGTTGAGGTCGCGGTCGAACTGCATCGCGGCGTTGTAGAACACCGCGCGACGGCGCGCGGGCCCCCGAGCGGTCGGAGAGGGCGGGAGCCAGAGCCGCGTGCCGCCCTCTCGGCCGAGGGCGAGCGGCTCGGTCAGCGCGTGCGCTCCGTCAGGAGCTTCACGATCTTGAACGCCAAGAGGTTCTTGTTGACCGGCGTGACCTCGAGGAGCCGTAGTTCGTCCCTCCGGCGGATGTCCTGCAACAGCGGGTTCCGCGACTTCTTGTGGAGCGTCATGATGATCGACTTGTCCTGGTCCAGCGTCTCGACCACCGCCTTCGTGAACGCCTCGCTCTCGACCTCCATCTTCCCCACCTCGTCGATCACCACGACGTCCGCATTCTGCCGGGCGTCCGCGAGGGCCCGGATCCCGAGATCCTCGAGGGCCGCCAGGTTCACGCCGTAGGTACCAGAGCGGACGCGGGACTTCATGTCCTTGTGAGCGAAGACCATGCTCTCCTTGCTGAGCCAGTCGACGATCTGGAAGCCGGTCCGCCGCTGCTTCTCGACGATCGGTTCGGTGATCATCCCGCCGACCTTGATCCCCTCCTCTTCGAGGAGGTCGATGATCCGCAGGAGCGTCTCGGTCTTCCCGGAGCCCGGAAGTCCGGTGATCCCAATCTTTACCGAAGCCAGATGCGAAGGCACAGCCCGTTCTCTCCTATGTTCACGTCAGCGACAGGCCTGCGAACGGTATAGGCTATTCGGGGCACCACGGTAAGGAGCGCATCACGAATGCCCGGAAAGCGCACGAGGGAGGTCGCCGAGGTCTACCCCGTGCGCGAGGACTCCCGGCTCCTCGCTCGCTTCGCTCGACCACGCCGAGGCGACACCGTCCTCGAGGTGGGATGCGGCCGAGGGCTGGCGGCCCTCGTTTCAGCACGGCACGGGGCACGTCGGGTGGTCGCCACCGACCTGAATCCCGCCGCGCTGCGCGCCGTCCTTCGACGGGCCCGGCACGAGGGGCTCCCGCTCGACGTCGTGCGTACCGACCTGGCAGCGGGCCTGCGCCGGTTCGACCTGGTTCTCTCGAACCCGCCGTACCTCCCGACGAGTCGCAACGAGAGGGATCGGAACCGGTGGGAGAATCTCGCGCTCGACGGAGGCCCCGACGGGTGTCGGGTCACCGCCCGGCTCCTCGCCACGCTGGGGGCGCATCTCGCCCCGGACGGACTCGCGTACGTGCTAGTCTCCTCACTCCAGTCCGCCGCCCGGCTCGAGGAGATTCGCGCCCGCTGGCGTCGACGGGGAGGTGTGTGCCGGACCGTCGCGCGCGAACGATGGGGCGACGAGACGCTCTCGGTGTGGCGGCTCAGTCGTGCGTCTCGGCGTACCGGACGATCGACTCGAGAAAGAGGTGGCCGTCGCCGGGCCCCTCCGCACGGCCGCTCCGGGTCCAGTCGGGGTGCTGGATCCGGTAGAACGAGCGCTCGGGGTGGGGCATGATCCCGAAGACGTTGCCCCTCGGATTCGTGACCGCCGCAATGTCCCCGATGGAGCCGTTGGGATTCCAAGGGTACGTCGCCGGTCCCCCGTCCGGTCGGACGTAACGGAACAGGATCTGGCCGTTCCGCTCGAGGTCCTCGAGCCGGGCGCCCGGTTCTCCGGAGAGCACCAACTTGCCTTCCCCATGCGACGAGGGGATCAGATACCGGTCGCCCGGAGGAAGCGACTGCAGCGGGGCGAACCGCCCCCCTTCCCATCGGAGAAAAGTGGGCCGGCACTCGTGATGGCCGGAGTCGTTGGTCATCAGAGCCGCCTGGGGCTTGCCGAGGCGGCCGTCGGGTCGGCCCGGGAGCAGGCCGAGCTCCGTCAGGACCTGGAATCCGTTACAGATTCCGCCTACCAGATGGCCCGATCCCACGAACTCCTCGAGGGCGGGTCCCATCGCCGCGCGGACCCGAGCGGCGAAGATAGCGCCCGCCCGGACGTAGTCGCCGGCGGAAAATCCCCCGGGGAAGAAGAGCGCCTGAAAGTCGAAGAGGTCTCGGCGTTGCGAACGCTCGACGTCGCGCCCTTCGAGCTGCTTGAGTTGGACGACCTCGGCCGGAGCTCCCAGCGCGCGCAGGGCGGCGAGCAGCTCCTCGTCGTTGTTCGTTCCCTCGATCGAGAGGAGGGCGATGCGGAGCTGGTCTCTGCGCACGCCGGAGGGAACCGAGACGCGCCTAAAGCATTGGGGGCTTCAATCACTCTCGAGGGCGCGCGGCGGCGCTCCGATGGGTTCCGGCAGGAGGTGCACGGCCAGTCTCTGCCCCCGGCGCAGGGTCCTCGAACCCGGCGGGAGTATCGCGAAGGCGTTGACGCCCCGCAGTCCGGTCACGGCGTGAGAACCGTGGTACGTAGGGTACCCCCAGCCGTTCACCACGCGCAGGGGGAGCACCGAAGCAAGGTCGGACGAAGGGTGATCCCCGGCGCGGGCCAGACGGCAACTGCCCTCGACCCAGCCGGGCCCGGAGAGATGTCCCAGGCGGCGCAGGAGCGGGGACAGGAGCCAGAAACTGTTGGACAGAGCCGACGTCGGGTGGCCCGGCATCCCAATGACCAGCCGACCCCGCGTCACCGCCGCGATCGTCGGCTTGCCCGGTCGCACGGCAATTCCGTGGAAGAGGACGCGCCCGACTCGGGGGAGCACCTCGGGAGCGTAATCGTGCTCTCCCACCGAACTTCCGCCGGTCAGCAGCACGAGGTCGCTCTGGGCGAGGGCCTGCCCTACGGCCGCCTCGATCCGACCGGGGTTGTCCGGTAACGGCGAGTGAGGGAGTGGGACGCCTCCGTTCGCGAGGATAATTGCACCGAGGGTGAGATTGTTCGTTTCGTAGATCTGGTCCCCTCGGATCGAATGGCCCGGAACGACGAGTTCGTTGCCGTTGGGGAGAATGGAGACCCGCGGGCGTGCGAAGACTCGGACGCTCGTCCGGCCGGCGGCCCCGAGCGAGCCGACCGTAGCAGGGTCGAGCACATCCCCACGTCGGACGAGCACTTGCCCCCGCCGGAAGTCCGCCGCGGTCGCCGCGATGCGTTCCCCGACCCGCACCCACCGGGGGACGGAGACTTCCAAGCCGCTCCGACCGACTTCCTCGAAGATCGCCATCGTGTCGGCTCCCGGAGGAAGGCGGCCCCCGGCGGCGATCGCAACGGTCTCGTCGGTGCGGAGCCGCCGGGTGTACCCGCGGTCGGCGAACACCTCTCCTACGATCCGGAATCGGGCGGGCTGCCTCGCCGTCGCGCCTCGGCTCGACGCGGAGCGGAACGCATACCCATCCCACGTGGCCCGGGCGAACCGAGGCACCGGGAACGGAGCCCGGAAGGTCTCCGCGCTGACGCGGCCGAGAGACTCCGCGAGGGCAACGCTCTCAGTGCCCGCGACGGGACGAGCGGCCGCAAGGACCCGACGCACGGCTACCTCCACCGGGATCAACTTGCCGAAGGGCCGCATCTCCATGCTTGTCCCGACCTCCTATTACAACGTCGAGAGGTTCGCCGGTGGGTGAGGGCGCGGCCCGTGGGGGCGCAACGCCGACGGGTCTCCGGTCTCCAACCAGCGTGCGGCGGCCCACGTTCCGTAGCGCAGACAATCCGGGAGCGGGTCGCCGCGGAACCACCCGGCGTAGAAACCTCCCCGGAACCCGTCCCCCGCGCCCGTCACCTGACGGACCCTCCGCGGACGGGTAGCGGGGACTTGTACGTGCCCGGCCCGTGTCCACGCAGATGCGCCGCGGCGGCCCAAGGTCTCGATGACCGTGGGAACGATCTCGAGCAACTCGTGAATGTCCTTCAAGCGAAGCAGTTCAAGCGCGCGGGCCAGCTCGCTCCGGTTCGCAAAGAACAACTCGGATCCTGCGAGGAGACGCCGGAGGGGTGCCGGATCCCATCGGTAGAAGATCTCCTGTGCCGGGTCCGCGACCGCCCGCATCCCCCGCCGACGGGCCGCCTCGAGGACCCGCAGTTGGTAGTGCGGGTTCCCGGTCGCGAGGTGCACCCAGCCCGCTCGGGAGAGCGGCCCCTCCGGGACTTGCGTTCCGTTGTCCGCTTCCATGGGCCCCTGATCGATGAGGGTCACCTGTTCCCCCCGCGCGGACTCGACGATGAAGCACGCGGGCGAACGCGCGTCCGGCACCGTCTCGAAGCCCGACAGGTCCACGCCTTCCTGGATCAGCAGGTGATGGAACCGGCTGGGAAAATCGGGGCCGACCTTTGAAACTAGCGCGGTCCGGACCCCCAGCTTCGCCGCGGCGCGGGCGATGTTGGCCGCCGTGCCGCCCAGCCGGACCTCACGGTCTCTCAGGGGAACCGTACGATCGATGGCGGGGAGGCGCTCGACGTGGAAGAAGTGGTCGAGGTTTGTGTGTCCGACAACGACGATATCTAGATCCCGGGTGGCCGGGCGAGAGGGGCCCGGGATCGCCTTCGGCGGACGGCGACTCGCCATACTGCTCCGAGTCGACCATCGGCCGGGGGGTTAGATAATGTGGGTGGTAGGTGGTCCGAGGAACCGCCGATGATCGTCGAGGGAGCCGTGGTGGATGTCGACGGCGCCCGCCCGGCCTACGTGCGATTCCGCCGAGGACACGTCGTCGAAGTGGGCACCCCTGGCACGGACTCCCGGCGGGGCAAGGAACGACGGATCCGCGGCATCGTCGTTCCCCGACCCGTGAACTCTCACACGCACCTCGGCGATGCCGCTGCGACCCGAGAGCCCCCGCGCGCTCCAGTGTCGGAGATCGTGGGCCCGCGGGGACTCAAGTTCCGCCTCCTGGCCTCGCTCTCCCCGGATGAGAAGCAGCTGGCTATGCGGTCGGCGCTCGACAGGATGGTCCACGAAGGAGTGGGGGCGGTGGTCGACTTCCGAGAGGAGGGCGTCCCCGGGGTCGAACAGCTCCGGCGGGCCTCGCAGGGGCTTCCAATCGAGGTCCGCATCCTGGGCCGACCGATCCGTCGCCCGGTAGAAATCGGCGAACTCTCGCGACTCTTGCGCATCTCCGAGGGCGTCGGCATTAGCTCGGCCCGCGAGGAGAACTCTCTTACCCGGACCCTCCTCGCTGACCGGGCCCACCGCGCGGGGAAGTGGTTCGCGCTCCACGCGAGCGAGGAGGTGCGGGAGAAACCGGAGGCCTACCTTCTCCCTCGGCCCGACCTCCTGGTGCACCTCACGAAGGCCACACCGGACGATCTCGAGGCCGTGGCCAAGGCCCGAGTCCCGGTGGCCGTGTGCGTTCGCTCGAACGCGCTCTTCGGCCGGAGCCCAGACCTATCGGCCTTCGAACGGGCCGGCGTCCGGCTCCTCATCGGGTCCGACAACGCGATGCTGAATGCGCCTTCCATCTTCCGCGAAACAGAATTCGCCTACCTGTCGGGACGGCTGCTCGGCCACCCGGTCGACGTCCAGTACCTTGCCCGGGCGGCGTACGTGGAGCCGTGGCTGTGGCTCGACGAGCCCGGGCGCGCGCGAGTGGCGCCGGGCATGACCGGGACGCCGCTCGTCCTCCGGCTGCCTTCGGAGGACCCTGCCTACCAGTTGGTCACGCGGGCCACCGAACAGCTTATTGTCCCGGCCGAGGCCGACTGAGCGGACCGTGCCCGGATGAAGTACGACGAGCTCTTCGCCCTGCTCCGCCGGCGGGGCGTGCTCTGGCCTACGGCCGAGATCTATGGCGGGACACAGGGCCTCTACGACTACGGCCCCGCAGGCGCCCGGGTGAAACGACTCGTCGAGGAGGCGTGGGCGGCATGGTTCGTGGGTCTCTCGGATGATTTCTATCGCATCGACCCGGCGGAAATCCTCCCCGAGGCCGTCGTGCGTGCCTCGGGACACCTGGAGAATTTCACCGACCCGGAGGTCTCCTGCGCCAAGTGCGGGAACCACTTCCGGGCGGAGACCATCCTGGAGAAATTCCGACCCGACGGCGTGGATGGGCTGTCCCCGGCTCAGATCGGCGAGCTCCTGAAGCAATACCCGGTCCGTTGCCCTCAGTGCGGCTCGACCGAACTTTCGGTGCCCCGGCCGTTCAACCTCATGTTCGGTTTCGACTTCGGCGCCGCTGGTGGGGAACGGGTCTACCTGAGACCCGAGACGGCGCAGAGCAGCTACCTCGCCTTCGCCCGGATGTGGGACGTGGGTCGGCACGCGCTCCCGTTGGGCATCGCCGTCATCGGCAAGGCCTACCGGAACGAGATCGCGCCACGACAGGTACTCTTCCGCATGCGCGCCTTCACGCAGGCGGAGCTCCAGATCTTCTTCAACCCCGCATCGTTCCCGCTGCCGTTCGCCTCTGTCGAGGGCGAGCAACTCCCGGTCCTGAGGGTGTCACGGCGCGCCGCAGGAGAAGAGACTCCGGAATCCCGGAGCGCGCGGTCACTCGTCGACGAGGGGCTTCCGGAGTTCTACGTCTTCTTCCTGGTTCACCTCTACCGGTTCTTCCGCGACGTGTTGCGCTACCCGACCGACTCGATCCGCCTCTTCGAGAAGTCCGACACCGAGCGGGCCTTCTACAACCGGATCCAGTTCGACTTCGAGGTCAAGCTCGAGAGCCTGGGCGGGTACAAGGAGCTGGGAGCGGTCCATTACCGCGGCGACTACGACCTGAGCCGCCACTCCGCCGGATCGGGGAAGGATCTCTCCGTGGTTCCGGTGGGCAGGGAGCGCCTGCTCCCGCACGTGCTCGAGGTCACCTTCGGCGTCGACCGGAACGTCTGGGCCCTCGCCGACCTCGGGCTGGTCGTCGACGGGGACCGAACGGTCTGGCGATTGCCGTCGTACCTGGCCCCCTCCGCCGCGGGCGTCTTCCCGCTCATGAAGAAGGAACATACCGTCGAGGCCCGTCGATGGGCGGAGCGCCTTCGGACCGCCGGCTTTGACGCCGAGTTCGACTCCAGTGGTTCGATCGGCCGTCGATATGCGCGGATGGACGAGCTCGGCATTCCGTTCTGTGTGACACTGGACCACGAAAGCTTGGAGGCGCCATCCATCGACGCGCGGACCGCCACCCTTCGGGACCGGGACTCGAAGGCCCAGGAGCGAGTGACCCTCGATGCCTTGATCGCACGGCTCCAAGCGAGCCGGGTCGCCCCTCGACCGGCTCCATTGAACCCCTTCGAGTGAAGCGCCGGACCGGACCGAGCCCGGCCGCTCTGGGGAACGCATATATGCCGCGTCCCCCGTGAGAGCTAACGGGTAGCATGCGAGGAGATCAAGCGCCTCCTCCGGCGACCTCTCCCACTCCGTCGCTCCACTTGACCGGGACGTCCCCCCGGTGGCTGGGAGGAGAGGGCTACGCCGATATCACGAAGCTCCGTGAGCTGGCGGCCAAGAACGAACGGCTCGCGGCGAAGATCCAGGCACGCGTCGCTCGATTGCACACCCGGATCGAGAAGCTCCGGCACCAAGCCACGCTGCTCCGAGAGAAGGCCGTGAGGGTCCTCGAGCGAATCCCGGAATACCAGCAGGAGATGGCCCAGCACGAGCGGACGATCCAGACCACGACCTCGCAGCAGACCACCCATACGGTCGGGTCCGACATCACGGGGCTCCACTACCGCATCCGTCAGCTCCAGCAGAAGATCGTCGATGTCCAGCACCGGGCCCGTCGGATCGAGCACCGGGCGGCGGTAAAGACCCAGCAGAGCGCCGTCCTCAAGGTGAAGGCCGACCGGCTCACCGATCAGGTTCGTGCCGCACAGAACGAAGCCCAGAACTATCAGAAACGGGCCGACCGCCTCCAGATGGCGACGGAAGCCGAAGCCGCTCAGTACGCGGTGGCCGCGCCTCCCCCGCCTCCCCCTCCGCCGCCTCCGGGGCCGACGCCCACCGATGCCAGTGAAACACCCGGGGAACACGACCAACTTTGAAGCTGATTGTAACCGTCGGAATGCCGGGCTCGGGCAAGGACGAACTCATCGCCGTCGCGCAGTCGATCGGCCTGGCCACGCTCAAAATGGGCGACCTGGTCCGGGACGAAACGCGGAGGCGCGGCCTGCCGCTCAACAACTCGAACCTGGGCCGCGTCGCGAACGAGGAACGCGAGAAGCACGGACCGGGCGTCTGGGCCCAGCGGGCCGTTCCCAAGCTCATCGAGACGAAGATGCTGGTCGACGGCTGCCGCTCTGACCACGAGGTCACTGTCTTCCGGCACAATTTTGGGGACCTGTTCGTCCTGGGGATCTTCGCCTCCCCCGAGACCCGGTACGACCGGATGATCAAGCGGAGCCGCGGGGACGATGGGATGTCGCTCCAGGAATTCTACGACCGGGACCGCCGCGAGCTCAAGTGGGGGATCGGCAACGCCTTCAGCCTCGCCGACGGGATGCTCATCAACGAAGGCTCGCTCGACGAATTCAAGCGCGCCGCCCGCGACCGGCTCGAGAAGATCCTCGCGTCGGAAGTCTGAACCGTCCGCGGGAAGCAGCGTCTACGGCGCGGCGCCGGCCGGCGCGAACGCCCTGCGGAACGATTCGAATCGTTCCCGGTCCACGATGAGCGCGACCCGGGGATGCGTCCGGCCCAGCCCACGGACCTGGTCCGCGGCGAAGTCGTCCCGGGCCTTCGCGAGCGACTCCGACCCCGCTCCGGGCTGCATCGTGCGGTCCCAGGTGAGGGCGTACGCGTCCGCCGTCTCGACGTCGGGCGGACGCTTCACGAGCTGTCGTTCCCGAAGCGTCCGACGGACGAGCTCGAAGTATCCGATATGCGCGGCGAACATCTCCGCGTACGTGTCCTCCGGCGGATCCACGCCGACGACGACCCTCCCGTGGCGCGTGGCCCAGTCGACGGCCCCGAGGAGCGCCGGCGCCGGTACCTGAACCTCGGCGATCCGGGCGAGTCCGATCGCATGCGATGCTTCGGACGCCGTGAGCGGGACGACGGGCTCGGTGGGCGTCCCAACGAAATACTGGGCGAGCGTCTCCGCCTCCTCGGGAGAGAGGCTGACCGCCACGGCCCCCGGGTCGAACGCCTCCAGCTGCTCCTGCACCGGCGCGACCTCGTCGGTCAGACCCCGGACGCTGCCTACGAGAAGGACCGTCGGGCGACCGGAGAGTCGCTCCGCGATCACCAGGATTCCCTTTCCTCGACGAGCTCGAAGAATTCGTCCCGGGCGCGGGTGCGGCGTAGCTCTTGCGTGGTCACCACCGGAACGCCGTCGATCGTAGTATGCTTCGCGGCGTCGCCGACGACGAAGACCGCGTGGCCCTCTGCAACGCGGGCGAGCCCGAGCAGGACCTCGGCCCGGTGCTGGGCGCTGCGGAGCGTCCCGACGCCGGTCAGCAAGAACTCGTTCTCGCCGCCCGGGGTCCCCCGGGTAAAGGCGTCGAACGGGCAGCGAATCGTCACATGAACCTCCCAACCCATGCCATCGAGCTGACGGAAGACCCCGTCCCGGAGCGGGTCACCGGTTCGGGCCGGCCGCCGGGAGGCCCTGACCTCGGTGGCTGCGTCCTCGGGGGCTGCTCCGTCCTTAGGGGAACTGCCGGAGGAGACGTCGGTGGCCAGCTTCCGCGGCACCACTCCCTGGAGGGCCGACAACAGATCGATGGCTTCAGCGATGGGTTGCTTGAGAAAGCGCTCCAGCCGCTCGATGACATCGACCTCAGCTCCCGCCCCTCCCTCGTAGAGCTGGATCGTGCGTCGCGAGACGCCCGCGACGGAGGCGAGGGCTCCCAGAGATAGGTTGGAGGCCTCACGCAGCTCGCGGAGTCGGGTCCCGTCGACGCGGACGAAGATTCCGCCGGGGCTCGAGAAGAGGAACGGCGGGACACCTTCGAGGAGGTACTCCTCGAGGCTCGCCTCGGTGAGGATGGGCACGCCGTACCGGTAGTACACGACACCCGGCTCGAGCTCGGCGGCCCCGGACGATTGACCGATGACGAGGACCTCCGCCCCGAAGAGCTTCGAGAGCTCGCGGAGCCGGTCCGCTTCCGGAGAGTCGAGCGCGTCGATGTTCTTGAGAATCTTCAGGATCACGAGCATCGAATCGCGGCGCGCCATGAGGTCGAAGCTGGTCGGACGCACGCTGTGGGTATCGGTGACGAAGAAGCCGGCCTTCTCCAGCACGGCCTGGATGGACGAAACCGACCGGTCGCGTGCCCCCTCCAACGTCATCTTCAGATGGAATCAGCCAAGGGTTGTATATAAATAGAGAGTACCTGCCTCTCCGAGCGCCGCTCTGCCCACGCGGTGAGGACGGAGCGCGAACTTTCATGGAGCAATCGCGGGTCGGCAGGGGCGTGCAGGCCGCGACCGTTCGTCCCGTACCGGGTCACCCCATCCTCCAGGTGACCCCGGTCGGAGTCTCCGAAGGGGGGTGGCTGGTCGCCGCGGACGCTCATCTCGGACTGGGGAGTTTTCGCCCGGGCCAACCGAGTCCTCCGGGAGCTCAACCGGAGCAGCTGGCCGAGGAGCTCCTAAACGTTGCGAAATCGACGCACACGAGCGGCGTGATCTTTGCGGGCGACCTGAAGCATCAGATTGTGGGGATGACGCCGCCGGTACGCCGCGAGGTGTTCGACTTCTGCTCGGCCCTGCTTTCCGCCGGATTCTCCGTTGATGTGATACCGGGGAATCACGATGTAGGGCTCGCCCGCGGTCTGCCCCGGGAGGTGCGGCTTCACTCGGTGGGCGGGTTCCGCGTGGGAAACGTTGGAATCTTTCACGGACACGCGTGGCCGTCGAATTCGGTCCTGCGGTCGGCGACGCTCGTCGCCGGGCATCTCCACCCGGGATTTCGGCTGGCCCCCTCGTCCGACGGCCCCGGGGGGAAGTTTCGCTGTTGGCTGCGCGTCGAGCTTCCCCCGCCCGTCCGGGACCGGCGACGGCGTAAGCACGGCCCGATACGGGCGCGGGAACTGCTCGTTCTGCCGGCCCTGAACCCGCTCACCGGAACGGAGTCCCTCAACAGGTCGGCGCCGGCCCGCTACCGGACCTTCCTCTGGAAGCGCTTCGTCCTTCGTGGCACGACCCGCGCGTACCTGCTCGACGGAACGGATCTGGGCCCGCTCAGGCCGACGGCGTCGGCGCGGACCGACTCCCGACGAGGCTCCGCAGCTGCTCCGGGTCCGTGACTGGCGGCGCGCAACGCATTCCCCAGCAGACGAGGGCTCGGGCCGCCTCCGGCTCGCTCGCCGCGGTGACTAGTTCTTCCGGAAGCGAGAACGGGGTCGGCGGGGTCCCTCGGAAGACCCACACGTTCGGATGCCATGCGCTCCGGGCCGCCTGCCAGAGCGCCTCGGCCTGCGGACCTTTCCCCTGCACCACTACGCGGACCGGCTCGGTCTCGGCGATACCGGCGGCGAGCGCCATGCCCGCGCCGAAGAGCCCCGCACGTTCGAGGCGGGAGAGGCACGTGCTGATCAGTTGCCGCGCCTCGGTACGCCATCGGTCGTCCCCGGTGAGCGATGCCAGCCTCAGCAGCCCGAGAGCGACGGCGGAGTTGGCAGAGAGGTGCGGCATATCTTCGACGGGGAAGGCGGGCTCGCCCAGGGCTCCGATCACCGGTCCGTCGTAGAGGTCGGGCGCGATGTCCCTCAGCGGCATCCCCTCGACACGGAACTTGGAGAGGATGAGCTCGTAGAGCTCGATTGCTCGGACTAGGTACGCCGGGTCCACGGTGCGGCCGGCGAGCTCGACCAAGCCCCAGGCGAACTCGGCTTGGTCCTCGAGGTGGCCGAACCCCTGGGCGCCCGGAAGGCCCACCTGGTGGGCAACGCCCCGGGACGCGGAGTAGCCCTCTGTGAGGAACCGGTCGGCCGTGCGACGAGCCGCCGCCAGCAACGCTGGGTCGTCCAACACGACGGATGCCGCGGCCAGTGCGCGGATGAACCCCCCGTTCAGACTCGCGTAGAGCGCCGGATCTACCGTGGGGCGAGGACGCCGGAGCCGGGCAGCGGCGAGCTTCTGGATAGCGCCGTCGAGGGCCTTGCGCGCCTGCGCGGCGTCCAGCCCACTCCCCTCGGCGGCCTCCTCGACCGACATGAGCCGGAAGAGCACGTTCCGCTCGGGATCGTGCGGCATCCTACCCTGGCTTCCGACGCCAAAGTATCGAGTGAGGAGCCGCAATTCCCTCGTATCGAGTAGGGCCTTGAGTTCCGGCCGGCTCCAGGTGAAGTAGCTTCCGTCGTCGCCGGGAGCGTTGTCAGCGTCCTGGCTCGCGCCGAATCCGCCCTTTGGGTCCGCCAGGGTTGATTGGATCCATCCGACGGTGCCCCGCATCACTTCCCGGAACCCGTCGTCACGGAATCGCCGGTACCCCTCGGCGTACGCGGCCAGCAACGCGCCGTTGTCGATGCTCATCTTCTCGAAGTGGGGAATATGCCATCCCTCGTCGACGGAGTACCGGTGGAATCCGCCTCCGATGTGATCGTAGACGCCGCCGTCGGCCATCCGGGAGAGCGTCAGCCGCGCGCGCTCCGCCGAACCTTCCGAGTCGGAAGCGAACGAGTCCCAGAAAAGGAACGAAACGGCCGTTGGGTGGGGGAATTTCGGCGCCATCCCGAAGCCCCCGTTGATGGGGTCGTAGGAGGAAAGCACGGAGCTCCGAACGGAGGCGATGAACCCCGAGCTCGACAGCGCCGTCCCACGTCCGGTGCCGTGGTGCTCGTGGGTCAGTGCCGTGGCCAGTGCTTGCGTGTTTTCCCGGATCTTGTTCGGCTCTTCGCGCCAAAGTCGAGAGATTTCGAGCAGCACCTGACGGAAACCGGGACGCCCGAGCCCCTCTTGCGCCGGAAAATATGTGCCCCCGAAGAACGTCTCTCCCTTCGGCGTGAGAAACGCCGTGAGCGGCCAGCCGCCCTCGCCGGTGAGAGCGTTCACCTGGCGCTGATACCTGCGATCCACCTCGGGGTTCGCATCGCGGTCGACCTTGACGGCGACGAAGTGTTGGCCGATCAGACGGGCAACTGTGTCGTCGGAGTAGGTCCCCTCGTCCATGACGTGGCACCAATGGCACCAGACCGCGCCGATGTCGAGCAGCACCGGCCGGTTGAGGCGTTTCGCCGCTTCGAACGCCTCCTCGCCCCATGGATACCAGTCGATCGCTTGCTCACGAGCCGCCCTCAGGTAGGCGGAACTCGATTCGGCGAGGCGCCACGCGCCGGCGTGCTCGGACGGTTCCTTCGATTCCGTCGCCACGTCCCCGCGAGGCCGTGCGAGGGATTAGAGGGCTCCCTGTTTCCTCGCCGGAGCGTGTCGATAACGCCCGCTTCGGGTATCACTTATAAACCCCCCATTGGTGGCCCCGCCGCCGAGGCACCACTTCATGGAGATGCAGCCGGGCCAGATGGCCTACGACCGCGCGATCACGGTCTTCTCTCCCGATGGCCGGCTCTTCCAAGTCGAGTACGCCCGTGAGGCGGTCCGCCGCGGCGCGACCACGGCCGGTGTGATTTTCAAGAACGGCGTCGTCCTCGTCGCCGATCGGCGCATTCCCAATCCCAAGCTGTCCGAACCCACGAGCCTCGAGAAGGTCCATCAGATCGACGAGCACGTCGCCTGTTCGACTGCGGGGCTCGTCGCCGATGCCCGCGTCCTGGTCGATTATGCTCGCCTCGCGGCGCAGATCAATCGCGTCACCTACGCCGAGCCCATGCCGGTCGAACTCTTGGTCCGACGTATCTGCGACTACAAGCAGCAGTACACGCAGTTCGGTGGTGTTCGCCCGTTCGGCACCGCACTGCTCGTTGGCGGATACGACGACGTGGGCTTCCACCTCTTTGAGACCGAGCCTTCCGGTTCGCTCACGAGCTTCACGGCGACCGCGACCGGCGGGAACAAGGGTCCCGCGATGGAGCTCTTCGAGCACAAGTACAGGGACGGAATGGACACGGACGAGGCCATTCTCCTGGCCCTCGAGGGCCTCCGGCAATCCCTGGACGAGGGCGCGAACCTCGCTACGGTCGAGGTCTGCACGCTCGTCGAAGGGCAGGGGTTCACGCGGCTTCTGCCTGACGAAATCCAAAAGTACGCCTCGCGACTCCCGGCACCGTCG
>Ga0187817_10000124_pt1 | contig 26498 bp, 24 predicted proteins | sample NC_wetland_sal_i_17_FD_132431 | JGI IMG/M metagenome (GOLD analysis project Ga0187817, IMG submission 132431) | Wetland sediment microbial communities from Neuse River Estuary, North Carolina, USA - SO4_2 | ecosystem: Environmental > Aquatic > Freshwater > Wetlands > Sediment | place: USA... | reverse complement strand
TTGTAGCAGACCGGGCCTCGAACTTTAGGGTTCCAAAAATTAGCGGCATCATCGCCATCGAATGGGCCCATCCACCCTCGCTCCACGACGCATACGAAACTATTCTTGCCTTTGACGGCGGTTTCATAGCCATGCCTTCCAAGGACGAGGACGTCGGCATCGCGTGAGATGGCCTCCGGGGCCGCGCTTCGCGCCAACCCTATCTCGGCATTCCGCTCCATGAGGTATTGGTCAAGCGGGGCCATGGTAGGATACGGCGCTTTGGAGTCTCCTGCGTGAGCATGCCCCGCCGATGCCAGCAGGACAACCAGTATCAAGCTTCGCAATACGCAGGTCCTGAGCGCCCTATGCTTCATAACTTTCTCCTTCGTCAAATCCTTGACACCTTCTCTTATAATAAAAGCATCGCAGACAATTAATTTCGAAAACGCGGGCCCCCGGCCCACTTAAGTCGAGATTCGCGACCAGTTCTCGGAAAAGATCGAACGAACTCAGCAACGAGCGCTCATAACTTATTAAGAAATAAAGACTTTACCCCTAACCCATTTAATCTCAAAGACCTGGCGCGATTAACCTCCAAGTCCTTGATTCCAAAAGACCGAGGGAGGGGGGACCCGAAAACCGAAGCTCCGACGACGACCATGAAAATTGGTGTTCTAGCTCTGCAGGGCGATTTCGACGCGCATCGCCGCCGTCTCGAAGAACTCGGCGCCGAAGTTGTCTTGGTAAAAAAACCCGAGCAACTCAATGAGACCGACGGCCTTATTATTCCCGGAGGCGAGTCCAGTACATTTCTCAAGCTGCTCGCGGAAGACGGTATAGCCAAGCTGAAAGACTTCGTGCGCGCGAAGCCGGTGTTTGGCACCTGCGCGGGATGCATCCTGCTGGCCGCCGAAGTAGAGAATCCGAAGCAGACGGGCCTGGGCACGCTCGACATCACCGTGCGCCGCAATGCCTACGGCCGCCAAATCGACAGCTCCATCCGCGAGGGGCGATTCCTGAATGATCCGATCGAGATGGTCTTCATCCGCGCGCCCAGGATCGAACGCTTGGGCCCCGGCGTGGAAGTGATCGCGACCGAAGGCAACGACCCGGTGTTTGTCCGCCAGGGAAGGACTCTCGCCGCCACGTTCCATCCGGAACTCAGCGACGATCGCCGCATTCACCAGTACTTTTTGGACCTGATCGCAAACAACCGCCCTCCGCACTGAGCGGCCAACCGTCGGGCGTGCGGGATCGGAGCGCCTCGCCCTATTCAGCCTCCGGGCCAAGGCATGTGTCACCCATCCCTCCGAGGCAGCAAAAATCCCCGGGCTTTGCGCCCGGGGATCGGGGAGATGGAAATCAAGTTTGGGGACTTAGGAAAGGAAGCGACGCCGGAAGAACCCAGCAAGGCCAACCAGTCCCGTGCCAAACAGTGAAAGCGTGCCTGGTTCCGGAACTGTCGTGGGGCCACCGACGGCAAATCCTGTATTCCCGTTAGGACCACAGCCCGGCACAGTGCTGGCGCAGGCGAAGTGAACGCCAAAATTCCCCAACTGCGAAAGCGTGACGCCAGAAATTGTGAACGAGATTGTGTTCGCGAAGCCCACAGAGCCTTTCAGGTTTTGGATGTCATAACCGAATTTCCCCAATGGCGCTGGCGACTTGAGCTTAAAATTCTTAAAGCTTGCCGAGCTCCCGTCAGCCTCCAGGCCGGTGATGCTGCCGGCCGTAAGACCGCAGCCGGGGCAGTTGAAAAAGACATCGCCGCCATTCACCTTAAAGGTGAAGCCAGAATTGGCAGTCAGCGTTACCAGCACGCCACCAGCTTCCTGATGCAGGTCTACGGTGCCGACGCTGCCTGTGATACCGAGATTGTTGACCGTCAAATTTAGGATGGTGTCGGCCGTCGCAAAAGGAACCGACATGGCCAGCACAAGGAGCAGAAAGAGAAGTCGCAAACGCATAATCCATATCCCCCGGAACAAGTGAAACCGAATTGATACAACTGGACCCTCGTAATTAAGCAAGTATATCGCCAAATCCAGATTTTACATGAAGCCGCTAACCGTATTATTGTCAATGTGTTACAGACGTAACTTTGCGCATCCTTGGTTTCTGAGTGCACAATCTTGCACAAACGAGTCACACGAGTGTTCAGGCTAGTTTCCGGTTCTTGGGTGGTTTTTCGGGGAAACGACTCAAGTCCTGGGAACGACTGATGTTCTCGTGGCGCGGTGTGCAGCGCTTTGCACAGTCGATCAATGGCAGCCGGTTTGGGGCTTAGGGTGCGGGGTTGGGCTCGATCCAGTATGCTGTGAAATTCCGATCTCACGTCGTATGGAACCCGCTCCTGAACTGGAAATTAGTCCGGTATCGTTCGCTTCGTACGCGCGCCTGCTCGGCGGAAACCGAAATTTTCGTCGCTTGTGGAGCGCGCAGGTCGTCAGCGAACTCGGCGATTGGTTCTACACCCTGGCCATCTACAACCTGCTGCTGCAACTCACCGGACGCGCCGGATCGGTGGCGCTGGCGCTGGTATTGCAAGTGCTGCCGCAAACTCTGATCGGGCCGACGGCAGGTGTGGTGAACGACCGGCTGCGGCGTAAACAGGTCATGATCGCGGCCGATCTCGGGCGCATGCTGATCGTTCTCTGCATGCTGTTCATCCGCTCGAAAGAAATGGTGTGGCTGGTCTATCCGCTGCTGATGGCGGAAACTTTGCTGGCCGCATTTTTTGAGCCGGCGCGCAATGCCGTGATTCCCAACATTGTGGAGCGGGAAGACGTGGTGCTGGCGAACACGCTCGCTTCGAGCACGTGGTCGCTGAATCTCATGGTGGGCGCGACTCTGGGAGGGGTGGTCGCAGCGCTGCTGGGCCGCGATGCCGTTTTCGTACTGAATGCGCTGTCGTTTGTGATTTCCGCCGCGCTGATTTGGGGGATGCGCTTCACTGAGCCCCATGCCGAGGGCGGCCATCCGTTTCGGGCGCGGGAGTTAGTGGATTTTTCGCCGATCCTCGCCGGGATTCGCTACGTGCGATCGCAAGTCCGTTTGCGCTCCACGATTTTTGTGAAATTCGGAAACCTGATCATCGGACCAGGCTGGGTGCTGTTCACAGTCATGGGACAAAACGAATTCGCCGTTCGCTGGCGCGGCATGGCGCCTGATCGAGGAGCGTTTCTCGGTATGAGCTTGCTGCTCGGAGCCCGCGGACTGGGCGCGCTGCTCGGGCCACTCTCGACGGCCTCGTGGGCGGGGCACTGGAGGCATCGCCTGGAGGTCGCGATCTTCTGGGGATACCTGGCATCCGCCGCGGGGTACACGCTGCTCGGTGTATCCGGACACCTCTGGCAGGCGTGTCTGTGCGTGATGCTGGCGCATTTCGGTGGTTCGATCGTCTGGGTGTTCTCGACCACGCTCTTGCAGTTGCAAAGCGACGACAGGTTTCGCGGGCGCGTATTCGCCGCCGACCTTGGCCTCTGCATGTTTACCATTGCCGCCGGAGCTTATCTTGCCGGCCGCTTCGTGGATTGGGGTTTCGCCGCCAGGAACGTTGCCAGCGTCGCAGGCATGTTGATGCTGATTCCGGCGGCGCTGTGGGGGTTGGTGGTGCGTCGGAATGCCGCGGCAGCCCATGCAATGGAGTGAAGGGCATCCTCGCCCGTCCAGCCCGAGAGTCTGGGGCCGTTAAAGCAGCCGGTCAATCTTCGCGGCCAGAATGAAATCCGATTCAGTCAGTCCATCCACCGCGTGTGTCCAGGTCGTGATCTCGACCTTTCCCCATCCCAGCAGGATGTCGGGATGATGCCCCTGCTCCTCGGCCAGTTCGCCGACCCGGTTCACAAAAGCCAGGGCGGACCGGAAATCGGGAAACTTGTAGGTGCGCGTGATGTGATGTTCGTTGACGACCTGCCACTGCGCGGGCTCCGCCAACTGTCGGTGAAGCTCGGCAAGTTTGCCGCCCTTTAACGGCGGAACCCCGCCACGACAGGGGACGCATTGTCGGTCTGCGAGCATAACGCCGCCTTACGCCGAGAGGTTCAAAACGGAATGTCTTCGTCCGTAATCGGAGAACTTCCGGCGGGCGCGTGCTGCGGTTCGGGCGAGCTCTGGTCGAAGTTGTTCCCGCTAGAGGATGCCGCGACGCCGCGCGTGCTGCCGGCGTGCTCGCCGCCTTCGCCGCGTCCGCCGAGCAGGACGACGTCATTGCCGATGATGTTGGTCATGTATTTCTTCTGGCCGGTCTGCTTGTCGTCCCAGGAATCGGTTCGGATGCGACCTTCGATGTAAACCTTGCCACCCTTCTTGAGATACTCTCCGGCGATCTCGGCCAACCGCTCCCAGAGCACGATATTGTGCCACTCAGTGCGGTCCTGCCAGTTGCCGTCTTTGTCCTTGTAGCGCTCGTTGGTGGCCAGAGAAAACTTTGCCACCGGCTTGCCCTGCGGCGTGTACTTAATCTCGGGATCCTTGCCGAGGTTTCCAATCAGGATGACCTTATTTACGCTTTTCATGAGTGCGGACTCCTTCGAGATGCTCACTATAGCAGAATTGGGCGACCCCGAGTCGGTGTCGCCCGTACAACGAATATGTGATGAATCGGGTAGGCTCCGGGAGAAGCCGATTTACCCCAAATCCCCTGTAGAGACGCGGCTTGCCGCGTCTCTATACAAAAATCTGATACAGCATCAGGTAGACGACCACGCCCGTCACCGAGACATAGAGCCAGAGCGGAAAGGTCCAGCGCGCGATAGCCTGATGCCGGTCAAATTGCTCGCGCAAGCCGCGGGTCAGCGTAATGATCACCATGGGCACAATGACCGCCGCCAGGATGGTGTGCGAGATCAGAATGCTGAAATAGAGGGGTCGCGTCCACCCTGCTCCCCGGAAATGCACCGAACCCACGTGATAGTGGTAGTAGAGATACGAAACCAGGAAAAGGGAAGAAGTTCCGACCGCGGCCAACATCACCGCGCGATGCGCCGCCATCTTGCCGCGCGCGATGAGCGCACGCCCCGTAACCAGCAGCACCGCGCTCGATCCGTTGAGCGTCGCGTTGATCTTCGGGAAAATCGAGTAGTCGGTCATGGGAGAAGTTTAGTTGTACGGGGAAAGGAGCGGATTGGCAAGGTCAGAGGTTAGAGGTCAGATGGCAGAAGTAAAATCAGACCAGATCTGGTCTTCACCTCTGCAATCTGACCTCTGGCCTCTGACCTTTCGCCCAGCTTCCGTATAGAATGTGAACACGATGTCTGACGTGGGGAACCCTCAGCCGCCGGCCTCGGCGGCTCCAAAAGAGTCAAGCGCGCACTCGTTGCCTGTGGTGGCGGTTTGGGTGAGAGACCTGCTGGTCTCGCTCGCCATCTCCGCCTTCATCATTGTCTTTCTCTATCAGCCGGTGAAAGTGGAAGGCACCAGCATGATGCCCGGCCTGGAAGACCAGGAACGCATCTTTGTTAACAAGTTCGTCTATCGCTGGGAACCCATCGAGCGCGGCGACATCGTCGTCTTCCGTTATCCGCGCGACACGTCGAAGAGCTACATCAAGCGCGTCATCGGAGTGGCCGGCGACCGCATCCGTATCGAAAATGGTCAGGTCTACGTCAACGGCGAAGCGCTCGACGAAGATTATGTTCCCAGCGATTACGCCGACGCCCGATCGTATGGCGAAGTGGCGGTGCCGCCGCATAGCTTCTTCGTCCTCGGCGACCATCGCACCATGTCCAACGACAGCCGCGACTTCGGTCCCGTGAACGAACGCTACATCTACGGCAAAGCCGTCTTCGGATATTGGCCGATGGAGAAGATGGGAAGGCTACGGTAAAGGTGTCAGGTCTCAGGTGTCAGGAAAACCGAAAGACCTATATCGGGGACGACTTTCCTATGACCTGCGACCTGACACCTAAGACCTTTCTTCAAATCCACTCTGCTGTTAGAATCTGTAAAATCCACTCCCAGGAGTTGCGATGCAAGCGATCCTTGCCCTCGAAGACGGCAGAGTCTTCCGAGGCAAAGGCTACGGCGCTAAAGGCGAGTGCTCCGGCGAAGTCGTTTTTAATACTTCCATTACCGGCTACCAGGAAATCTTCACTGACCCGTCCTATGCAGGACAGATCGTCGTTTTGACCAACCCCGAAATTGGGAACTACGGCACCAATCCCGAAGACAGCGAGGCGGTGCGCCCGTACATCGAGGGGTTAATCGTGCGCGAGTTTTCGAAAGTCAGCTCGAACTGGCGCTCGCAGCAGGTTACGGACGAGTTCATGGAGCAATTCAAGATTCCAGTGCTCGCCGACATCGATACGCGGGCGCTGGTACGACACCTGCGGACGTATGGCGTGATGCGCGGCGTGATTTCGACGCTCGAAGAGGATACGGACAAACTCGTAGCCAAAACGCGCGCGATTCCGAAGATGGACGGGCAGGATCTCGCGAAAGTCGTCTCCACCAACCACACCTATGTGTGGGAGACGGGTGAGCGCTCGCACTTGCCCGATGAGATTGTCGGCGTTAAAGACGAACCGGCGCGCTTCCACGTGGTCGCCTACGACTTTGGCATCAAGCAAAACATCCTGCGCAAGCTGCGCGGAGAAGGCTGCAAAGTAACGGTAGTCCCAGCGCAGACCACAGCCGAGGACGTACTGGCATTGAAGCCCGACGGCGTGTTCCTGTCGAACGGCCCGGGCGATCCCGAGCCCTGCACCTACGCGGTCGACAACATTCGCCGCCTGATGGGACGCCAGCCAATCTTCGGCATCTGCCTGGGCCATCAGCTAACCGGCATAGCCCTCGGAGGCAAGACCTTCAAGCTGAAATTTGGCCACCACGGTGGGAATCATCCGGTAAAGCAGTTGGCCAGCGGCAAGATCGAGATCACCGCGCATAACCATAACTTTGCCGTCGATCCCGATTCGCTGCCGCAGAGCGAAGTTGAATTGACGCACATGGATCTGAACGATTCGACGCTTGAAGGCATGCGGCATAGGAACTTGCCGTTGTTCACGGTGCAGTACCACCCGGAGGCAGCGCCTGGTCCACATGATTCGCACTACTTGTTCAAGGATTTTGCGAGGATGATGGAGGAGTGCAAGCGGTGAAGATTGCGAGGCGAATACGACTAGCCAGCATTGCGGGATGTTGCGGCATCTTGTTTTCGCTACCCGCGTTCGCCGCAGATGCCATCGACATCCAAACCAGCCGACCCTCCGCGCGTGAACTCCAGGAGAAGCTGGAACTCGAACGCTTGCTCAAGAAGTACGACGTCAGCAAGTACACTTTCACGCGCAGGATTGTCGTCGACGAGCGGGCCATGAATCACGCTTTCCCGGTACTGACGTTGAACGTTCACTATCTCGGCTCCGACGACGAATTGCTCTCCTCATTTCTGCACGAGCAGTTGCACTGGTATCTGGAACAGCACAGTTTTGCGACGGAGAACGCGATGCGTCAGCTGAAAGTGATGTATCCGCGCGTTCCCGTCGGGTTGCCGGAGAGCGCCGACACCGAGGCCAGCACTTATAACCACCTGATCGATTGCTATCTCGAGATCCAGGCCGACCGGCAGTTGATTGGGCCGGAGCGCACCGCCCGCGTGATCAAGAGCAAGCCGTGGTACACGTGGATTTATAAGACGATTCTTCGAGACGAGGACAAAATTGCTGCGTTGGTTAAGGCAGAGCGGTTGGAACTGAACTGACTACCTCAACTGACCACATAGATTGAATAATGCCGAAACGAACCGACATCTCGAAAATCCTGATCCTCGGCTCCGGCCCCATCGTCATCGGCCAGTCGGCCGAGTTCGACTACTCCGGCACGCAGGCTTGCAAGGCACTCAAGTCGGAGGGCTTTGAAGTGGTGCTGGCCAATTCGAACCCGGCCACCATCATGACCGATCCCGATTCGGCCGACCGTACTTACATCGAGCCGCTCACCCGTGAATACCTCGAAGAAATCATTCGCGTCGAGCGCGAGATGGCGTCCAGCACGGGCTTTGCCCTGTTGCCCACCGTTGGCGGACAGACCGCCCTCAACCTCGCCATTGAACTTGCTGACGGCGGCGTTCTCGACAAATATAACGTCACTCTGATTGGCGCGCAGATCAGCGCTATCAAGAAGGCCGAAGACCGCCTGTTTTTCAAAGATGCCATGCAGCGCATCGGGCTCGATGTGCCGAAATCGGCGCTCGTCAACAACCTGAAGGACGGCATCGAGTTTGCGGGCAAGATCGGCTTTCCGGTCATCATTCGTCCCTCGTTCACGCTCGGAGGCACCGGCGGTGGCATCGCCTACAATCGCGAAGAACTGATGGAAGTGCTCGCCCGCGGCCTCGATCTTTCGCCGGTGCACGAGTGCCTGATCGAAGAATCCGTGCTCGGCTGGAAAGAGTACGAGCTCGAGGTGATGCGCGACACCAAAGACAACGTCATCATCATTTGCTCAATTGAAAACTTCGATCCCATGGGCGTGCACACCGGCGACTCGATTACTGTGGCCCCGGCGCAGACGCTCACCGACCGCGAGTACCAGATGATGCGCGACGCCTCGATTGCCGTGATCCGCGAGATCGGCGTCGAAACCGGCGGATCAAATATCCAGTTCGCCGTCAATCCATCGACCGGGCGCATGGTAGTGATCGAGATGAACCCGCGCGTCTCGCGCTCTTCCGCGCTGGCATCGAAGGCGACGGGGTTCCCGATTGCCAAAATTGCCGCCAAGCTGGCCATTGGCTACACGCTTGACGAGATCCCGAACGACATTACGCGCAAGACTCCAGCCTGCTTCGAGCCCACGCTCGACTACGTGGTCGTCAAGATTCCAAAGTGGCAATTCGAAAAATTCCCAGGCGCCGACGAATCCCTGGGACCACAGATGAAGTCCGTCGGCGAAGTAATGGCCATCGGCCGGACGTTTAAGGAAGCCTTACAGAAGGGAATCCGCGCTCTCGACACCGGCAAGCGCGTCGGCTCCGGAAAAATCGAACCCAAGATTCTCACCCAGCGCCTGGTCACGCCGCATCCCGAGCGCCTGACCTACGTTCAGTACGCCATTCGCCAGGGACACCCTATCAAGCAGATCGCGAAGATGACCTCGATCGATCCCTGGTTCCTCTACCAGCTCAAAGAAATTAACGACATGCAACTGGAGCTGGAAAAGCATCCGATGGAATCGATTCCCACAGACCTGCTGCGCGAGACCAAGCGCATGGGTTTCTCCGATGGACGTCTCGCCGGCACCTGGCGTCTGGATGGCAAAGGTGGCCAGGAACAAGTTCGCCACTTCCGCAAGAAGCACGGACTGAAGCCCGTCTACAAGCGCGTCGATACCTGCGCCGCGGAGTTCGAAAGCTACACGCCGTATCTCTACTCCACCTACGAAGAAGAAGACGAGGCGACGCCTACATCGAAGAAAAAGGTTGTCATTCTCGGTTCCGGCCCCAACCGCATCGGGCAGGGAATTGAATTTGACTACTGTTGCTGTCATGCCAGCTACGCGTTGCGCGAGGATGGCTACGAGACCATCATGATCAACTGCAATCCGGAGACGGTCTCGACCGACTACGACACCAGCGACCGCCTCTACTTTGAGCCGCTCACGCTCGAAGATGTGTTCGCCGTCTGCGAGCACGAGGCCGCGGGCGGTGCGCCCGTCGGCGTGATCGTGCAGTTTGGAGGTCAGACGCCGCTGAATCTTTCTCTGCCACTCAAAGGGGCGGGCGTCAACATCATTGGCACTACGCCTGAATGTATCGACCTGGCCGAAGATCGCAAGCGTTTCGGGAAGTTGCTGGAGGAACTCGACATCCCGCAGGCTCCCGGCGCCATGGTCGCTTCGGTGGAAGAGGCGGTAGAAGCGGCGAAGAAAATCGGATTCCCGGTGCTGGTTCGCCCTTCGTATGTCCTCGGAGGCCGCGCCATGGTCATCGCCTACGACGAAGACACGATCACGCAATATATGAAGCAGGCGGTCGAGTATTCACAAGACCGCCCCATCCTCATCGATAAATTTCTGGAAGATGCGATTGAAGTCGACGTAGACGCGCTCTCCGATGGCGAGGACGTAGTGATCGGAGGCATCATGCAGCACATCGAGGAAGCCGGTATCCACTCGGGCGATTCTTCCTGCGTGCTGCCCGCCGTTGACATCCCAGAACCATTGCTCAAGCGCATGCGCGACTACACTTTCAAACTGGCGCGCGCCCTCAAAGTGATCGGCCTGATGAACGTGCAGTTCGCAATCCCGCGGGGAAATGGAGGGACGGGCGCCCGTCCAAGCAGCCAAACCACAGACGGGAACGGAAAAGTCTATGTCCTCGAAGTGAACCCGCGCGCCTCGCGTACCGTACCCTTCGTTTCCAAAGCGACTGGAGTGCCCATGGCCAAGATCGCTGCCCGCCTCATGACCGGCCGCAAGCTGCGCGAGTTCCTTCCGGAATACGTCGAGCGCGGCACGGACTTAGACACGGGCCGTTGCTTCCACGTGAAGTCACCAGTCTTTCCCTGGTCGAAGTTTCCTGGCGTCGACACAGTACTGGGCCCCGAAATGCGCTCTACCGGAGAAGTCATGGGGATCGCCGACAATTTCGGCGAGGCCTTCGCCAAGGCCCAAATCGCGGCTGGCCAGAAACTGCCGACCGAGGGCACGGTTTTCATCAGCGTTACCGATCATGACAAGCCCCAGATAGTTGAAGTGGCGCGTCGTTTCGTAGACATGGGATTCAAGCTGGTGGCCACGCACGGCACCGCGGACGTTCTGGAAGAAGCCGGATTGGCCGTGGAGCGGGTTTACAAAGTAAAAGAGGGCCGCCCCAATGCGGTGGATCTGATCAAGGCCGATCGCATCCAGTTGATCGTGAACACGCCGCACGGGCCCGATCCCTACTTCGACGAGAAAGCGATCCGCCGCGCTGCTGTCAGTGGCCACATTACGACCATTACCACGCTCTCCGCCGCCCGAGCCGCCGCGGAAGGCATCGCCGCGCTGCAGCGCGGAGAGGTGCGTGTGCAAGCCTTACAGGCGTTGCACGCGGAGCGAGTCGCCACGAAGTAGCTGAGCATGGCTAGCCTTAGATGAGCAAAGCCTCGTTGGTCCTCGTCGCAGTGCTCGGCCTTCCCGTTTTCATTTTCACAGCTCTCTTCGGCCCGTCCGCTTTTAAGCTTGTTTTCCATCGCCGGCCGCCGGAGCGCTTTCTGATTCCCGCTGGATACAGCGGCTGGGTGCGCATCGATTTTCGCCACAAAGATGCGCCGCCATTGCCGATGGAAGACGGCCGCCTTCTCCTCAAGCTGAATTAGCAGGGCACGTTAGAAACTTCCACCGATCCACAGTCTGGCCACGGCAAAGACGATTTCTTCTATTACTCGGACGAGCGCCGCACACCGCTATCGAGCGCCGGCGTTTGCAAAGGTGGCATGATCTGGCAAGTTGAGACCATGGTTGATGGGCGTACTTCGACTCCGTTTGCCCGCTTTTTCGTCGGAACCGAAGACCAGTATCGCCGCGAAGTCGATCCCACCGGCAAGTGGCCCGTTTGCCAATAGGTTTCCCGCCCGACCTGAAGATGACAAACTCTCAACCCAGACTCCATAATTGAATCGCGGTCGCAGAACGACCAACGACCAGCGACCGACGACTGAGGCCCGACATGCTTTTATCCGGAATCTTCCCGCCCATCACGACGCCGTTTTATCCAGACGGCGGGGTCTATTACAAAAAGATCGAGTCGAACGTCGAGCGCTACTCGCGCACGCCGGTCGCCGGCATCGTCGTCCAGGGCTCAACCGGCGAGGCAATCCTGCTCTCCGACGAGGAGCGCCGCGACGTGCTGAAAGCCGCAATCGCCGCTGCCGCGCCCAACAAAGTCATGATTGCCGGCACCGGCATCGAGTCCGCGAAGGAGACGCTGCGGCTCACCGACTACGCCGCCGGGCTTGGCTATGACGCCGCCATGGTGCGCACTCCGCACTACTACAAGAAACAGATGCATCCGGCGAACCTGCTAGCTTTTTATCGCACCGTTGCCGACCGCTCGGCGCTCCCCATCATCATCTACAACTTCCCCCAAGCCACTGGATACGACATTCCTGCGGAAGTAGTAATTGAACTGGCCAGCCATCCCAACATCGCCGCCATCAAGGAATCGAGCGGCAACCTTGACAAAGTGAAAGTGATGGTTGAAGGCACGCGCCACGTGAAAAGACAAGTCACCGTGACCGAGACGTTCGAGGCCGTGACACCGCGCATGCTCAAGGCCGCAGCCGCCGAGGGCGAAAAGCAGAGCAGGGAACTGGTGAGTGTCGCCAGCCTGACCAGCACTGCGGCGGAAGCCCCGCTGCGTCCGACAGCGACATCGGTTCCATCTTCGAGTGCGGTAACCGTGGTTGGAAAATTAAAGACTCGCCAGAAAGAAGTTGGATTCCAGGTCATGGTCGGGGCCGCTCACCAACTCGAACCGTCGCTCGGGCTAGGAGCGGTGGGCGCCATTCTCGCGTTCGCATGTCCAGCGCCCGGCGCATGTTACGAAATCTACGCCGCGCTGAAAGACGGAGACACGGCGCTTGCCAGCGAAAAACAAGAGCGCGTGAAAGTTGTGGCCCAGCGCGTAGTCGCTGAACTCGGCGTTCCCGGCGTGAAGTACGCCATGGATCTCAACGGCTACTATGGAGGCCCATCACGTTTGCCATTCCTGCCGCTCTCCGGCGAGCAGAAGGGCGAGATTGAGAAGCTGATGGCCGGAATCAAGAGCTAGCGGGCTCTCCCCCACCGCCTCGCTAAGATCACACGGTCTTGTGATCTACGTCACAGGGCGCTATAATTAGAACGAACGTTCGAACGTATGGCCACGCTGCCTGCAACCCGCGCCTCCCGTCGCCGCAGAAACGGCCTGCCGGTGACCTCCGAGACCCGTTTCGACCGTCGCCTTGGACAAATTCTCAGCCATGCCACAGAAGTCTTCTGCCGCAAGGGCTACGAAGGCGCCTCTATGCGCGATCTCTCTCGTGCCACGGGCATGTCACTGGCAGGGCTTTATCACTACTGCGAGTCCAAAGAGCGCCTGCTGTTCCTGATTCAGAAGCACACGTTCACAACCATTCTCGAAGAGCTCAGAGCCCGCCTGGAGAGTGTCACGGACGCCGAGCAGCGCATCCGCATATTCATTCTGAATCACCTGGAATATTTTGTGAGCAACCAACAGGGGTTGAAGGTACTTTCGCACGAAGACGAGTCTTTGAAGAATGGCACAGGCTCCGAAATCGCCGCCATCAAGCGCGAATACTACCGCATCTGTCTGGGACTCATAGAGGACCTCCGGCGCCAGCGTGGCCTCGATTTCAACGCGCGCACGGTGGTGATGAGTTTATTCGGCATGATCAACTGGATCTATACCTGGTACAACCCGCGCGTCGACGGCAACGCCGAAGCGCTCGCCGAACAGATGGGCAACATTGTTTTGAACGGAATTGTGCACGGCGGCAAGCCGCGCAAAAAGAAGCTAACGCGAAGAAGTTGACGCGAAAACGATAAGGAGCTACTTATGGCGACTACGATGCAGCCGGCCACCGGCGAAACCACCAAACAACTGATCAACTATCGCACTGACGCCGGCGTGGCCGTGATCGAGATGAATGATCCTCCGGCGAACACCTACACCTACGAGATGAATCGTCAGTTCGACGATGCCATTCTCAAGGCGCGCATGGATAACGGCGTCTACGTGATTGTGCTCACGGGCGCGGGGGACAAGTTTTTCTCCGCTGGCGCCAACATCAAGATGCTGGCCTCGGTGGATCCGACGTTCAAGTATTACTTCTGCCTGCACGCCAACGAAACACTGCTGCGCCTGGAGCACACGCCAAAACTCGAAATCGCCGCGCTCAATGGCCATTGCGTCGGAGGAGGCCTCGAGATCGCCATGGCTGCCGACCTCCGCATCGCCCGCAAGGATGCGGGCAAAATCGGACTGCCGGAGGTTAATCTCGGCGTGCTCCCCGGCACCGGCGGAACCCAGCGCCTGTCGCGCCTTGTAGGTAAGAGCAAGGCCATCGAGCTGATGATCACCGGCAATACGTTCTCGTTCGAAGAGGCGCAGGAGTACGGCATTGTGAACGATATCTTCGAGCGTGACGGATTCATGGAAAACGTCATGGAGTACGCCCGCCAGTTCACGCCGCCGAACAAGGCCGCGAAGGCCGTGGGACGAATCAAACGCGCGGTGCAAACAGGATGGGAAATTCCAATGGAATCTGCATTGGCGGTCGAGCGCGAAAACCAGCAGATTCTGTTCCAGAGCGACGATGCAAAAGAAGGACTGGCCGCCTACGTAGAGAAGCGTCCAGCGACGTTTACGGCGAAGTGAGAACAAAAGCTTGAACCACAGGGAGCACAGGGGTACACAGGCAACAACCAAGGACGTGGTTTCCCCCTGTGCTCCTCTGTGTCCCCTGTGGTTAAGAATTTGAGGTTCTATGCCAGGCAAAGTAGCAAAAATCGGAAGCTTCAGCGATTGGGTCGGTCTGTTCAACGAATGGCGCAAGGAAATCGGCGTCAATCAAGATGACGTCTCATCGTTCCACTTCGACACCCTCTACGGGGTGATCGAAACCGGGGAGATCCAGTTCGGTTCCTATAAGGGCCGCAACAAGTGGGAGAACCTGCGCCAGGTCCCTACACAGCAGATGCGAGACGCGCTCATGAACATGATCGTCTACCAGGGCGACACCGAATTTGCCAGCGTGGAGCAGCAGCGCAACCTGTTTGAAACCGCGCCGTCGGAGTGGGATCGCCGCGCCCTTACCCGCGTCATGATCGAAGAGATGCGTCACGGCTGGCAGATGTGCGCGCTGCTCATCGACTTCTTCGGTTCATCCGGAAAAGTCGAAGCGCAGAAAATGCTGGAGCGTCGGGCGTTCGAAAACAAGCGCCTGCTCGGTACTTTCAACGTCGATGTCGACAACTGGCTCGACTTCTTCACCTACACCGACTTCGTGGACCGTGACGGCAAATTTCAGCTTCAAATGCTGAAGTATTCGTCGTTTGCGCCGCTCGGACGCTCGACCTCTTACATGCTGCGCGAAGAGGCCTTCCACATGGGAACCGGCAACGATGGGCTGCGCCGAGTCGTCGAAGCGGGCGTGATCCCGCAGTGGCTTCTGCAGAAATATCTGAACAAGTGGATCTCGAGTTCCTACGATCTTTTCGGAACCGATCATTCTTCTTCGGCGCACTGGGCCTATGTCTGGGGAATCAAAGGCCGCTACGACGAACTGCAGAACGACAAGGCCGCCGACCTTGACGACCTGAACGATTACAGCCGCCACCTCTATCGTCAGGAGGTTGCGGGATTGGTCGAGCGCCTGAACACGTTCCTGAAGCGAGGCGAAAAGAAGTTCTGTACCCCAGACATCCACTTCAACCGCAACATCGGACGCTGGGCAGGGCAGAAGTACCACTGCGAAACCGGGGAGCCGTTGGACGACCTCAGCTACCAGAAACACTGTGAAGAGAATCTGCCGAGCGCAAAGGATAAAGAGCTGCTGCTCGACATAATCCGCAACGAAAAGAAGTGGATCAAAGAGAAAGAGGGAGCGCGCGATCCGCTATCCACCATTGGCGAGCCGCGCAAATCGGCCATCAACATCTAGCTAGTGTAGGGCGGGCACTCTTGCCGCCTGACTGAACCGGTACGGAATTCCTGAGAGATCGGAAAGCGTTCCTCGCGCTCCTCTGTACCGCGAACGCGCGCAAGGGTATCATTGCCTTCCTCGGCAAACGACCTGCAAATGGACAAGCAAATAGAAGACGCTAGGATTGAGACGGCGGAGAAGCCGCCCACCAGATCCGGACACCTGATGTGCCACACGCCCTTGTGGGGAGTGGCCGGGCTCCTCGCCTGCGCCTATTTCGCGTGGGTGTCGTTTGGTCACGTCACTCGCGGCGAGTATGACTGGCCACACGACTGGTGGACCGCCGCTACCTACCTCGTGTGGATCGTCCTGTTGGCTGGCGTGGCAGTCGACACGCGCTGCCTGCGCGAGCGCATCTTCTTTGGCCTGCTCGTTATCAATTTTGTGATCGGCTGCGGGTTGACGTTGTGGCGCAGCGTTCCGGACGCCGAGACGCGTATCGCTCGAATCGGGACCGGCGCTCTCTGGGCGCTGGCCGCCCTGGTGAGTCTCACGACGTTGGCACATGCGCCTCAGTTGCGAAAAGGTGGTGCGAATTAGCCTCGTGCATAGCCAGGTTTTCCTGAGACCTGACACCTGAGACCTAAAACTATGGACTTCGAAATCTCTCCCACTCAGGTCAAGGCGCTCCAGCAGTGCGGGGAAACCTTTACGCTGCTGGATGTTCGCGAACCCTGGGAATATCAAGCCTCCCACGTAGAAGGGGCCAAGCACATCCCGATGGGCGACATTCCAACGCGCGCTCACCAGGAACTCGATCCCGACGATTTCATCATAGTCATGTGCCATCACGGCGTCCGCTCGTTGAGCGTAACCAACTGGCTTCGCCAGCAGGGATACGAAAAAGTTCAGTCCATGCGTGGCGGAATCGACGGCTGGGCGCGGACGGTAGACCCGAAAGTGCCGTTGTACTGAAGCAGCTCTCAGCACTTAGCGAAACCTGCAGGTTTGCATCGGTGGCGAACTGGCCACTAACCACTAGCCACTGACCACTAAACATGATCACTGACTGCCACATCCACATCCAGCCGCTCGAACTCTTCAAGCCGCATGCGTTGGAGCTGATGAAGCGCAAGCGCAACAATTTCGATGAGATCGCGGAATATTGCCGCTCCCCTAAAGCATTCCTGAAATACCTGGACCGTTGCGGCGTTGACCGTGCGGCGCTGATCAACTACGTTGCGCCGGAAGTGATCGGCTTTACCCCCGAGGTCAATCAATTCGTCGCCGACTACACGAAATACGATCCCAAGCGCCTGATCTCCTGTGGCAGCCTGCATCCGCGGCACACCACCAACATCATGGCCGATGTCGAGCACATCCTGCGCCTCGGCCTGCGCATGATCAAGATCCACCCACCGCATCAGCTTCTGTTCCCAAACGATTATCTGCACGGAGTGAAGGAACTTGAAATCATCTACCGGGCTGCCGAGGCCAATGGGATCCCGGTCATGTTCCACACCGGAACCTCGATTTTCCCCGGCGCGCGCAATAAGTACGGAGACCCAATTTACATTGACGATGTCGCGGTCGATTTCCCCAAGCTAAGAATTCTGCTGGCACACGGCGGCCGCCCGCTCTGGATGGACACGGCGTTCTTTCTTATCCGACGCCATCCCAATGTCTATCTCGATAGCAGTGGCATCCCTCCCAAGACGCTACTGAAGTACTTTCCGCGGCTGGATGAGATTGCCCACAAAACGCTGTTTGGCACCGATTGGCCAGGCCCGGGGGTCCCGGACGTCCAACAGAATCTTGAGGAATTCAAAGCGCTGCCCATCAGCGCAGCGATGCAAGAGCAGATCCTGAGCAAGACAGCGGCCTTGATCTGGCCGGAGTAGGAGCTTAAACCACAGGGGGCACAGGGTTCACAGAGGAAAGATCGTCTTTTCCACTGTGTTCCGCGGTGTCCTCTGTGGTAAAGGTTGTACGTTCTATTCGCCCGCCGCCTTGGCCGCCGCTTTCGCTTTGGTCAGTTCGTCAGCCAAAGCATCGGCGCCGTAAATATGCCGCAGCGCTTCGATGATGCCGCGTGAATCGACGGATACCGCCCGCGCTTGTCGCTCGTCGTAGTAGAAGTCCAGGACCAGCGACTGGATATTTCCATCGAAAATAATTCCGACCACTTCGCCCGCCTTGTTGACCGTTGGACTACCCGAGTTGCCGCCGATGATGTCCGCCGTGGAAACAAAATTCAGCGGCGTCTGGAGATTGAGTTTCGACTTCATCTTCAGCCAGCTGGCGGCCAGATTGAATGGAGGCTTGTTGCCGTGCTCTTCGGCATGTTCAAAGGCGCCAGCAAAGGTGGTGAAGTAAGGAATCTTTTTCCCATTCTCCTCATAGCCCTTCACCGCGCCGTAGCTCAGGCGAAGGGTGAAGGTCGCGTCCGGAGGCTGGGTAAAGCCCGTCTGGGCAAACCGCGCCCTGGCGATGGTAGCTCCGTCGCGTCGCACCACCGAGTCGACCTCGTCGTCGAAGCGCTTACGTACCGCTCGTGCCTCAGGGTCCACATTTCGCAGCAGGACGATCAGGGGATCCGTACTGGCATCCACAGCCGCCTTTCCACCCGCATACAGTTGCCTGCGGACAGCGACATCGTCCAGCTTGGTGCCGCCGATCACCGCCCTGGCAGCTTCTTCCGGCGATTTGCCATCTAGCGACGCCTTCACCGCCGAGTCTTCGGGTCCCAGCGCTTCCCGCATCTGGGTCAGGGCGAGGGCCAAATTCGCCGTCTCAAAAGTTTTGTAGATCGGAGCCGTGCTGAACAGTCGCTGCTCCAGCGATGGCAGAGCAGAATCTCGATACTCGCGCAGACGGTCGCCATTGGGTTTCGGCTTCTCCTCTGCCGCGCGGACCAGCACTCGGGCGTGCATCGCCAGATCTCCACTGAACCCGCGCATACGTTCAACGTACGTTAGCGGATCGTAAATTTCGCGATTCGTCTTCATGGCGTTGGAAATCTCTTCCCAGGGATTCAGCTCGCCCGGATGTTTCTCCATGTAAGCCTTTTCTCGCTCGTGCTCCGCGGTGTTCATCTGCGACATTACAGCCACATCCTGCAGCCCTTCGTACTCGCCCTTAATCGCTTTCTGCGAATTCTGGTATCCGAAGATGCTCTCCTGCGCGATGCGCGCGTTTTCGGCTGACTCCGCGCTGAACTTTTCGAACATATCGATCCGACGCTTGTAGTTGGCGAGACGGGACGGGTAATCCACGTTCTTCAGGAACAGTAATTGCGCCGTCGTTTTCAGGCGATCCGTCCCTCCAGGATTCCCGGAAACGAAAATCAGATCGCCGTCTTTCACGCCGACTTTCGACCATTGCAGGTAATGGTCGAGGTGGACCGGTTTGTCGTTCTCGTACACCCGGAAGAACGTGATGTCCAGGTCGTAACGCGGGTAGGTGAAGTTGTCGGGATCGCCGCCAAAAAACGCCGTATCAAATTCCGGCGCGAACACGAGCCGCACATCGGTGTATTTCTTGTATTTGTAAAGGTTGTAAACTTCGCCCGAATAAAGGGTGACCACGTCGCAGCGCAGCCCGGTCGCAGTCGCGCAGTCTTTTTCGATGGCGCTCATGGCCGAGCGCTGCGCCTGGCCGGCGTCGGCCGCCGACATGGCAGGTGTGGCCACAGGCTTCACCTTGGCCGTGACGTCGTCAACACCGACCAGCACGTTCAGTTCAAGATCAGGACACTTGGCTTCCTCTGCTTCGGTCTTGGCATAAAAACCAGTCTTCATGTAATCCGTGCCGGACGTGCTCAGCTTACCGATGCAGTCGGCGCCCACGTGATGATTGGTAAACGCCAGCCCGTCGGCGGACACGAACGAACCTGAGCCGCCATTGTTAAAGCGCACCGACGACAGCCGGAGATGGTCCAGCCATTCCTGCGTCGGCAGAAAGCCGTATTGCTTCTGTACCCGCTCTTTTGGGAAAGCGTTGTATAACCACATACCCTCGTCAGCGACCGCCAGGGGAGTTGCCAGGACAAGGATCAAGCCGATAATAAGCAGTCTTCTCTTCATGAATTTCTCCGTATAGTTGCAGGGAATTCCGCCAGCGGTTAGACGTCTTCGAGCAGCAAAGGTGAACCGGCGATTTTACTCCGCTCTCACTTCAAGGCCAAGAGTGCCGCGCAAAGAGCCTCTGGTTTAGAATATATAGGAGAAAAGAAGGTTGTCCTGCCGCTCTTTGTGCGTGAGCGAGCAACATAAATCCATCCGAACGGCAAGTGAGGAGCCATGTCCGTTACCAGCCTGCATATTCCCAGGGGACTGGAAGGGGTTGTCGCAACCACCTCCGGCATCTGCTACATCGACGGCGAGCAGGGAGTGCTCGCCTATCGTGGCTATGACATCCACGATCTGGCCGACCATTCCACTTTTGAGGAAGTCTGCTACCTGCTCTGGTTCGGACGTTTGCCCAATGCCGGCCAACTCAAGGTTCTGCAGCAGCGCTTAGCGGAAGAGCGGAAGCTGGATTCATCCATCATCGATCTCCTTCGCCTGGCGCCAGAACACGCCCTGCCGATGGATGTGCTGCGCACCATCGTCTCAGCCCTTTCTTTTTATGATCCTGAATACAACCGCAACGATCACGACGCCAACGTCAACAAAGCGATTCGTCTAACCTCCCAGGTCGCCATGATCGCGGCCACCTACGACCGCATTCGCAAAGGGAAGCCGGTGATGGAACCGGACACGTCGCTCTCTCACTCGGCCAACTTCCTGCTCATGCTGAACGGTGCCGCACCCTCGACGACCGCCGAACGCGCTTTTGACATCGCACTGATTCTGCACGCCGACCATGAACTGAACGCTTCCACGTTTGCGGCCCGGGTCACAGCCGCCACCCTTTCCGATATGCACTCGGCAGTCACTTCCGCTATCGGAACGCTCAAGGGGCCGCTACACGGCGGCGCCAACGAAGCCGTCTTCAAAATCCTGAAAGAAATCGACGTCCAAGGCGCCGATCCAGTCGAGTACGTCAAAGGATTGCTGGCCCAAAAGAAGAAGATCCCTGGCTTTGGACACCGTGTCTACCACACCGAAGATCCGCGTGCCACTCACCTCCGGCAAATGTCCCACGACCTCGGCCATTCCAGCGGCGATCCCCGGTGGTTCGAATATTCAAGAAAGATCGAAGAATTCGTAAAGGCGGAGAAGAGGCTCAACGCCAACGTGGACTTCTACTCGGCTTCCACCTACCACACCCTCGGCATCGATGTGGACCTGTTCACGCCCATCTTCGCGGTCTCGCGGGTAAGCGGATGGACGGCGCACGTCATCGAACAACTCGACGATAACCGCTTGATTCGCCCCCGCGCCGAGTACACCGGCCCGCTCTACCCCCAAAAATACGTGGCGCTGGAAAGACGCTGACTCATCCCGTAGAGACGCGGCTTGCCGCGTCTCAGGCTGCTGAAAAAACTCTCGATTCCCGCAGGCCTGGCAAGGGCACGACTTCAGTCGTGCCGTAAGTGTCGCGGACTGAGGCCGCCTTCAGGCGCTGGGGTGGGCTCTTGGTGTGTACCCGAGAGTCGGGTCGGCATGGGCAGACGGGCAAACCCCATCTCTACTTCTATCTTGTGCATCAGTACAATAGACGCAGCATGATCCGTAGGGTCTATCTCGACAACAACGCGACGACTCCCGTGCTCCCCGAGGTTTTCGAGGCCATGCGGCCTTACTTTGGCGAACACTTTGGCAACGCGTCCTCCATCCATCATCATGGACAGGAAACGCGCGCCGCGGTCGAGCGCGCCCGGGAATCCGTGGCCGCATTGCTAAGCTGCCGCGCCTCCGAGGTTGTGTTTACCAGCGGTGGTACGGAAGCTGACAATCTTGCAATATTCGGCATAGTGCGGCCGGGCGACCACGTCATCACATCGACCGTCGAACATCACGCCGTGCTCAACGCCTGCAAGCATCTCGCCGCCAACGGGCACGAAGTAACGTACATTCCCGTGGATGGCCGCGGCCTGGTCGACCCAGCCGATGTGAAGCGTGCGATCCGGCCGAACACGAAGCTGATCACCATCATGTTCGCCAATAACGAAACCGGCGTCGTGCAACCCGCGCCAGAAATTGGAAAGGTTGCCGCCGAGTCCGACGTGTACTTCCACACCGACGCGGTGCAAGCGGCGGGGAAAATCAGAATCGACATCAACCAAATCGGTTGCGATCTGCTGGCCATCTCCGGCCACAAGCTCCACGGACCGCAGGGAGTAGGCGCGCTCTATGTCCGAAAGGGAACTCCGCTAGAGCCCCTGCTCCATGGCGGAAGCCACGAGCGCTCGCGCCGCGCGGGCACGGAGAACGTTCCCGGCATCGTAGGGTTAGGCAGGGCAGCCGAGTTCGCCCGCGCTGGCCTGGAACGCGACGACGATTTGCAAATGGCGGCACTGCGTGACCGTCTGGAAAGGGAACTGCTCGCGATCGAAGCCACGGGTTTGAACGGCGCAGACTCAAACGGCGAACTTGCGCCCCGCGTGCCCAGTACGGCCAACATCTATTTCGATGGCATCGAAGGTGAAGCGCTGGTTATCGCGCTGGATTTGAAGGGGCTGGCAGTCTCGACTGGCGCCGCGTGCTCCTCCGGAGCGATTGAACCGTCGCACGTGCTGCTCGCCATGGGCCTGCGCCCCGACCGCGCGAAAGCCAGCATCCGCTTCAGCCTCGGCAAACAAAATACCGCTGAGGATGTAGACTTCGCACTCCGCCTGGTCCCGGAAGCGGTCGCGAGGTTGCGAGAGTTGTCGCCGGTGTGGAACAAAGTGCCCGCAAGAACCACGTAGGGCGAAGCTCGGCGGGTAGCTAGGAGCCAGTAGCTAGTAGCTGTGTCAACCGAAACCATCGCCGTCGCTATGTCGGGAGGAGTAGACTCCTCGGCCGTTGCGGCTATGCTGCGCGCGGAAGGCCACAATGTCGTCGGCCTGACTATGCAGCTCTGGAATCAGCGGCGTCTAGCCGGATACGAGGGAATGCCGGATTCAGTCCAAGGCCGCTGCTGTTCGATCGACGACGTTTACGATGCTCGCCGCGTGGCTGAAACCCTCGGCATCCCTTACTATGTGGTCAATCACGAAGAGCGTTTCGAGCACGACGTAGTCCGTCCGTTCGTCGAAGAGTATCTCGCTGGCCGCACCCCGATCCCCTGCAGCCTCTGCAACAATCACTTGAAGTTTGACCAGCTTCTTGTTGTAGCACAGCAGATTGGAGCCGATAAGATTGCCACCGGCCACTATGCTCAAGTCACCTTCGACGAGCGCTCCAACCGCTGGCTGCTGAAGCGTCCCACCGACAAGTCCAAAGATCAAACGTACTTCCTCTTCGGCCTGACGCAGCAGCAATTGAGCCGCACGCTGTTTCCGTTAGGCGGCATGACCAAGCCCGAAGTGCGTGAACTAGCCCGTAAGCACGGCCTAGTAATCGCGGAAAAGCCCGACTCCCAGGAAATCTGTTTCGTGCCCGGCGGCGACTACAAGCGCTTTCTCGAAGCCTATCTCTCCGAGCAGGGAGACAAGCCGCCAGAAATTGCTGGCGAGATGGTTACCACCGATGGCAAGGTCATCGGCGAGCATGCTGGCGTTCACAACTTCACCGTGGGCCAGCGCAAGGGACTCGGCGTGGCCACCGGCTCACCGCTCTACGTGATTCAGATCGACAACGACACGCGGCAAGTGGTGGTGGGCAAGGATGAGGAACTGTACTCGCGCACTTTGCGCGCTCGCCGGGTGAACCTCATTTCGACCGCCGAACTCCGGGAGCCCGCGCGGGTCGCAGTGAAGATTCGCCACAAGCATCAACCGGCGCCAGCCATGATTGAATCCTCCGGAGCAGATGAGGTCCGCGTTACCTTCGACGATCCGCAGCGCGCGATCACCCCCGGCCAGGCCGCCGTCTTCTACGATGGCGACATTGTCGTCGGCGGCGGTTGGATTGAAGCCGGTCGCGATCAGGGACCCGCAGCTTGTGCGATCCGCTGATCCGCCGCCCACCATTTTGGCCACGCTTTCCCGAATCCGTCAGTGTTCTGCTTCGGGAACTATCCATATTACGAATGTGTCAGAGGGTCCTTCCGTGCCTTGAGGAACCTGACTCGCAAACTCTAGCATTGCCGATAACAGCGTCAGTACTGGAGAGGCAATGCAAATCGATATCGTGTGGACGCAGCCAGGCTGTGTTCGGGGCGGCCTTCTGCCGATGTGCCTGGCCTTCGCGCTTGTCGTCAGCGGTTGTGCGACGCGGTGCTGTGCTCAAGGCACCGTGGTCTTGGTGGGATCGGGATCGAGCGTTCCGGCTCCGCTCTTCGCGAGATGGAGCGAGGAGTACGACAAACGCAACCCGGCTTTCCAGATGCGCTACCTTCCAGTCGGTACCAGCGAGGGCATCGTGCAATTCTCGCGTGGCGTTGGCGACTTCGCTGCCGGAGAGGTTCCTTTGACGGCAAAACAACGCGCCGATGATGGGCTGGTTGAGATACCCACGGTCTTGATCGCCATTGTTCCTATCTACAATCCGCCGGGCATAGAAGGGGAACTATGCTTGTCCGGCGCAGTGCTGGCGGACATCTTTCTTGGACGTATAAAGAATTGGAACTCCCCCACCATTGTCCAGTTGAATCCCGATCTCTCGTTGCCGGACCTGCCGATTAAGGTGATCTACCGGCCGACCGGCAAGGGATCGAACTACGTATTCAGCGAGTTTCTTTCCAAGAGCAGCCTGCGCTTCAGGGCGCAGGTAGGAACAAGCCCTTCTCCGGCGTGGCCCGTGGGCTCAGCCGCCGAAAGGAGTTTCGACATGGCGGCTAAGGTGAGCGCGGAACCGGGCTCAATCGGCTATGTCGAGGCCCAATATGCCGCCAAAATGACCATTGCTCAAGCCGCGATACTGAATCCGGCAGGGCGATTTGTGAAGGCATCCATGGGAAGCCTCACCGCCGCCTGCCAGGCAGTAGAAGCACCGGGCTTTGATCGGTTGTCGGCTTCTCTGATCAACGCACCGGGTGCGGAGTCCTACCCCATTACCAGTTTCAGTTGGCTCTACCTGAGAACGAATTCGAATTCGCCCGAAACGGGGCGCTCCCAGTCCTTAGCCGCCTGGTTGAACTGGATGCTCAGCAGCGGTCAGCGAACCGTCACCCAGGAAGGATACGCGGTGCTGCCGGCTCCCCTGTTGGCGAAGGTGAAGGCCAAAGTCGCCCCTCTCCGGTAATATCGCCGTTTAGCTCTTGCGGACAAAATCGCTGTTCGGGAACTCGCGGATTACTGCAAACAGTTACCAACGGGTACTTTTGTGCGCACTCATAGCACCTTCGTGGCCTAGACCTGCCGATAGAGCAGAGTTACGGTTAATTCACGACGGGCCCTTCGTAGTCTCTCCCCTGTAAAGGTCCGGCGTGGGGAGCGATGGAATGAAATTCTGGCATCTGGCTTATGCGGCATTGGGCATCGCGGTGGCGCGCTGGGTTTTTAAGCGTCAATCAATGCAGGTAACCGATCCGATCGCCCGTTTTCGTACTTCCGGACTGCTGTAAGCGTCAATGGGTTGAAGGGCATGGGCGCACCCCGTTGCGCCTCACTCCGATCTGTGCGCGTCCATGCCCCTTTCCCAAGTCCTTGTGCCAACCCTGAAAGTGCTAGTACCACCGTGTCCCTTCGGTAACTTCTTTTCCCTTCCATCTCGCCTAAACTTTTCCTGTGGGACCCGTTGGGCGGGTGTCGCTCAGCCACGAAATCATGAAACCCAGATTCCCCAGCTTGCGCTTGCTCGCGACCGCCGTGCTCCTCGAATTGCTGTTCTTCGGACTGCTCTGCCCGTTGCCCGCCTCGGCGCAAGACGACGCTCCGTCGCTCGGCGACCTGGCTCGCGACATGCGCAAGAACAAAGCGCAACAGCCTCAACCACCGCCGGGACCAGCAGGCACCGTTATCGATAACGACAACCTGGCCCAGGTCATGGAGGACGCCAGGAAAGCGAGGCCGGTCAAGCAAGACAAGGCCGTGTTTTCCATTGACCCCGCTGGCAATACGCTGAGAGTGCAGTCACCCGACGTAACCTGCAGTCTGTCTTTCAACGCTCGAGCCAGTTCGCTGCTGATTAAGCCCGTTCTGATCGAAGATTTGCCGCTCACCGAGTTGCTCAAAATCGATGGCCCCGGCTCCCTTCAGGATGAAGCGTTGCAATTGGAAGTGTTCAACGGAACCGACTGGGATCTACGCGAAATCACGATTGGCCTGACGCTCGAACGCAAGCCAGGAGAAAACGCCGAATTAGCCGCGCGGGCGCGAGTGATTCCCGCTGCTGAAGGCCTTACGCCCATCGCCGTCGAAAGGCGTTCCGACGTGACTCTCCTCTATCACCTAAAGACCGAGGCCAAGCCCTTCAGCACCACCGCCTTTCACGAAAATATTGGGATCACACCCGGCCCCGACGAAGATTGGCGATGGTCGATCGTGGAAGCCAAGGGAATCCGGCCCGCGCAAGCCCCGGCTGCGCCCGATTCGTTGCAGGAGCCATTGTTCTCCACTCCCTCATTGTTGCTGCCGGGCGCGAACGATCCACAGCTTGCGCCGGGCCCGACCGCGATCCCGCTCGCTCCAGCCGCTCCCGCAAATCCGGCGCAGGACAAGCCGTAAGGAGCTTTCCCCCGTGTTCCTCTGTGTCCTCTGTGTCCCCTGTGGTAAAGAATTCGACTGCGCTGGCTAGAACGCTGGAACATCAATCGTAGCCAGGAAGCGCGGCCTCTGCCGCGCCTTCGTCAGTTGCTCAAACCCGTAGGCAATCTTGAGCAGCGTAGGCTCGCTCCAGGCGCGTCCAAAAAACGAGA
>Ga0187817_10000122_pt1 | contig 26756 bp, 23 predicted proteins | sample NC_wetland_sal_i_17_FD_132431 | JGI IMG/M metagenome (GOLD analysis project Ga0187817, IMG submission 132431) | Wetland sediment microbial communities from Neuse River Estuary, North Carolina, USA - SO4_2 | ecosystem: Environmental > Aquatic > Freshwater > Wetlands > Sediment | place: USA... | reverse complement strand
GTGGTCACCGGAATCTATCGTGCCAAGGGCACCTACCAAGGCAAGCCCTACGACCACATCGGACGTTTCACCGACACCTGGGTCCTGCAAGACGCCAAGTGGGAATGCGTGGCCAGCCACACCAGCCTTCTGCAGAAGTAGCTTGGCGCGAAGCAGCCCGGTTTCTCCCGCTAACGCTGTCGCGTTTCTTCCGCCCATAAAAAGATTTTATGGGCGAAGTCTGCTTCCAACGGACTTCCGCCACAATCCAGACCAATGCGGTGCTGGTTGCTGGCTTGCGGCACGCCCAAGGAAACTCTCAATGGAAGCTACGGCCCGTCCTCCCGCGTGGAAGACTTTGGTGGCTTTTGCCATCATCTATTTTGTTTGGGGCTCGACCTTCTTGGCGATCCGCGTGGGCATACGCGAGGTGCCGCCCTTTCTGCTAGCCGGCATACGTTTCCTGATTGCCGGAATCGTTCTTTACCTGTGGATGCTCGGGAAGGGAACACCTTCGCCGACTCGGCGGGAGTGGACCTCGGCATCGTTCCTGGCTGTGCTGATTTTTGTGTTGGACTACGGCCTGCTCTTCTGGGCTGAGCAACGAGTACCTTCAGGGATTGCCGCGGTCATGATGGCTACCATCCCAGTTTTTATGGGCCTCCTCGAAATCATGTTTCTGCGAACCCAACAGCTTACGCTGCGGCTGGCTGGCGCTCTTCTTGTGGGAGTATGCGGCGTGGCCATCCTCATGAGCAGGTCCATGGCGTTCGGAGAAAGTCCCATAGACGAGACCGGTGCCGCCGCCTTGCTAATTGCCTCCGTAAGCTGGTCCACCGCAGCTATTCTCAGCCGCAAGCTCACGCTGCCGGCGTCGAAGCCGATGAGTTCAGCGGCTCAGATGCTTGCCGGCGGCGGGCTGCTAATGCTGGTGGCGGCAGTGTTGGGAGAGTTCCGCGGTTTCCGTGTGCAGGCGGTTTCCCGGGGTGCCTGGCTTGCACTGATCTACCTGATAGTGGCTGGCTCTATCGTTGCCTTCACTGCGTATGTTTGGCTGCTCCACCACGAATCACCGACGAAGGTTGGCACCTACGCCTACGTGAATCCGGTAGTCGCCGTGATCGTGGGATATTTCCTGGGCGGGGAAGTCGTCGGCCCGCGCACTTTGCTCGGGACATTGCTGGTGCTGGTCAGTGTCGTCGTGATCACGACCATGCCTAAGTCTTCGAGTCCGGCGTTGGTGCCGGAACCGGAGCAAGTCGGGGAGTAGCGCGAACAGGCCGGCTTACGGCCGTGTCATCCTCTCCGGCCTGACCAACTGATCAAACTCCTCGCCGATGAGATAACCGAGCTTCAGTGCGGCCTCACGCAGGCTTGTGTGCTCGACGTGCGCGGTATGGGCGATCTGGGCGGCTTTGTCGTATCCGATCTTCGGCGTCAAAGCCGTCACCAGCATCAGCGAGTTCTTCACATAAGAGTCGACCTTGGCGCGATCGACCTCCAGACCCTTGATCATGTATTCGACGTAGCCGTGGCAGGCGTCCGTGATCAGCGTGACCGAATGCAGGAAGTTGTAGATCATCACCGGCTTGAAAACGTTAAGCTCGAAATTGCCCTGCGAGCCAGCGAATCCGACCGCAGCCGTGGCGCCGTGAATCTGGACGCAAACCATCGTCATAGCCTCGCACTGCGTTGGGTTCACCTTTCCCGGCATAATCGATGAGCCCGGTTCGTTTTCGGGAATCACCAGCTCTCCAAAGCCAGAGCGGGGACCGGAAGCCAGCCAGCGAATGTCGTTCGAAATCTTCATAAATGACGCCGCCAGAGTTTCCATCGCGCCCTGCGCAAACACGATCTCGTCGTGCGCGGAGAGTGCCGCGAACTTGTTGGGATGAGAACGGAAGGGAAGTCCTGTCAACTCGGCGATCTTCTTGGCGGCGCGTTCCGCGAATTCAGGATGGGCGTTCAGTCCCGTGCCGACTGCCGTTCCGCCAATCGCCAGGTCGTACAATCCGTCCAAAGCCTGCTCTAGACGCTTGATATCGCGCTCCAGCAGGCTGGCCCAGCCGCCGAACTCCTGCCCGAAGGTCAGAGGCACCGCGTCCTGCAGATGAGTGCGGCCGATTTTGACGACTTCGTTGAACTCTTTCGCCTTGGCTGCGATCGCCTCGCGAACGCTCTTGACGGCGGGAATCAGCGCGTTCTTCACCCGTTCGGCCGCCGCAATGTGCATCGCTGCTGGGAACGTGTCGTTCGACGATTGCGACATGTTGACGTGGTCGTTGGGATGGATCGGCTTCTTCGATCCCATCTCGCCGCCCGCGATCTCGATGGCGCGGTTGGAGATAACCTCGTTCACGTTCATGTTGGTCTGGGTGCCGCTGCCGGTCTGCCAGATGCGAAGCGGGAACTGGTCGTTTAGTTTGCCGGCGATGACCTCATCTGCGGCTTGCACGATGAGCTTGGCTTTGTCGGCGGGAAGCTTGCCCAAGTCCTGATTGACCAGCGCGCACGCCTTCTTGAGGATGCCGAAGGCGCGAATCAGCTCCGGCGGCATAATGTCGCGCCCGATGTTGAAGTGCAGCAGCGAGCGCTGGGTTTGCGCGCCCCAGTAGACATTGGCTGGGACCTCGATTTTTCCCATGCTATCGGATTCCACGCGGGTGCGAGTGACCGGTTCCGTGAGAGTCGCCATATCCTGTTCCTGTGAGTGTGTTTAGGATGAAATCTACCTCGGATTATAACCCTGTGAGCACGCTCAGCTTGTGCCCGAGTCACTACCGCATGGACACGCACCCCTCGGGGAGTTGGTTCCCGCGTGCTAGAATCGTTAGCTTCAAAGCAGGCCGCCGCCCGCGCCGGAGCGGGACGGCGGGTTTGCCTCAGGAACCGTACCTTGCCGACCAAGTTTTCCGACACCATCCTGCAGATCCCCGATACGCTTCCCCGTGCGCAATTCGACTCGCGTCCACAGTCCCGTGTGGATGTGATGGTCATCGGTGCCGGACCCACCGGTTTGGCCTGCGCCATCGAAGCCCAGAAGGCTGGCTTCAAAGTCATCGTCATTGACAAGGGCTGCCTGGTGAATTCGATCTACAACTATCCGGCTAACATGACGTTCTTTACTACCCCGGAGCTGCTGGAAATCGGCGATATCCCGTTCACCACCGCTCACCAGAAGCCAAACCGCCAGGAGGCGTTGGAATATTACCGCAAGGTAGCCGAGCATTATCATCTGCCGGTCGTGCAGTATCAGTGGGCAAAAACCGTCGTCGGGAAGGACGGCGACTTTCAGGTTACGGCCACAGACCGGCTAGGCCGGGTGTACGACTACCATACCCGCAAGCTGATTGTGGCAACCGGGTACTACGACATGGCTAACCTGCTGAGTATTCCGGGAGAAGATCTGCCGAAGGTGTTCCACTACTACCGGGAACCGCATCCCTACTTCGATAGCGACGTGCTGATCATCGGGGGAAAGAATTCGGCGGCCATTGCAGCGCTGGAGTTGTATCGGCACGGCGCCCGGGTGACCGTGGTTCATCGTGGGGCGAAGCTGCACGCCCATGTCAAGTACTGGATTTTGCCGGACATCGAAAACCGAATCCACAACGGTGAGATCAAGGCGTATTTCAGCAGTACGGTGAGCGAGATCGGCCCCGATTACGTTGAGATTCACGCACCCCAAGGTGCGGTTCGGATCAAGAATGATTTTGTCTTCGCCCTGACCGGCTACCATCCCGACTACGACTTTTTGCGCTCCATGGGCATCGAGCTTTCCTCCGACCAGTGCCGCCCGGTGTGTGATCCGGTAACGTTGGAGAGCAATGTGCCCGGGATCTACGTTGCCGGAGTGATCGTGGCGGGTTCACGAACCAATGAGATATTCATTGAGAATGGACGTTTCCACGGGCAGCAGATCGCGAAACACCTGAAACAGAAGCTGGGAGGGAGCAGCCAGGGGGCAGGCGCCGGCAGCCAACGAAATTAGGCCGCGAAAGAGAAGCTAATCGAGCGCGACCGTTTCTTCTCCCAACTGCTGATTGATCAACCTCGCGACCAGTGGCTTCAATTTTTCTCCTGTCTTTAATAGTACGAAGTCCTGATTCGCTTCCAACCAATCCAACTTAAAGCTGGTGGCCAGAGCTGAAATCCAGACCTGTTGCACGGGCGCGTTGGGCGAGATCACGAAGCGGGTTCCATCTTCGAAGGAGATTTGCAGAGCCCCAGCCTGATCCTCCACTTCAATATCAACCGACTCTTCCGCCTCGATCAGGCTTTTCTTGAGTGAATCCAAGGCCGCATCGGCATGTTTACGAAAGACATTCTCGTCGAGCATGGAGGGATTATAAACAAGCTGTCAGCTCTCAACCGTTAGCTCTCAGCAACCAGTTTTGCTGATAGCTGAGAGCTGATAGCCGAAAGCTACTTCAGCAGATACTCCTTCACAAACATCACCGTGGCATAGAACTGATAATCCTGGTTCTTCTTCTTGGCAAAGCCGTGGCCTTCGTCTTTAGCCATGAGCCACCATACCGGCGTGCCATTCTGGCGGACGATGTTCACCATCTGCTCGGACTCACTCGCGGGGACCCTCGGGTCGTTCTTGCCCGCGATCACGAACAGGGGCTTGGTGATGTTCTTGGCTTTATTGTAGGGGGCAATACGCTCCAGAAATTCGTGCATTTTAGGGTCGTGCTCGTCGCCGTACTCCACCCGCCGCAAGTCTTTGCGATATCCGGAGGTGTGCTCGAGAAAAGTGACCAGGTTCGATGGACCAACCACATCCACGGAACAACAGATGCGGTCGTTGTAATTGGTCGCGACGGCGAGGGTCATAAATCCGCCATAGCTGCCGCCAGTGATCAGCACCCGGTTCGAATCGAGATCAGGCTGCGTCTGAATCCAGTCGAGCAGCGTGTTGATGTCCTGATACGAACCCTCCCGCAAGAAGCCATTGTCGAGCGCGAGAAACGTCTTGCCATAGCCCGTCGAACCGCGCACATTGGGCGCGATCATAGCAATGCCGAGTTCGTTCATGTAGTAGTCCCAGCGGCCGGGGAAACTAGGCCGGAATTGGCCCTCGGGGCCGCCGTGAATGTTGATGATGACTGGGCGTTTGCCCGCAAACTTGGCCGGAGGGCGGTAAAGAAATCCGCTGATCATCCGTCCATCCCACGATTTCCAATGAATCAATTCGGCCTCGGGAAAGCTAGAGGTGTTGAGGCCGCCAGTCTCGCTGTAGGTCCAGCGTTCCACTTTTCCGGTCTGCACATCGAGCGAATAGACATCGGAACTGGATCGAGCCGACGACAGATTAAAGCCCAGATCGCGATTGTTCTTGTGCCAGGTCACGCCCGAAATTACTCCCTTCGGCAACACGGGCACCGGCTTCTCTTTTCCGGTCTTCGTATCCAGCAGATGCAGGACTCCAAAACCATCTTCGTTGGTCACAAAGGCGATGGTCTTGCCGTCGAAGGAAAGCTCGAATTCATCCACATTCCAGGGAATGCCAGTGGTGAGGTAGGTATGTTCTTTATTTGCCAGATCAATGTAGGCCAGACGCTGAAATTCAAAATCCTTGTCGGTCGTGACGTAGATGCCCTTGCCGTCTTTGCTGAAACGGCCTCTGCTGTAAGCAATCTTTACAGCACCGCCTTTCGGCGTGATCAGATTCTTCTCGCCGCTTTTGGAGTCCATCACCCAAAGGTAACTTTCGTTCGCCGAGATATCTTCGTGCACCAGAATCTTTTGTCCGTCCGCAGACCAGTCGAGAGCTGACCACCCGCCTCCTTGGAGTTGCGCCAATGGATGATCGCTGTTGGGATTGGCGGGTTCGACTACCCAGAGATCCACGTCATCCCCGGTGCGGCGAGTGGATCCATAGGCAATCCTGTCGCCCGCGTACGACCACACCGCACCGGTATTGCGTGACTTGCCATCGGTAAGCAGCGTGACGTCGCCGGTGGCAACGTCATAGCGATAAAGCTGGAAAAATTCGCCGCCGCCAATGTCCTTGGAGAACACGAACGAATCATCCTTGACGGGCGAATACTGAGCTTCTGCAACCCGGTCAGGATAGAAGGTCAATTGGGTGCGCGCACCGGCGGGCATCTTTACCAGATGGATCTGGCTGGTGTCGGCGAAACGCGTGGAGATGAGCATCTCCCGATTGACCGGGTCCCAGCTGTCAAGAGCAGCGCCGCGAAAATTAGTGTAGCGATCCACCCCTTCTGCCAGCGAGGCTGGAATCTTGGGCACGCCTTCCACTACCAGATTTTCGTTCGGAACGATCTCGTTGCTCTGGGAAAAGGCTGTCGCCACCAACATGACGACGAGCACGAAACGCAAGAAAGTCCTCATCAGAATGCTCCTGAACACGACAGACGATGTTGACCGTCCAAGGTGAGCTGGCCGCGTTCGCATCTTAGGTCCTGACCATTTATCCAGTCAATGCAGTGATCTAGTAGTCATCCTGAGCGAAGTTGTCGTCCGCAGTCGAAGGACCCGTTGCGCCGAAACCGGCAGCGGCGATTCAGGGAGTCCTCCCTTCACCCATTCAGAGCTTGGTGAGAACGCCTTTATACGGCCCTCTCAACGTACTCAGGTAGGGGTCCTTCGACTGCAGGACGGCCTCGCGTTTTGCGAAACCGTCCCTCCGCTCAGGATGAGAGATGGCCAGAGTGAGCCTCCATCGGCTTTCTCGATATTCACTACTACCGCGATGGGCCCGGACTTTGCGCGGACTCATTCCAGCAGTTAGCATGAACCCTTCATGGAACCGGAGCCGGAACAGGAAATAACCTCGATTTCGCTGGGCGCCTACTTGCGCCTGGTGCGAAGGAATCCCAATTTTCGCCGTCTATGGGCGGCGCAGATCGTGAGCGAAATCGGCGACTGGTTCTATTCGCTCGCCATCTACAGTCTCCTGCTCCAACTTACCGGGCAGGCACGATCGGTCGCCTTGGCGCTGGTATTGCAGGTTATCCCGCAGACCCTGTTCGGACCGCTCTCGGGAATTGTCAATGACCGTCTCCACCGCAAACGGGTCATGATCGCGACCGACCTGGCGCGGGCTGTGATCGTAGCCTCCATGCTGCTGGTGCGCTCGCGCTCCCTGGTGTGGCTGGTCTATCCGTTGCTGTTTCTGGAAAGTGTGATGTGGGCTTTCTTCGAGCCGGCGAGGACTGCAGTCATCCCTAACATTACGACCAATGAAGACCTGATCCTGGCCAACACGCTTTCCTCGACTACGTGGTCGCTGAATCTGGTCGCGGGTGCAGCGCTCGGCGGGATCGCTCTGGCCCTGCTCGGGCACGATGCCTCGTTTGTGCTGAACGCCCTGTCATTTCTGGTGTCAGCGTTCTTCATCAGCCGCATGCATTTTGAGGAGCCCCATGCCGCGGCATACAGCAAGCTGCGCGTCCGCGATCTGCTGGACTTTTCTCCTTTGGTCGAAGGACTGCGCTACGTGCGTCGCGATCGTCGCCTGTTTGCCACCGTGCTGGTCAAGACGGGCTTGGCCCAGATGGGTGTGAGCTGGGTGCTGTTTACCGTCATGGGGCAAAGAGTGTTTCCATTGCGCTGGTCTGGACTTGAGCCGCGGCGTAGGGCTGTGCTCGGTATGAGCCTGCTCATGGGGGCTCGCGGACTGGGCGCATTGTTTGGCCCACTCTCCTCGGCGCGTTGGGCTGGCCATCGCGAAAGCCGTCTGCGGTTGGGCATCCTGATCGGCTTTCTGGCGGTCGGACTGGGTTACGGCATGATGGGAGCATCCGGCTCGCTGTGGACGGCGTGCCTTTGGGTGGTGCTAGGCCATTGTGGAGGCTCAACCGTATGGGTCTTTTCTACGACCCTATTGCAACTTAATACCGATGACAAATTCCGTGGACGGGTCTTCTCCGCTGAATTGGGCCTGTGCATGGTAACTCTTGCTGTCGGCGCTTATGCTACCGGATTCCTGATTGACCACGGGATTGACCCGCGGACAGTCGCAATCACAACCGGTTTGCTGATGTTGATTCCCGCCGCTCTCTGGTCACGCGCCATGCGTTTGTGGAGGCCCGAGCCTGAAGCGGCCGTCGATGCCGCCGACTGACGATGGAGAACGGGTAGTGTCCTAAATCAATCAAACCACGAAGGACACGAAGTCACACGAAGGCGTAATTCGAGGGTTTCTTCGTGTACCCTTGTGTCCTTCGTGGTTAATCAGGACACCACCGGAGAACGGGCGTCCTCGCCCGTCTCGCCTCAGCCGTACAGCCCATCGATCTTCGCTGCCATGATGAAGTCGCTTTCCGTCAAGCCATCCACTTTGTGGGTCCACAGTGTGATTCCCGCTTTACCCCACGTCAGCAGGATGTCCGGATGATGCCCCTGCTCCTCCGCCACGGCACCTACCCGGTTCACGAAATCCAGTGCGTCTTTGAAGTCGGGAAAGGTGAAAGTCCGCGTGATGTGGTGTTCGTTAACCACGGTCCAATTTGGAAGCTGGTGGCTGAAGCTGTGCAGCTCCGCGCCTTTGAGCGCAGGCACGTCGCCCCGGCAGGGAGCGCAGGTTTTGCTGGCCAGTGAGGACATGGGGAAAAACCTCCAGGATAGCTTAGTTCAAGACCACCACAGGTGCCAATTGCTCATGCTAGGGGCAACACCGGCGCCTCGGACGGCGTCGGTCCTGTTGTTCTGGGAGGAGGGAAGTAGCGCCTCAGCCACAGCAAATATCCCAGAAACACAACCATGTATCCCACGCTCCACCACAGCATGACCTTTCCGCGCAGCATTGGGTTGTTCGACATTTCGTGCAGGGTTTGATGTCCCCAGCCCATCCGAGAGTAAGCCTGCAACAGGTCAGCATGCAGATTGGTCAAGATTGCAGAAATGATTCGCACAACCAGCACCACCACCGCAACCCACCAGGCCGTCAATTGCAACCGGAACAACGAGACTGCCAGATATGCCCCGAGAGCTGTCAGGACGAGGCATCCGAGTGCTCCTGGGATTCCCGTCAGGTATCGACCAAAGAAAGGAACCAGCGGAGCGCTGAAGCTCGTCAACAGGTAATAGCCGGCTCCATACCCGTACATCAGGCTGGCGGCCAGTACCGGCAGCGGGCACCGGTCGGTCCAGCCCGGGCTCGGATCGCGGAACTGGAACGTCTCGAGGACATCTTTCCGGCTATAGAAGAGCAAGAAGCCGGAAGGGATAATTACCAGGAAAACGGTAAAGAGCACGATGACGAAGGTCAGCACCGCTGCGATGATCCCGGTCGGCATGGAATTGGCGGCAGGATTCGCCTGCGCGGCCCGGCGGAATCCCTCACTGAACGCGGCAGGCATGACAGCTGTGAGCAGCACGGTCATTAGGATGCCCACGACCAGCCAACCCCAGGAAACGATCAGCGTCAGCGCCCGTGCCCATCGCCGTACCCGAATGGACCCGACTCCCAGAGTGATCAGGGCTGCTGCTGTAATTGCGTAACTGATGATCGACAGGAAGTAAGTGCCGGCCGGCATGGCCGCGCCCGCTTTGCTCGACACCAAGGCTCCCAGCAGAACAAAGGGAATTCCCAGCGCCGCCAGCCCCCCAAGGATGATTTGAATAATTCCGCACGCCATCAAACCGCCGCTGCGGTCGCGAAAATTTATCGGTGCTGGGGCCGGTATGAGGGAAGATTCCGGTAGAAACTCGGAGTCCACGGCATTCTCCTGACTTAGCGGCACAGTGTAATGAAAACCTGCCGGGTTGTCATTCTCGGAGCGGGAACCGTCTCCCTGGAAATCCCAACCTAGAACGGAATATCCTCGTCGCTGATGGGCGTCGACGCGTGCGCCGGTTCTGCTTCGGGCGTACGCTGATCGAAATTGTTGCCCCCTGCGGCTGCAGCACCACGAGCCTCTCCTCCACCTTCGCCGCGTCCGCCGAGCAGGACCAGATCACTGGCCACAACCTCGGTCATGTATTTCTTCTGGTTAGTTTGTTTGTCATCCCAGGAGCGGGTCTGCAGGCGGCCTTCGATGTACACCTTGCCGCCCTTTTTCAGGTATTCGCCGGCAATCTCCGCCAGCCGCTGCCACAGTACCACGTTGTGCCATTCGGTGCGGTCCTGCCACTGGCCGTCTTTGTCTTTGTAGCGCTCGTTGGTAGCCAAGGCTAGCTTCGCCACGGGCGTCCCCTGCGGCGTGTACTTTACTTCCGGATCTTTCCCCAGATTGCCGATCAGAATCACTTTATTAACGCTTTTTCCGGCCATGATGGCTTCTCCTGATGGGCCACTATAGCAGAACTATCTGTAGAGGATGTGATGAATGAACAAGAGCATTTGGCCTTTAGCACTTGCGTTTAGCCAAGAAAGGCCGTTGCTGAATGCGGCAACAACCATTCGGGACTAAACGCCAAGGGCTAAGAGCCAAATGCTATAATCTCCGCCATGGCCGCCGAGACCCGGGCTGTCGGGATGGTGCCCGACGAGCTCAAGTTCGAACCAAAGTCCAAAGGGATTGATACTCCTCGCAAGAAGAAACCCAAAGAACTTGCCGTCATTACGGAGTGCTGCACCGGCTGTGCAGGCTCGCCGGCATGCGTGGAATACTGCCCCGTAGAAGATTGCATGTTTTGGGTTCCGGACGAGGACCATCCGCCCTTTGGCCGCATCCAGGTGGACCCAATCCTTTGCATCGGCTGCAAGAAATGCACCAGCAAGGGCCCGGACGGAGCTTTCCTGGACGGATGTCCCTGGGATGCCATCGTGATGGTGGAAACTACCGAGATCGAAAAAGAAGTCGGCCCGATGCCGATTTAGAAACCAGCTCTTGGCATTTAGCACTTAGCGGATCAGTACTCAGTGGCCAGTGATCAGTTGCCGGTGCGTAGTGATCATACTGACCACTGTCCACTAACCACTGGTTACCGACCCCTTTCCCGTATTGCCTTCTCGGTCAATGCCGCCTGCTGCCGCACGTGGTCGGGGATGTCCGGAAGCTTCCGTTCATATTGCTGCACCGCCGGAATGTCCTCTGCTTGTCCGACTAAGTAAAGCGCTCGCAACGCTTCCCAGACCTGCTCAGTCCCCGGATCAACTACGGCAATCACCGCACCCATCGATACAGTCTGACCGGTCTGGGCTGCCAGCTCCCGCAAGCGTCCGCTGATGGGCGAGCGAATCTCGATCATCTGCCCGAGGCCCTGCAGCTTGGCAACAATTCCTCCCTGATGAATCGCGGTCCCTACCGAGCTGGTATCCACGATCTTGCCGGCTTGCGGCGCGGTGATCTTGGCGGGCTGAAGCAATTCGAGAATCTGAGGCCTTCCGCTTGCGTCTCCGAACCGTACCAGCGACAAGGCGGCGTTGCCACGTACTGTCAGCGAAGAGTCACCCAGCATCTTTAGCAAAGCCTCGTGAAATCCAGCGCCGGACGTGTCCTGCCCCATCACCCAGGCGTCCGTGTTCCGTACTTCCTCAACCGAATAGGTGGCCAACCGCACTGCCTCCGGATGCCACTGGTGCACGCTCGCATCCCCGTGACCCATGCGCTCGCCGATCTGCACCAGCGCGTGCTGAATATGCCGCGGATGCTTGTCGTCATGCAGATATTCGGCTATCTGCTTGTCGGAGAGCCTGCGTCCAAACCACGTGTTCCACCAGAACAGGAACGGCATCAGGACAATCAGCCAGCCCGTCAGAAAGAACAGCAACCGGTTGCGCGTGGACATGCGAGGGCGAGGACGGGAAACAGAATTGTCAGTTGCGTCCGCTGACTGGGCAGGGGATTCAGACATTTGGGAGATCCGGGTTTGGAATTTATCAGAAATTACCTTTCAGGTTTCGGGAAACCAGCCAAAGAATTTCTCTGTACCCTCCGTGTCCTCTGTGGTGAAGATTCTTACGGGCCTATTCCACCACATCCGCATCCAGCACCCGGTCCTGCTCCAGATAGTGCGAGACTGCGTACTGCGCCAGAAGCGGAGTCTGCAACCGGACTTCGGCCCCAATCCACTCTCCCTTATTGTGGGGCGCGTTCACAGGATGATTGCATCGTCCGCCGCTGCCGAACTGCGGCCCGAAGTCGGCGCTCTGGATCTGATCGAATTGCTGGATGTCGTGCCAGGCCTGATCACCGACCGTGCCGGAAACGTCGATCTTCAGTCTCACAGTAGACATTTTCAGAACTCTCAGCACAGAGGACACAAAGGACCCAGAGGGAAATGCATCAAGCCGCAAACAACTTATACAACATGAAGTAGATCACCACTCCGGTAACCGACACATACAGCCACAGCGGATACGTCCACCGCGCAATCGCCCGATGCCGGTCAAAGCGCTTCCGCAGCGCCCGGCTCAACGTGATGATAATCATGGGTACGATCACGGCAGCCAGGATGGTGTGCGAAATCAGAATGCTGAAGTACACCGGCCGCGCCCAACCCTGTCCCTGAAAGTGCACTGATCCCACATGCCAGTGGTAATACAGGTAGCTGGAAAGGAACAGGGTGGACGAAACCAGCGCAGTAATCATGACGACACGGTGTGCGGCCATGCGCCCCCGTTTGATGAAGCTGCGGCCCACCAGCAGCAACACCGCGCTGGTGCCATTCAGGCTGGCATCGATTACCGGATAAATCGCAAACTGGGAAGGAATCTGGATCATGCTGCGGGCCTCGTGCTGCGGCGGTTCACCATCACAAAACACAGTCCAAACATGCAAATCGTAAATAGGACAAGCGCTGCCATGGAGGTGGGCAGGGAAGTGACAGTTGCGCTTGCCGGATACAACAATCCGCGCAGCGCCTCAACCCCGTAGGTCAGAGGATTAATGCGCATCAGAAGCCGCAGCCATCCAGATGCGCCAGACAGTGGAAACAGCGCTCCGGAAAGCAGCCACAGCGGAATCAGGAACAGGTTGATGATGGCGTGGAATGCCTGAGTAGAATCCATCGGCCAGGCGATCGCGAATCCCAGGGCGGTGAGGGCGAACGAAACCAGGAATACGACCAGCGCCACCAGCAGGAAGTCGCCCACGCCCAGATGAACACCCACCAGCGGTGCGAACACGAGGAAAATCAACCCCTGAATCGCAGCCAGCGTGGTCCCCCCCAGCACCTTGCCGAGGACGATCGCCGATCGTGGCACCGGCGCAACCAGGACGGAGAGCAGGAATCCCTCCTTGCGGTCCTCGATCACCGACATCATCGTAAATATCGCAGTAAACAGCACGATCATAATCAGCGCGCCGGGATAGAAATAATCGAGGTAATGCTGTTGGCCGGCAGCGGTGCCCGAGCGGAAAGACGTTCCGAATCCCGATCCGATCACCAGCCAGAACAACAACGGCGAGGCGATGACGCCGACCACGCGAGAACGTTGCCGATAAAAGCGTACGACTTCCCGCCACCAGAGCGTAAATGCCGGCAAAGCGATTCCGGTGGAGACGGGCGCATGTGTCTGTAAAGCTGCAGTTCGTGTAGCTGCCATGGCTATTCTTGCCCGACGCCTTCGGTCCAGAACCTGTGCCCCGTGCGGTGAATGAAAACATCTTCCAGCGTTGGCTTGCTCACTGAAATTGCCTCGATCTCGCCAGGAAATGCCTCGACCACATCGGTAATAAATCGATGCCCATTCTCCCGCTCCAGCCGCACCTGACCCTGGAGCACCTGCGCATCGAGTTTGAAGCGGTCGCGAATTCCGGCGGCCAACGATTCCGGGTCCTTCGAATCCAGCAGGATTACGTCTCCGCCGATTTCATGCTTCAACTCGTCCGGTGTTCCCAGCGCCACGACTTTGCCCTCGTTGAGGATTGCCAACCGGTCACAACGTTCTGCCTCTTCCATCAGATGGGTCGTGACGATGACGGTGACGTGCTCTTCATCCCGCAGGATCGCCAAGTACTGCCAGAGATCACGACGCGCGCCCGGATCCAGCCCCGTGGTCGGCTCATCCAGCAATAGAACCGAAGGGTGGTGCAACAGCCCCTTGGCAAGTTCCAGCCGTCGCTGCATGCCCCCGGAGAATGTTTCGGCCTTCTCGCGCGCCCGATCCGCCAGTCCCACTCGACCTAACATTTCCGTGATTCGAGCCTTCAGAGCCGCTCCGTGCAGCCCGTACAAATGCCCCTGGTGCATCAGATTTTCCGCAGCCGTCAGCTTCACGTCGATGCTCTGGGCCTGGAATACGACTCCAATGTGCCGCCGCAAGCCGTTAGGGTCGCGGGCCACATCGAAACCCATGATTGTGGCACGTCCCCCTGACGGAATCATGAGTGTCGAGAGAATCCGGAAGAGCGTGGTCTTGCCGCTGCCATTTGGCCCGAGCAAGCCGAACAATTCTGCCGGACGAACGTCGAACGACACACCATTGAGAGCCGTCCGTTCCTCGTAGCGATGCACGACATCCTGAACCGAGATAACAGCAGGCGCGGAGGCGGAGGGGCCTGGCTCAAGAACGGAAACGGGTTGTGCGGGGGTCTTAGAAGCCACAGGCTATTCTACGATGAGAGGGGCATCCATGTTGGGCAGACCCGGGTGCTCACGCCGGCACTGGCCGCTGTTCATGCCCCGGTACGCGCTCTTCAAAAGAAACCGGAACATTCCGCCATACTTGGATTGCGAGAATCACAGCGGTCGCCAGCAGCAGCGCTCCGACAGCCACGTGGGCCACGGTCGAGATCACCATGGGAAATTCGGGTTGCACGGCGTCGTGTCCCCAGGCGACGCGAGTCATGAACGCCAGAAACCCCAGGCAAAGCTGCGTGATGAGCAGGCCGAGCAGGAGGATCGCCGGTCGCCGTACCGCCGCGATCTTGGAATAGAGTGACAATGCTCGAACTGCTGTCCAGGTCAATACGATCGCCGCCACGGGAGCGTTGAACACGTGCGGCCACCAACTCATCCCACGATGCCGGAACATAGCGCCCAGAACAAGCTGCGCATAGAGCACAAAAATCGACAGCAGGCTTAGAGTGATCAGGTTGGGATGCCGGTCATCAGGTTCGACCCGTGGAACCTCTTCCACCCATCTGCGCCCGGTAAAGACCGCAATGGCAACGGTGAGGCAGAAGAAGGTCTGCGCCAGCGCGGCGTGGGCGGACGAAATCGGTGGCGGAAGATAAAACAGGACTGTGAGCCCACCCAGCACCCCTTGAGCGATTACGGTGCCGAGCGCACCCACACCGAGATACTTCATCCAGCGGCGTTTGTCGGCTCGCCAGGTCCAGATCGCCAGAACGATGGTCAACAAGCCCGCCATTTGCGCAATCATGCGATGACTGTGCTCGAAGCGAACCCCGCCTACCATGTGCGGAATCTTGTAAAGCGAGCCGAAGGAAGTGGGCCAATCCGGCACCGACAGCCCGGCGTCATTGCTGGTCACCAGGGCGCCGGCGATGATGAGAAGAAACGTCCAGCACGCCAGAACGACTGCAAACTTGTGAAGCGCGGCGTTATACGGTGTTGCGATGCCCTTCAGGGGGGGCTCCATAAGTTCCCAACAGACCGCCGAGCTTGCGCTCGACTTGGACGGCCGAGGGCGGCCGTCCCCAGGTGGTTCGAAGTGAGGACGGCTGCTGCTCTCGATGCACTACTACTACTGCTGCTTGAAGCTCTGGTCTACGGTCTTGCTGTCCTTGGCGGCCAGCGTAACCTTCTGCGTCTGCTCGCCCAGTTTTTCCTGCACGAATGCGATTGTGTAATCGCCCGGCGGCAGGCCCTTGATGGTGTATTTTCCGTCCGGCCCGGTCACGGCGTAGAACGGGCTCTTCACCACGTTGATGTACATCCGCATCCAGGGGTGCTGGTTACACTTGACCGGCAGCATGATCTCTTCGCGGGCGAAACTCTTTTCGATCGGTGCCGCCGCAGGTGGCTGCGACTCATTCCACTCGCGATTCGCCTGCGGTGTGGGATGGATGTTGTGGGTCGTCTGGTCGTCGTTCTTGATATCAATGTTCTGGCCCGTCATCACGCCCAAAACGTGCGGATGGTACTTGCAGCCTTGCTGGTCGATGACCACGGCATCTTTTGGAACGTCGAAGGCGCGGCCTCCCAGACCATCTTTCACGTAGACGAAGACGTTGGCCAGATTGCCACCATCCGCAACAATGGTCTCGGCGGTGTTGGTGCCCTTGCACGCCGCATCCTGACTCATGTCGATCTTGGCCGGCTTGGGCATCGCGCCATCCAGTTTGACGGTGCCGCTGACGCTGGCTACCGTGGCCGGATCAATGGGGGTTGCAGCCGGTGCTGGCTGCGACGCTGCCGGCGCGGCTGCGGGTTGTGATTCTGCGCTTTCCTTCTTGCCGCAGCCTACGAGGAGAAAGAAGCTCAGGCACAGCAGCCCGAGCATTGCGATCCATGTTTTCTTATTCATGAGGTCAACCTTTCGTGAAGAATTGAAATTTCATCTGGTGGTGTAGGGGCGACCGCCTTGGCCGTCCAAGTCGAGCGCAAGCTCGACAGTGCGCCGCGTGACGTCTTACAAAACTCACTATTCTACCGCGAACCACCGCCGCCTGCAGACGAACCTGTCGCACCCGCCTGCCTCTGGTTGCGAGGAGCTTGATTCGACGCGCTCGACCTTCCCATGGACGCCGCCACCCGCCGCTGTTCCTCCGGCGTCAGCCGGAAGATGTAGTCCACCAGCAGCTTGGAGTGGTCCTTGTCATAGCCCTGGAAAGACGATGGCGTCGGCCCGGCGAAAACCCATTGGTTGCCCTGGCGGCGGAACAGTCCCGAAGGCATGGATGTGCCGGGGCTTATCGCCTGGGGATCGAGCACCCACCGTTCTGCCCAATCCGGCTTCAGCCGCTCTTTGGCGAGCAGAAAGTTGGGCGCGGTGGCGATCTTGTCATGTTGCGGATCGCCCGTCGCGTGGCACTTCAGGCATGGCGCCGCGGTACTCGAAAAGAGGCTGCGGGCCATTTCCGTTTCCTTCGCACTGAGAACCGGCACTTGCTCCGGAATGTACGGCATCGGTTGCTGCGAGAGTGCCTGGAAGAAGCGCACCAACTTGCGCAGTTCGTCGTTGGAGAACGAAAACGTTGGCATGCGAACTTTCAGGTACGGACGCACTCCGTTCCGGTTCGTATCGGTTTCGCTCAACGACGGATTCGACAGGAATGTCCGCAGCCACTCGGGATCAACCCGTGCGCCTTCGGTCAGGAGCTTAGGCGGCAACTGCTCCGGATTCTCCCGATACTGCGGCAAGCCCATCAGAGTTGTCTTCTGGCCCGGAATGAACTGGTGGCAACCCATGCAGTTGTACTTCTTGACGATCCACCAGCCTTCCTGAATGTCACGACGCGAATCCCCGGGCTTGTACTGGTAGCTCGCCGGCAGGGAAGTTTCCTGGCTTCCCAGCAGCAACGTGGTCAGGGCACGAATCTGCTCCTGGTTCAAATGCAGGTTCGGCATGCGCAGGGCTTCGGTCTCCGACTTCGTCTTACCTCTGTCGTAAACGTTAGGCTCGGCCAGCTTGTGCTCGAAAAATCCCTTGTGGTCATACCATGAGCCTTTGGCGGGACCGTCCGGCAACCGGGCCAAGTCTTCCGCATCCGTGATCGGCTCCGTGCCACCACGCTGCGCTGCTTCGGTGAACAATGCGAAATCCAGACGCTCGATCGGCTTGCTGCCCTCGAAGGTCAGTTCCGTGCCGATGCGGCCTTCGTCTTCCATCCCTGAAATTTCATGGCATCCCGCGCACCCGTAATGGCGCACCCACTTCTTGCCTTCGTCCTTCAGCTTGGGATCGTCCGTGAACGACGCGTCCGCATAAGCAGAAGGCTCCTGCTTCTTCTGCGTCATCAGGTAGGAGGCGATGTCTTGCGCATCTTCGACGCTCAGCCGCAGACTCGGCATCACCGTCATGTTCTGCACTTGCAGTTCATGCCCATCGTTCGGACACTGGCTGTGCTCCAGATCAAATTGATAAGGCAGACCCTTCTTGGCGTAGTCCTCGGGTCCAATATCTTTCTTCTCGTACGGGCAGTACGGACGAGTGCGCTGCCGGGCATTGTGAATCCAGCGAACCAGGTAGTCGTAATTTGCCTTCTCACCCTCGCGAGTGAGGTTCGCGGCGAAAATCCCACCAATCAGCTGGTCTCCCTCGCCGATGGAGTGGCAGGCCAGACATCCGCGGGTTTGAAACAATTCTTTCCCGTGGTCGGCGTTGCCCGGCTTCTGTTTTGGCAGGGAATCGGTAAATGCCGACTGCCAAATGTACGCTGAGATCGCCTGGATCTGGTGATCGGTCAGGCGAAAATTTGGCATCTTGGTGGCCGGACGGAAATCGGTTGGCTTCTTCAGCCACACCGGAACCCAGTTCTTGTTTAGTTTCAGCCGGATGTCTTTCAGGTTAGGTCCGATCTTCTTCTGGTCCTGCATCAGACTGTGGGACTGGAAATCGAGCTGCTGGATCCGCCCATCCAGCTTACTGTTCGCAACCTTCAGCGCGACCGCCTTGTCGTTCAGTTGGTTGGCCTCTTCGTTGCTCTCCGCCGCGTCGGCCTGCTTCATCAGGTCTGCCGCTACCTTCAGATTCTCTTTCTTCTGCTGCTCGAATTGCTTGATCTGCTGACTGACAGTGTTGAGATCCTCGGGCTCCTTGTCATAGCCCTCGTAGCGATGGCAGCCCATGCAGCCTTTCTGGCGAAACAGATCTTTACCTTCGTCGATGACCTTCCATTCCGTGCCTCCGCTGGCCAGCACCATGTCAGCCGAGTGGCAAGTCTGGCAGCCGGCTTCGGTGTTTTCCTTGGGAAACAGCGGCCACAGCCAGTGCTCGTAATTGCCGTGCGCCTTTTCGACGCTCGTTGTGGCCCGGCCATTGCCTTGATGGCACGGTGAACAGCCGAACTTGTCGGGATCGTGCATCTTTAGAAGCTCGGGCTCGGGATGGCTTACGAACGCCTCAGCGTATTCGTCGGGTTTCTTCCCCTTGGCAGACATGGAGGCTGGCGTGAGCTTCAAGGGCTCGCGGATCCCCATATGGCAGGACTCGCAACGGTCCACAATGTTGGCTTCGGCCACGTTGATCTGCACAATCTTCGGGTCCCACTCCGCAGTCTTCTTCTTCAGGCCGTCGATCTGCGATGGCGTCAGGTCCACCATGTGCTCGTTGATGTAGGCCGACATCCTGGTGCTGGCTTCGGTAACCGGCTTCAGCACCTCGCCAAGTTCTGCATTGAGTTGGGTCCGCTCGTCCTTAAGCGCGTTGTATTTCTCTTCCAGCTGAGCGAAGTTGTATTTCTCCCGGTGACCGTCGGGGAACTCGACCGTCGCCAGTTCCTGCTTGTATTCCTTGATCTCGTTTTGCTTGCTCTGCTTGGCCGATGTGCTGGCATCGGTCTCCATTTCGTAGTTGAGAGCATTAACGTACGCTCGCCGGTCGGTAAAGACACTCTGCACGGCCAGAATCTGGGCGCTGAGACTGCTGATCTCTTTCTGCAGCTCATCCCGGCGTGGCTTGGCAGCGGAAGCAGCTTGTTCGTAGGCCTGCTCGAGTTGCTGGTATGCCGGGTTCTGGGTAACGTCCTTCTCCGATTTCTCAGACTTCGATTCGGCGGTCTTCAGGAAGGCAAGATACCGGTCTTGCCACTGGTGCTGGAATGCTTTCCAGGGTCGCTGGCCATAAGCTTCGTCCCATAGCGCCCAGAACAGCGTGGCCATGAGGATCACCATGGCAACCACGTAATGCAGCGCGTACGACTTGGTGACTACCGGATCTTGCTCGGGGATTGGTTGTTCAGGCACCAGATTCTCCCTGACTGTCGTTGGTCGTTCGTCGTCGGTCGTTCGCCAACGACGGCCCTATACGTTGAACCACGGTGTAATCCACACGTACTTGATGTGCCACGCCAATCGCAAAAGCATCTTGACCGGCAAAGCGACCATGCTCAGCAGGAAGACCTGCATGATCGAGTACTGCAGGAAGCTCATCCGCTGATAGTCCTTCGGGTTGTAGCGGCGAAACAGCGCATGCACCACGTAGCCGCCGATCGCGAAGTAGCCTCCCACCACCACCGCACCGAAAATGCCCTTGCCCAGATTCGACGTGATCCCGAATAAATCCGGTAGATCGCGGTTCACCTCGTAGATCAAGCGATTATGGTCCCAGGTCTGCCCCGGCCAGAACCACTGCCAGCCCGGTCCGCGAATGAATGTCCCGATGATGATCATCGAGACCCACAAAATGATGAAGCCGAACAGAAACGTGCCAATGGCGAACTTCCGCTGCTTCAAGGTGTAATAGCCACTGCCCAGCGGATTGGTATCAATATAAGGAATCACCATTAACCCGATGATGATGAGGGTCGGCATCACCACGCCCGCAATCCAGGGGTCGAAGTACACCAGCATTTCCTGCAGTCCAAGGAAGTACCACGGCGCTTTCGCTGGATTCATGGTCAGGTTGGGATTGGAAGGTTCCTCGAGTGGCGCGTAGAGGGTGATCGACCAGATCATCAGGATGATGGTGACGATGATCGCGGCCAGGAACTCAATCCGCAGCAGGAAAGGCCAGACGTGAACTTCCTTCTGCCAGCCCGGACGGAAGGGCCAGCTTTTGCGATGGTGAGTCTTCGCCAGGGCAGGATCGGTCTCAAGCTCGGCGATCAGATCGTCGTTGGCCTTGGCCTGCTTCCATGCCAGATAGCAGTAGAAAATCAGCAAGGGAATCATGCCGACAATCGGCACATTGTCGGGCGCGGACGCAATCTCCCAAAGTTGATGCCAATCCATAGTCTCTCCACGAACCATGTGGGGGCAGGTCTGTGACCCGTCCAGGCCGAGCGCAGCTCGACAGCCTGCCTGTCTCATAACCGCGGAGCTTCGCTCCGCCGGACAGCCGAGGGCGGCTGTCCCCACGCGATCAAACTGCGCGCCGCGGCTTGTCTGCTTCTGAGGTCAACATGACCGGAGCTGGCCCGGAGATGCCGCCGTCTTTCCTTACGCGCCAGAAGTGAACAATCATCAAAACCGAAGCGACAATCGGAATGCCGATGCAGTGCCAGATATACGAACGCAGCAGCGCGTTCGCGTCCACGATCGACCCGCCCAGTAATCCGAACCTGACATCGTTGTACGGAGTCATGTGCAACAGCGGACCGAACGGTCCTTCATGTCCCAGCAGCGGCGTAGCGCGGGCCATGTTCGTTCCCACCGTGACCGCCCAGAATCCCAGCTGATCGTCCGGCAGCAGGTAGCCAGTAAAAGAAAGCAGAAGCGTAAACACCAACAGCAGCACGCCGATGTTCCAGTTGAATTCCCGAGGCTTCTTGTACGAGCCGGTCAGGAACACACGGAACATATGCAGCCACACCGCAATCACCATCAGGTGAGCTGCCCAGCGATGCATATTGCGCAGCAACTTGCCGAAGGGAACGTCGTGCTCCAGGTACAAGACATCGCGAAATGCCTGCACCTTGGTCGGGTGGTAATAGAACATCAGCAGTACACCGGTGAACGTCAGCACGATGAACAGGTAGAAGGTGATTCCGCCCATGCCCCAGGTGTAGCTGTAACGGACGGCGTCGCGGTTGATCTTGGCGGGGTGCAGATGAAGAAAGACGTTCGAAAGCACGCCCAGAGCGCGGTTACGCGGCGTGTCATCGTGTTTATGGCGGAAAATGGAGGTGTAAACCTGGGTTTTGGTCGGATCCTTGAGCCCTTCAATCTGCTCTTTGACCTTGACCGGCATGTCGGTCTTGAGCGATTGAACGTCTTCCTTGACCCCAGCCTTTACCCGCTCCAGCAAACCCACGCGGTTGCCGTTCTTGCCGTTTCCGTTTTCTTCAGCCATTGATTCCTCTCGAACTATGCACCAGAACTGCCGAGCTTTGCTCGGCCGGACGGGCGGGGACGCCCGTCCCCACACAAACCACTATGCCCTCAAGAACGCCCCATCATCGTTGAAGTGCGTTGGCTGCCCCTTGGGCCACTGATAAAGCTTGGAAACATCCACCAGAATCTGCCCGTCCGGTGCAATCTCCACGTGCGCCCGGTCCATCGGCCGTGGCGCTGGGCCTTCGAAATTGACGCCTTCACTGTCGTATCCGCTGCCGTGACACGGGCACTTGAACTTGTTCTCGCTGGGTTTCCAATCTGGCGTGCAGCCCAGGTGCGTGCAGCGTGCGTAGATCACAAAGATGCGATCCGGCGTGCGGTCCACCCAGATGCGATACTTCTGCTGCCATTTCGTGTCCACGCCCAGGCCGTATTCCTCGCGATATCCGATCTTGAAGCTGGTTGCCGGCTCGAACAGCGTGCGCGGCAAGAAGAAACGGAAGAAAGCCAAGAGCCACGCGGTCAGGAAGGCAGCTACCGAGGCCCAAACCATCCGCCGCCGCATCTGATTGACTTCGTTGTCCTCGGGACCGACCGACGCCACCCCTCCCGCCGCTGCCGCTCGCGATGTCCCCACGGCCGGTGTGCCGACGTATCTCGTGGACTCGCCAGTGCGAGCCACAGAGGCTGCCGCCGACGCCACCACCGCCGGTGCCGCGGCTCGGGGCGCTGCCGCGGCGGGAGCAGCTGCCGCTGCTGCTGGGGCCGCCGCTGGAGCGGCCGGTTCACCGAGCAGGGCGGTGATCTCAGCGTCGTTCAGCGGAGTCAGGTTCTTGCGGCCACGCCGTGCTTGTTCCGCGGCGATCGCAGACTTGCTCCATTTTTTGCCTTGTGCCACCCATTTGGCGACTTCCTCGTTGACGTTGCCGCCAGCGCTAACGGCTGCCGGAGCCGGGGCTGGAGGAGCTTGCGCCGGAACAGATGCAACTGGAGCCACTGCTGGCGGAGCCGCCGGAGCTGCGCCGCTTGCCTCCCACGACATCGGCTGACCAGCCTTCAGGGCTTCGACATCGGCGTCGCTGAGCAGGGGCAGGCCCTTACGCTGGCGATAAGCCTGTTCCATCCCTATGACCGAATTGTTGAGCGCTTTCCGTGGCCACGGTGGAAGGTGACCCAGAATGCCTTTGCCGGACTCGTCTGCCATCCGTCCTCACCCCGAACCGCGGCCGAAGCCGCGTCTTAATCTACAACTCACCGTAGAGACGTTGCTTGCAACGTCTCCTGAGACGCAGCGAGCTGCGTCTCTACAAAGTCATCCTGATTCAAGTCTATGCCAACCGCTGTTGCCACCAGATCGGCCAACGCTGCAATGAACGTCGGCGAATTATTCAGCCCTTCGGTCATTTCAAACTTTGTGATCCCAAGCTTGGCTGCCTCCGCGCGCGCTTCGTGATCGATCTCCCCTAACGTTTCCACGTGATCGGAAACGAAGGAGATGGGTACGATGCAAACTTCGCGGACTCCTTCCGCGGACAAGTCTCCCAAGGTCTTGTGCAGGGAAGGCTGCAGCCACTTGCTCGCGCCTACTTTGCTTTGATAGCAAAGCCGGTGGCGATTCGGCCACCTGCCGCGCTGCATCAACAGCTCGACCGTCTCCTCGATCTGGCGCTGATAAGGGTCGCCCTTATCGATCACGGATACCGGCACGCTGTGCGCGCTGAAGACCAGTTCCGCCGTTCCGGGCTCGGGAAACCGTGCCAGCGCCTCATCCACCTTCCCCGCCAGCGCCTCCAAATATGTTTCGTGATGATAGAAGCTCGGGACGCAATGGACGGGGAGGTCGTCATGAAAGAGGCGGCGCCACTCATTGAGACTGCTGCCGGTCGTAGTGCTGGAATAATGCGGGTACAGCGGGAGCAGAACCACCTCGTCGCACTCCGCGGCGCGCAACTGCTCAATCGCCTCCGCGGTAAACGGATGCCAGTAGCGCATGGCTACAAAGCAATGGGCGTCCAAACCGTATTCGGACAGCCTCGCTTGTAAGGCGCAGGCCTGCTGCTCGGTGAACCGGCGTATGGGCGACCCGCCGCCGATCACGGCGTAATGGTGCTGAACGCGCCGGGCGCGAGTGCTCGAGATCAGTTTGGCTAACGGTCTCCGACCGACGCGTGCAAAAGGGAAATCGATGATGTCGGGATCACAAAACAGATTGAAAAGAAAAGGCTCTATCGCTTCCAGCGTATCGGGCCCGCCCAGCTGGAAAAGAACCACACCAATGCGCCGAGTTGAGTTTGCCATCCCCCTGGATTCCTTGAAGCGAAAGGATGTTATCGCAATTCACAAGAACGGGTCAATGGCGGCGTTGTCGATTTTGCGCCCAGTTCATGTGCTTTTCGAGGCGGCCCGTCGAACCGAAAGAAGTATTTCCCTGTACCCGACGGCGCGCTACGATGCAGAAGGGAAATTATGAAGCGCTTCTTCTACGGCTCGGCGCTCGGCTTCCTGTTGGTTGCGTCCTCCGCCCTGGCCAGCTCCGCCAAGCCGTTGCAAATCTATTTCATCGACGTAGAGGGCGGGCAAGCCACGCTGATCGTTAGTCCGGCGGGCGAATCGGTGCTGATCGATACTGGTTGGGCGGGTACTCGGGATGCCGACCGAATCGTCGCTGCGGCCAAATCCGCCCGCCTCAAGCGTATCGACTACCTGCTCATTACTCACTTTCACCAGGACCATGTTGGTGGGGTCGTAGACCTGCTGCAGCGAATGCCGGTGGGAATGTTTGTAGATCATGGGCCCAACCAGGAGGACTCAGATCGCCCGCGCTCGGACTACGCTGCTTATGAGAAAGTGACCCAACATTCCAAGCGCGTCCACTTGAAACCAGGCGAGGGGGTGCCGCTCAAGGGCATCGCCCTGCAGATTCTGGCCGCCGCTGGTCAGGGGATGACCGATCCCTTACCCGGAGCGGGCGTAGCCAATCCGTTTTGCAATTCGGAATCTGCGGCGCAGGAGGATGCGACGGAAAACGCGCAGTCGCTCGGCGTCCTTATCACTTACGGCAAGTTCCGGTTTCTCGATCTCGGCGATCTCACCAGGAAGAAGGAACTGGATCTGGTCTGCCCGAACAATCTGATTGGCACGGTCGATCTTTACCTGATCACTCATCATGGGTCTGCGTTGGACAATCCCAAGGCCCTGGTCTGGGCCCTGCATCCGCGAGTCGCGATCATGAACAATGGAGCCCACAAAGGAGGCAGCGCCGAAGCCTGGCAGATCGTGCATGATTCACCGGGCCTTGCGGATCTGTGGCAGTTGCATTATGCCGTGGACGCAGGAAAGGATCACAACGTCCCTGCCGATCTCATCGCGAATGCAGATGCCGGCAGCGACGGGCACTCCATCAAGATTGTCGCAAAGGCTACCGGTAGCTTCACGGTGAACAATTTGAGGAACGGGTATTCCCGCCAATATGGGCCGAAATAAGCCTGGCGACGACACCCTGATCCCAGTTGCCCGGCCAAGTTGTTCCCAGGCAGTTACTTCTTTGCCTTCATGGTTTTGGCCTTCAGTTGTTACAATAGAAGTTTCATTTTCACCCAGGGAACCTGCTGAATCCCAAGTCTTGGGATGAACAGAACTTGAAAGACTCAAACCACAATCCCGGCGGCCATGAGGCTCGCGTGTATTGGCGCGCGGAGGGCAGCCTTCTGGAGCTGACCACCGTCCGACCCATCGCATTCTTTACCTGGAACTTCCAGACTTTTGCGGGAAGATGGATTCGCCGCGGACTGGTCCTGCTGATGGCTCTATTGCGGCCTTTTCTTTATGCTGTCAACCGCGTCTTCGCCACACGGGTCGTGTACAGCGTGCTTCGCAGGGTCAGCCGGGACCGTCTGGATCTGCTTGGCGATGAGTACTTCCAATACAAACTGAAACCTCAGCTCAAGCCTGAAGGCGTGCGCCAGTTGAAGGCGTTGATTGAGTCGGGGAGCGAGGTGGTGCTGGTCAGCCAGGGACTGGACCATGTGATGCGTCCGTTAGCCCAGCACCTCGGAGCCAAGTGGATCATCGCCAATCGGCTGGAGTTCCGCGCTGGCCTCGCCACCGGGCGATTGCTCGACCCGGTGATTCGTCCGCGGGGAGCATTCGCGCGCATCACTGGCGCCGGCCCTGACGGCAGGCGAAGCGCTGAGCAACTGATGCGCGATCTCGGTTTGCCAGATGCTGAAACCCTGCAATTCGCGATAACGCCCGCACAGCGGCAAGCCCCGGCCTTGCACCGTCCAATCGTCCATTTTGAAAGCAGCCGGCAGATCCAGCCGCTTTCGGTGCGGAAGGCGATGGCGGGCAAGAACGTCATGCTGATCGGTGTTACCGGATTCATCGGCAAAGTCTGGCTGGTGAATACCCTCATGGAACTGCCGGAGATCGGGCGCATCTATCTCCTGGTACGGAGGCAAAAATCGAATCCAGCGCAGCGCCGGTTCGAAAAGCTGGTCGAAGATTCGCCGGTGTTCGATCCTTTGTTTGCGCGCTACGGAGCCGGACTGCAGCGATTCTTGGCCGATCGGGTGGAGGTAGTCGAGGGCGATGTTACCCAGCCAGACCTCGGGCTGGCTCGCGATGTATGCGAATCTCTGCGCAAGAACCTCGATCTCATCATCAACAGCTCCGGTTTGACCGATTTCAATCCCGATCTGCGCGATGCCCTCCTGACCAACGTCGATGCCGCGGTGAACGTGATCAATTTTGTGCGCAGGTCGGATCATGCCGGTCTGCTCCATCTTTCCACCTGCTACGTGGCTGGAACCCGCGATGGCCGGGTTACCGAAAAGCTGAGGCCAAATTACACTCCGGCTGCGGTTGCCAACTTCGATGCCGAACGCGAGTGGCAATCGCTGCATGGGCTCGTTAGAGCGGCGCAGGCAAAGGCAGAGAGTGCGGAAGTTGGCGAGGAGCTTCGTCAACAGGCCCTGCAGAAGGAGCACGCGGCCAAAGATCTGAGCGGC
>Ga0187817_10000121_pt1 | contig 26770 bp, 21 predicted proteins | sample NC_wetland_sal_i_17_FD_132431 | JGI IMG/M metagenome (GOLD analysis project Ga0187817, IMG submission 132431) | Wetland sediment microbial communities from Neuse River Estuary, North Carolina, USA - SO4_2 | ecosystem: Environmental > Aquatic > Freshwater > Wetlands > Sediment | place: USA... | reverse complement strand
GTGCGAGCCGGGAAAAGCAAACACCTGCGGCAAGCGCTTTGAGTGGGATTTGGGCCAACTGCCCCACGGTTACGACCACAAATACATCTATTCGCATATCGGATACAACCTGAAAGCCACGGATATGCAGGCATCCGTCGGCGTGGCGCAAATGAAGAAGTTGCCGCAATTCATCGCCGCACGAAAGCGCAATTACGCGACGTTGAGGGCGGGCTTGCAGGATCTGCAGGAATTTTTCGTTTTGCCGGAGGCAACGCCCAACTCCGACCCGAGCTGGTTTGGATTTCCTCTGATGGTGAGGCCGGATGGCCCGTTTTCCCGCGGAGAAGTGGTTCGCTTCCTGGAGGATCGGAAGATCGCCAGCCGCGCCTTATTTGGGGGCAATCTGACCCGCCAGCCTGCTTACAGCGAAGTGCAGTATCGAACGGTGGGAAATCTCCCCAACTCCGATCTCGTTATGAACCAATTGTTTTGGATCGGCGTCTATCCGGGTCTCACGACCGAAATGCTGCAATACGTTATTGAAACTTTTCACGAATTTCCTGCCAAAAGGAGGGCTTTAAGCCATGTCTCGACACAAGAACGATAATCGAATCCCCATGCCCGCGGTCAAGATCGGGAAACAGATTGTGGGTGACCACGAGCCCTGCTACATCGTGGCTGAAATCGGCATCAACCACAACGGCGACATTGATCTGGCAAAACGGCTGATCAGCGTCGCTGTGGGAGCGGGTTGCAACGCCGTCAAGTTCCAGAAACGGACGATCGACGTGGTGTATTCGGCTGCGGAACTCGCCAAGCCGCGCGAAAGCCCTTTCGGAACTACGAATGGCGATCTGAAGCGAGGACTCGAATTCGAATATGAGGAATACCAGGAGATCGACCGGTATTGCCGCGAAGTGAAGATGCCCTGGTTCGTATCTTGTTGGGACGAAGCGTCCGTGGATGTCATCGCCCGCTTCGATGTCCCCTGTTTCAAGATTGCGTCGGCTTCCCTAACCGACGACCATCTCCTGCGCCACACTCGCGCGAAAGGAAAACCGGTCATCCTTTCGACGGGCATGAGCACGCTCGAACAGATCGATCATGCGGTCGAAGTTCTCGGCAGGGATGATCTGATCATCTTGCACTCGTGCAGCACCTACCCCGCGTATTACGAGGAATTAAACTTGCGCACCATGCAGACGCTACGCGAACGCTATGGCGTGCCCGTAGGATATTCCGGCCATGAAACGGGCATTCCGTCCAGCGTGGCGGCCGCAGTGATGGGCGCATGCATGCTCGAGCGCCACATTACCACCGACCGCTCACTGTGGGGTTCGGACCATGCCGCTTCGCTGGAGCCCAACGGCATAAACAAACTCATTGGCTACATTCGCCTCGCGGAAAAGTCGATGGGAGACGGCGTCAAGCGGGTTCTGGAACGCGAGCAACCGATCATTCACAAGTTGCGCCGCGTTGGAGCGACTCGTGCCGATTAAGGCCATCGCGCTGGATGTGGACGGCGTGCTGACGGACGGCGGATTCTGGTGGGGCCCGAACGACGAAGAGTGGAAGCGCTTCTGCTTTGCCGATGTGATGGGCTTGTCACTGGCGCGCAAGGCGGGCGTGCGGCTGGCGCTGATCACTGGCGAAAAAAGCCCAATCGTCGATCGCCTCGCCCAGAAAATGGGTGTCACCGACGTCTACCAGGACTGCAAAGATAAGGCACGCGCGCTGCGCTCGCTCGCCGAGAACCATCATCTTGGCCTCGAGGATATATGCTTCATGGGAGATGACATTAACGATCTAGCGGCTCTGGAGATCGCAGGTCTCTCCGCGGCGCCGGCAAACGCGCGTCCCGCCGTCCTGGCGAAGTGCAAGTTCATCACCAAGGCCGCCGCCGGAAACGGGGCGGTGCGGGAATTAATCGATCACCTGCTCGCGCAGAGCGCGATCGGAGCTTCTGGAGAAACGACCGTCCTATGAGAGTTGCCGATTATGCGATGCGGTTCATCGTTGATCAGGGCGTAAAGCACGTTTTTGTCCTGACGGGCGGCGGCGCCATGCACCTGAATGACGCGTTGTCGCGTTGCCCGGATCTTGAGTATGTCTGCAATCATCACGAGCAGGCCTGCGCGATTGCCGGGGAGGCGTATGCGAAAGCGACCAACCATCTGGGTGTCGCTATGGTGACGACCGGACCGGGGGGAACCAACGCGATTACAGGCCTTGCCGGAGCGTGGCTCGATTCCACGCCGTGCCTCTTTCTCTCGGGCCAGGTAAAGCGCGCAGACCGAATGTTCAAACCCGATGGAACGCCTCTCGGAGTTCGGCAGCGCGGCATTCAGGAAGTCGATATTGTTTCCATTGTCAAGCCTTTGACGAAGTACGCGGTGACGGTCACGGACCCGTCCTCCATCCGCTATCACCTCGAAAAGGCGGTTCATCTCGCGCGCACCGGCCGGCCGGGCCCAGTTTGGATTGATATCCCGATCGATGTACAGGCAGCAACCGTCAATGAATCGGATCTCCGCGGCTTTGCTCCCATGGAAATCCCGCCACGCGTTGATGCCAACTTAGCCGAGAAAGTTCGCGAGGTCATTGAGCGCCTGAATCGGGCGGAACGGCCGCTCATCGTAGTTGGCAACGGTGTGCGGCTCGCGCGGGCTCAAAAAGAGTTCACAGAGTTAGTGTCTCGACTCAATGTACCAGTTGAGACCACTTGGCTGGCGCTTGATCTTATTTCAGAGGAGCATCCGTTATTTGTAGGCCGGCCAGGCACGGTCGCGCCACGCGGGCCCAACTTTGCGCTGCAAAACTGCGATTTTCTTCTGGTGATCGGTGCGCGCATGGATATTCCGGTTATCGGCTATTCTCCCGAACATCTGGCGCGCGGCGCGCACAAGGTAATGGTTGACATTGATCCTGCTGAAATCGCCAAGTTCGGCGAGGTCATGCAGACCGGAATCTGTGCAGATGCCGGCGATTTCCTGCGAGAAATGCTAGCCCAGTCGGACGCGGTAGAAGCCAAAAACCGTAATTGCTGGCTTACCCGTTGTTCGCAGTGGAAAGAGCGCTATCCGGCCATACTCCCTGAGCACCGTTTGCCCGGTCCCGTCAGCATTTATCATCTGGCCGAAGTAGTGTCCGAGTTGGTGCCAGAGGATGAGTACATCGTTTCCGGCAGTTCCGGAAGCGGGATCGAGATTTTCCTATTAGCCTACAAATTGAAGCAAGGCAGGAAAGTTTTTCACACGACTGCTCTGGGGGGAATGGGTTTCGGGATCCCAACCAGTATTGGTGTCTCGATCGCGGGCGGGCATCGTCGCACGGTATGCATCGATGGTGATGGGGGATTCCAACTTAACGTTCAAGAATTGGCGACGGTCGCGAAGCTCAACCTGCCGATCAAATTCTTTATCTTGAACAATAAAGGATATGCTTCGATCCGTGCCTCGCAAACTGCCTACTTCGGGGCTCCATCGATTGGCTGCGACGAAACCACGGGAATGCATTTGCCCGATTACCGCGAAGTGGCGCGTGCGTACGGACTGAAAACAGCTACGATCACGGATCAATCGGACTTGCGAAGCGAAGTAGCTCGCGTGTTGCGAATGAATGGACCAGTGGTTTGTGACGTGAGTGTGATTCCCGACGAAGTGCGAGGACCCAGAGTTTCTTCTGTTCAACGGCCAGACGGGTCATTTGTTTCGAAACCGCTGGAGGACTTGTGGCCTTTCCTGCCAAGGGAAGAGTTCCTTGACAATATGATCGTTCCTCCGCTTGAGGGCTGAAGGGATCGCAGAAGATGCAGAAAATCGGAATTATGCAGGGGCGACTGTTGCCACCAGAGGCAGGCGGATTTCAATGTTTCCCGCGTCAAAACTGGGAAACCGAATTCAGTTTCGCCGCCTCTGCGGGGCTGGATGCAATTGAGTGGCTCTACGACGTGTGGGGCGAGGATGCCAATCCGATTTCTTCAGATCACGGGATCCACAGGATCAGGAGTCTCTCCGAGCAGCATGGCATCGCCGTCTCTTCCCTCTGTGCAGATTACTTCAAGGAACGGCCACTCGTCGGTATCGATTCGGGAGAGAAGCGCAAACGAATCGAACATCTGATTTGGCTCATTTCCCGTTGCCAGCGCCTCAACATTACCCGGATCGTGCTGCCGTTATTAGACAATTCAAGCCTCCGCTCGGAGTCGGAAATAACCGAGCTGGTTACAACGTTGCGGGACATCCTGCCAATCCTGTCCGCTTGTCACGTCGAACTCCATCTCGAATCATCGTTGAGGCCGGCAGCGTTTGCAGCACTTCTGGATCAGTTGCCGTTTCCTGAAGTCCGAGTCCTCTACGACATCGGCAACAGCGCCTCACTCGGTTATGACTTTCATAAAGAATTTTCCGCATATGGCGACCGCATCGGAAGCGTCCATGTTAAGGATCGCGTGTTGGGAGGGGGCTCGGTCCCGCTCGGGAAAGGAAGCGGTGATATTCCGGGCGTTCTGGCAGGTCTGAGCAAACTCGGTTATTCCGGCGACTTCATACTGGAGGCAGCGCGCGGAGAATCAGGAAAGGAAGTTGAATTGGGGCGGCACAATCGCCGGATAATCCAGTCTTGCCTGGAGACGACTGCTCTAGAAACCGGCGGATCACGGCGATGAGGATTTTGCTGGTCGGATTGGGAAGCATTGGGCAGCGGCATGCTCGAAACCTTCGCTCTCTGCTTGGGCGCAATACGGACCTGATCGCATTCCGTGCTCGTGGATTTTCAGAAGTAATTACGCCAATGCTCGGCGTGGACAAAACCAGGAGGATTCAAGACGAATACGACATTCGATGCTTTGACGCGCTGGAGTCTGCCCTGTGTGAGTCACCCGATATTGCATTTGTCTGTAATCCGAGCAGCATGCACGTTGAGACCGCATTGAAATGCGCCCAAGCAGGGTGCGATCTGTTCATTGAAAAGCCGTTGTCTAACAGTTTGAGAGATGTAGACCGGCTGATAGATTGCGTAATGTCCAACCACCGCGTAGCGATGGTCGGTTACCAGTTACGCTTTCATCCCTGCCTGCATTGGATGCGCGCCATGCTGGACAAAGGTCAAATCGGTCGCCTGCTCGCCGTGCGCGCCGCCATCGGTGAGTATTTGCCAAACTGGCATCGCTACGAGGATTATCGCACCGTTTACGCTGCGCGCTCCGACCTTGGAGGGGGGGCCATACTGTCCCAAATTCACGAACTCGACTACCTCTACTCCCTGTTCGGTTTGCCCAATCGCGTTTTTGCGCTTGGCGGGCATTGGAGCACTTTGGAGATCGATGTGGAAGACACTGCGAGCATTATGTTCGACTGCAGGGTGGAAGGGCGATCCCTTCCCGTGCACGTGCAGCTCGACTATCTTCAGAACCCGCCCATGCGGCAGTGTGAAATCATTGGCGACAACGGAAAACTTGCAGTTGACATTATCGCTAACGAAACGACGTTATACACAAACAATCAACCCGATCCCGAACAGACGCGGATCGATAACTTTGACCGCAATCAGTTGTTTCTTGATGAACTCAATCATTTTCTAAAGTGTGTTGAGACCAGGCAGCAGCCAGTGGTTACCGTGCAGGAGGGAGCTCAAAGCCTGCGGATGGCGTTGGCTGCCAAGGAGTCAATTGCGACCGGACTTCCAGTCACACTTGAAAAGCTAAGAACCTTTTGAATATTGAAAAACTTATGACTTCCTCAGTCAATTCCAAAGAACTCTTTAGCCTCGCCGGCCGCGTCGTAATTATCACCGGAGGGGCCGGCCTTCTTGGGAGGCAGCACGCCGCGGCGATTGCGGGAGCCGGTGGCACCGTCGTGCTCGCCGACGTTTCTGGCGAGCGCTTGCAGCGAGCCTCATCGGAACTCGCGCGCCAATTCTCCACCCCGGTCTGCGGAGTGCAGGTAAACATTACAAGCCATGACCAGGTCTGCTCGCTGAGAGACCAAGTGCTAAAAAAATTCGGTCAAATCGATGTGCTTATCAATAACGCTGCCAATAATCCCGACGTGGCGGCCGGCACTGGGAAAGATTTCAGCCGTTTGGAGAATTTCCCGCAATCCAAATGGCAGAGCGATCTGGACGTCGGCCTGACGGGAGCCTTTTTCTGCAGTCAGGTGCTGGGGACGGAAATGGCGAAGAGGCGCAAGGGTGCCATCCTAAACGTGGCTTCCGATCTTGCGGTGATCGCGCCCGACCAGCGCATCTATCGACAACCGGGGAGGCCCGACGATCAGCAACCAGTAAAGCCCGTGACCTATTCCGTTGTAAAAACGGCGCTGATCGGCCTTACTCGCTACCTGGCCACGTATTGGGCCGACGCGGGCGTACGCGTTAATGCCATTTCTCCCGGCGGCGTGTTCAACGACCAGCCAAAGGATTTCGTGGATCAGGTCTGTTGGCGAATTCCGTTAGGGCGAATGGCCCGTGAAGACGAGTATCGCGGAGCCGTGCTTTTCTTGTGCTCAGACGCTTCGTCCTACATGACAGGTGCGAACCTTGTGATCGATGGTGGGCGTAGTTGCTGGTGAATTCAGGTCTGCCGCGATCTTGCGGCGTTAGTGACGGAATCTGGATTCATGGGATTCGAAGCCGGGAAATAATGCGCTTGATCAGGTGAGTCTTACACTTAAAACACAGGGAATGCTCAAGGAATGCAGAGATGAGGCGGTAAGGAAAGAAGAGCCGGCGCTCGCCCGCCTGATCTCCGAGCGAGACGGCCAACTAGTGCTCTTCGGACCTAGCAAATTGTGCAGGCATAGGGCTTAAGCTCAAGATGAAGCTTCTGATTACCGGCGGGTCTGGATTCATCGGGCGGAATCTTGCGGAATATTTCGCGCCGCGCTACGAAGTTTCCGCGCCTTCTTCCACTGAGTTGAATTTGCTTGATGCCTCTGCGGTGTGCAAATATCTGTGCGCGAATCGCTTTGACGTTATCTTGCACGCGGCAACCGCACGGTCGAATCGGCGATTGGCAGCCCCTCCGGACTTACTCGACCGCAATTGCCGAATGTTTTTCAACCTGGTCCGCAACGATGGCCTGTTCGGTAAGATGATTCACTTCGGTTCCGGCGCCGAATACAACCGCGTCGGGCTGCCTGCCCGGGTAAGGGAAGACTATTTCGATTCCTCCGTTCCGAGTGATCCATATGGGTTCTCGAAATACATCTGCGCCAAATACATCGCGCGATCTGACCGAATCATCGACCTAAGACTGTTTGGCGTGTTCGGCAGGTACGAGGATTACACCGTTCGCTTCATATCCAACGCGTGCTGTCGCGCACTGAAAGGTTTGCCGATCGTCATCCGTCAAGACGTGGTTTTCGATTACCTATACGTCAACGATCTGGCGAAAATAACGGACTGGTTCGTCAACCACGAGCCACACTATAGGGCATACAACGTCTGCTCAGGAGCAGGTGTGTCGCTGGCGAAGCTCGCTCCCTTGGTCGCCGAGGTTTCTGGAAGCAACCCGGAAGTGATCGTAAGAACGGGAGGCCTGGCCGCTGAGTACACCGCCGACAATGCGTTGTTGCTGAACGAAATCGGCGCTTTTGGCTTTACGCAGGTGGCCGCGTGCATCAAGGAACTCTATGCGTGGTACAAGACCCAAGAACGGGATATCGATCGCGAATCGCTTCGATTCGATGATTGAAGAAAAACGGGTTTGGATTTATGTCCAAGACCATAACCATCCTCACTCCTTGCTATAACGAAGAGGGAAACGTTCGTGAACTGTACGAGCGCGTGCGCGAGGCGATCATCGCCGCAGGCGACTATAGATACGAACACATCTTCATCGACAATGCCTCGCGCGACAATACGCTGCGCGAACTCAAGGCCATCGCTGCCCGGGACAGAAACGTAAAAGTCATTCGCAATACACGCAATTTTGGCCACGTGCGTTCACCCATGCACGGCCTGTATCAGGCTTCCGGCGACGCCGTCATCGGAATTGTCGCGGACCTGCAGGACCCGCCCGAAATGATCGTAGACTTCATCCGCAAATGGGAAGAGGGCTATCCCGTTGTAATCGCCATTAAAGAGGCCAGTGACGAAAGCGGGCTGATGTTCTGGATTCGCAAGAAATATTACCGGCTGGTGAACCGCCTATCGGGCGTCGAGACCTATGAGAATTTCACCGGTTTTGGTTTGTACGACCGCAAGGTCATCGACGCCATCAAGCAATTTGACGATCCCTATCCGTATTTTCGCGGCATGATCGCCGAAGTCGGCATGCCCCGATTTGAAATTCCCTTTCACCAGCCGGTACGGAAGCGCGGCATTACCAATAATAATTTCTACTCCCTGTACGACATGGCGATGCTCGCGATCACGAATCTCTCGAAAGTTCCTTTGCGCCTGGTGACCTTCGCGGGCTTCGTCTGTTCCCTGCTCTGCGTTCTGGTTTCGGCTGTATATCTCGTGTATAAGCTGGTATTTTGGAGCAGGTTTTCGGCCGGATTGGCTCCCCTGGTCATCGGAGTATTTTTCTTCATGTCGCTGCAGATGATATTTATCGGCATCATCGGCGAATATGTCGGGGCGATCCATACCCTGGTGCAGAAGCGGCCCCTGGTCATCGAGCAGGAGCGCATCAACTTCGAATACGGCCCCGGCGAGCCGCTGCGGGAAAACATGTCCCTTGAAGGCGAAGTGGTGCGGGGATAGCTTTGCAGGATGCCGCCCAGCTTGCACGCATTAATCCCTTAGGGCAAACCCTTCAGCGTAAATCCCGATATCCAAGCTGGAAATGGCCGATCGTGATCGGCTTGTCCGGCTCTCTTCTGTATCTCGCACTGCGGGGAGTGCAGTGGAGGCAGGTAGGAACGATTGTCGTTCACTGCCGCATTCCTTTTCTGGCCTTTGCCTGCGCTTGCAGTGCTCTTTCGTATATCGTGCGGGCCATGCGCTGGCGAATCTTCCTCAGCGCGAAGGAGAAGCTTCCTTACACGACAGTTTTATGGGCCAGTTCCGTCGGCTACCTCGCCAATAATTATCTCCCCGCTCGGGCCGGCGAACTGGTGCGCACAGCAATGATTAGTTCGCGTTCGCAGCTGTCGAAGACATATGTTTTTACGACTGCGATGACGGAGCGCGTCATCGAGTTCGTCATTTTGTTGCTAATGGCCTCGCTCCTGTCGCTGACTCTCTCCCATAAACCGGCCTGGCTGGGGCGATTGACGCTGCTGGCAACAGCCGGCGCCCTTGGCGGCACTGCTTTCTTCCTGCTGCTGCCCTGGATCGATCGCGCCCGTACGGGATTCGTCGCGCGTCTTCCAGTGGGCGGAAAAATGAAAGACAAATTGCACGGCATTGCGGAGAGCGTAACGCTGGCATTGATAGCGCTTCGAGATCCCTTGCGGTTATTTCGGGTATGTGGAGCCACGACGATCATCTGGACGCTGGATGCGATCGCGGGGGTCGTCATGGCGCATGCGCTTGGCATGCGCCTTTTATTTTCCGTCGCAGTGCTGTTGTCAACAGGCCTGGCGCTTGGGAACATCTTGCCTTCGACGCCCGGGGCCGTGGGCATTTTTCAGTTCGCCGCGGTCCAAGTGCTGACGCCCTTCAACTTTACGCAGACAGAAGCAATCGCCTACATTCTGGTCGCGCAGGCGACGGGCTACGTCATCATCACCACGCTGGGGCTGATCGGACTTTGGCGTTATCGCGTCGCCGGGGCCAGGTTGAGGCAACAAAGTTGAGGCAATTCTGATATTCGAGTGTCGAACTGACGTGACAACTCTAGTAGAATTACTTGGGTAGCCGATCCTGCGCCCGTAGCTCAGACGGATAGAGCATCTGCCTTCTAAGCAGAGGGTCGGGGGTTCGAATCCCTCCGGGCGCGCCACTTTCCACAGTTCCAAGGCTGCGGTAGCGCATTCAAAATGGGCACTGCGCCCTTCACGAATCCCAAACCAACTCTCAAGGAACTATGCGGTCTGTGCGACTAGGCGGCGCGCTGCTAACGAAATCATCAAGCGAGAGATTCCGCTGAACAGCATGCTGATTCCCACGAGCGTGCCCAGAACCCATTCCGTGTTCGACGGCCATGTTTTCCAGATCATGACGGCGAGGATCAGTGTGACAATGCCGTCAAAGAGCAACCAGCCCGAGCCCGGGAGCGCCCGAAGCATGTAGGACATAAGCAGCTCGAGCACCGCTTCAGCGAACAGGTAAAACGCCAGACCCAGTGTGAGCGACACCAAGCCCAGGACGGGGTTCCGCAACAGGTACCCGCCGATGACCGCATAGACAAGGCCGAGGAGTATCCCCCAGATGAGGCCGCCCGTGGTCCGTGTTTGCCAGCTATAGACAAGGTGGACCGCACCGCTGAAGATCAGCAGCCAGCCAACCATAATGTTCACTGCGATTCCGGCGACTTGTGGCAGCGCGATCGCCAGGCATCCGGCTACGATCAGTAGAATGCTAAGCACGATGGACCATCCCGAGAACTCCTTCTTCACGACGGTGACCGCTGGCACTGAACTCATATAGCCTCCTTTTGATTGGATGAGCGACCGAATGGGCTCATTGGTTCGATGATTGGCCGAGGCAACTGGGTTCGAAATAAATTCGTTGCAAAATACATAAAAGGAATAAAAAAAGCGTCCATATTTCTCCGCATCGAAAGACCCGAGTTGCAAAATCGGGCGTGCCGCGTGCAAGCTGATGGGCATGCCGGAACTGCCGGATATTGCCGCCTACATCAGCGCGCTCGAACCGCGCATCGTCGGACAGCCGATCGTGCGCGTGCGGCTAGCGAGCCCATTTCTGCTTAGGACCGTACAACCGCCAATTGCGCGTGTGGAAGGCCGCGCCGTGCGTGAACTGCGCCGAATTGGCAAGCGCATCGCAATCGGCGTGGAAGGCGATCTTTGGCTGGTCCTGCACCTGATGATTGCCGGGCGATTGCACTGGCGGACGCGGGACGCGAAGTTGTCGGGCCGCCAGAATCTGGCTGCCTTCGATTTTCCAAATGGCTCTCTGGTGCTTACCGAAGCAGGGTCGAAGCGCCGCGCGTCGCTGCACGTCCTGAGCGGAGAGGAGGGATTGCGTTCCGTGGACCCTGGAGGAATCGAGATCTTCGCGAGTGATCTCAACTCATTTCGCGAGGCACTGACGGCCGAAAATCGCACGTTGAAGAGAGCTCTAACTGATCCGCGCCTGGTCAGCGGGATCGGCAACGCGTATTCGGACGAGATTCTGCACTCGGCGCGATTGTCGCCGATCGCGCTCACGCACAAGCTGAACCACGAGGAGTGGGAAAGGCTGTTCGATGCCACGCGCCAAACACTGGAGCATTGGGTAGACCGCCTGCACGCGGAAGCAGAAACCGCCTTTCCTGAAAAGGTGACCGCGTTTCGCAAGGACATGGCCGTTCATGGACGCTACGGACTGCCGTGCCCGAGGTGCGGGGAAAAAATTCAGCGGATACGCTACGCGGACAACGAGACAAACTACTGCGCCCGGTGCCAAACGGGCGGGAAACTTCTTGCGGATCGGAGCCTGTCCCGGTTATTGCGGTCGGATTGGCCTCGCACGCTCGATGAACTGGAAGCCCTCAAGCGCCGTTAGTGATGCCTGCCGTGATCCCCCATTGTAGCTCCTCCCCTTCGTCTGCCTGCCCGCGCTAGGTACATGGGAGAGCAACTGCGAAGCTATTTGTTTTCATGCGTTAAGTCTTAGCGTGGTACTGATAATAAGATGAGCGTTGCCACAGAGCCGAGGATCAGTTTGCCCACTCCGACAGGCACGAGCGTCCGAGCAAGGGTCTCAGGGCTTCTCCGAGCCATCTCTGTTCAGCCGCTCGCGCACATCGCCGGCACGGTTGCCATCTGTACGCTTCCGGCGCTGCTGTTCATCCGAAGCTTTTATATCGTGGACCCCGACATCTGGTGGCACCTGGCCACTGGCCAGTGGATCCTGCAACACCACGCCGTACCGACGACGGATCCCTTTTCGTTGTATGGGATGGGGAAGCCATGGATCGCTTATAGCTGGCTGTTCGACGTGTTGATGCAGCGTTCTTATCAGGCCTTCGGCTACGTGGGAATTGTGCTCTACGAAGTGCTGATTCGCCTGGCTTTAGCAGTGGCGCTGTTTCACCTGGTGCGATCCCTCTTGCCGCATTTTTGGCGCGCCGTGGCGCTCACCGGGTTGAGTATTTACGCGATGACCAGCGTCATTGGCCCTCGCCCGGGCATGCTGACCATTCTGTTCAGCATCATAGAACTGGAAATACTTCTAACCGCCCGGCGGACTGGGAATACCGGGAGACTTTGGTTACTCCCGCCGATATTGGCCATCTGGGCCAATTGGCACATTCAATTTGTGTACGGGCTATTGATTTTGGGTGTCTTTGCATGCGACGCAGTGCTCGCCTCCATCCCGCGCTTTAAATTCATGGACGAAGGCCACTTGCCAATCAAGCAGGTGTCTATCGTACTGCTCGCCAGCTCTCTCGCGACCTTCGTGAATCCGTACGGCCCGAGAATTTACTCGACGGTGATTGAGTATTTGCATGAGTCAAATTCCTACCGTCTGGTCACAGAGTTGAAAGCGATGAGCTTTCGTGAGCCTCAGCATTTCGTTGCCATGTTCTTGCTCATGGGCGCGGCCATGGCCATCGGCTGGCGGCGTGACAATTCGCTGCTTTGGCCGATCCTTCTGTCCATTGCGGCCATTCTTGCGCTGAGATCGGCAAAGGAGGTCTGGTTTCTGTCCGTAGTTTCGGCAAGCGCCATCGCGGACAATTGGAGATTGCCGCTTGCGCATGCTCACCGGCCGCTTCCTTGGCGCGAACGGCTGCTTGTAGGTATATCAGTCCTCGCTGTCCTTATAGTGGGATACCGGCATTACGACGTGTCCAACAGCTGGCTCGAGATCCAGGTGGACGGCAATTTTCCGGAAGTCGCCGTGCGGTTCATAGAGCAAAATCATCTTAGCGGCCCATTGTTCAATCATTTCAATGACGGCGGCTATTTGATCTGGCGCTTGCCCTCACTGCCCGTTTCGATGGATGGAAGGACCAATGTTCAAGGCGATGAACGAATTGCGCACCACTACGCCGTGTGGAGCGGAAAACCCGAATGGGCCACCGATCCGGAGCTTTCCCACGCCAACATCGTCCTGGCCAGGAAGGATGCCCCGCTTACGTCCATTCTCCGTTTGGATAGCCGTTTCAAGATCGTTTTCGAGGATGTTCAAGCGGTAGTTTTTCATCGCAAGTGAGATTGCCCCTATTCACACTCCCATAAAGCGCCCCCCAAGTCCCGCAGCTGCTCTTTCAGCTACGGTCTACAGGGGAGCATCTTTTTACAACGTCCTTACAACAAGACGGGGCAATACCCTATAGGCTGTTCAGGAGATCGATAACGGAACTCGATAATGATGGCAGCCAAACAGGAACTCCTGGACGCAAGGCAACTGTATTCGGGCCTTATCCGCCTGCATATCCTTCATCATGCGGCAAAAGAGGTAATCTTTGGCCTCGGAATGATCGAAGAACTGGCCAGACACGGATATAAGCTCAGCCCCGGCACGCTGTACCCGGTCCTCCACGGACTCGAGGGAAATGGGCTGCTCCGCTCAGAGGAGCATAACCTCGCAGGGAAAATTCGCCGCGTCTACCGGGCCACTCCAGCCGGACAAAGAGTATTGAAAGCGGCCAAAGAGAAGGTCCGGGAGCTATTCGGCGAGCTGTTTGAGGACGAAGCAGTTGTAGAGCTTGCCCGAACGCGCCCGCGGGTGGTGGCAGTCCGGTCCCTCAATTTCAGAAAACGTAGTGCTGCCAACACAGCCCTCTAGCCAACTCAAAATCGGCCCATTCAGTCGGCCGGCCTGCTTGATCCCACCGGTCCGATCCATCACTGCGGATTGCTGTATTACTCTTCCCCGTTGACACCACTACGCTGCTCTCCTATTATCGGCCTGCGATATCGTAATTCGATAATGACAGGAGCCCCCCGAAGTGTCAGTCCATCGGACAGGACTCGCCTACTTAGCCGCGTGCTTGTCCTTGTTCGGTCCAATACTCCCCAAAGCAGCAGCCCAGAACCAGCAGTCGCCATTGAAAACCTTCACGTTGGAAGAGGCGGTGGACTACGCGCTTCAAAATTACCCCGCCGTTCGCGCATCCTTGGAACGGGTGACCGCGGCGCGGGCAGGCGTCACTGTTGCTCGAACGCAGTATCTCCCGCAGCTGAACGGCGTATACCAGGACAGCCGGGCCACGCAGAACCAAGTGCCGGGGATCTGGCTGGGAACGCCCATCACTCCAACCGTTGAAGGACCGATTGGCCCTTCGAGTGGACAAAGCTACTGGGGCAGCCAGGCCGCCGCGCTCTTTTCCTGGGAGCCTTTGGACTTTGGGTTGCGCTCGGCCAGGGTCGGGCAAGCGCGAACTGCCGAGGCAAAGTCGCAAGCGGACCTTGCCCTCACGCAACTCCAGGTCGCAGCCGCGGTTGGAAATTATTTTCTGCTGGCAGTCGCCAACGAGCAAGCGGTAACGGCGGCGAAGGCCAATCTCGACCGCTGGGAGGAGTTCAATAAATCCATTCATGTCCTCGTAGATAACCAACTGCGAGCCGGAGCAGACGCTTCGCGCGCGGAGGCAGAACTCGCGCGCGCAAAGATTCAGCTATACCAGTCCAAGCAAGCCGAACGCGCGGCACTAGATACTCTCGCGGCGCTCATGGGAACGGCGGGCAGCGAAATCAAATTAGATTCGGCGCGACTACTCGGTCTTTCACCGGCCGGTACGCTTCCCGAAGCTTCTGCCGCGGAACATCCCTCGGCACGCGCCCAGATGGCCGACGTGCGGCTGGTTCAAACGGAAGAGAAGGTATTGCAGCGGACGGACTATCCTCGCCTATTCCTGCAGGGAGAAGTGTTTGGCCGCGGGAGCGAAATTCCAAACAACGGCTCCATCCTCGGCAATTGGAATGGACTGGCGCCGGCGCGCGGAAATTGGGTGACGGGGATAACCGTGCTGTTTCCAGACGTGTTCGGCTTCAAAGCTCTGAGCGCGGAAAAACAAATTTCGATGGCCAATGAGCGGTCGCAAAAGGCCCGCTACGACCAGACGATTCAAGACCTGTCGGGCCAGATTCAAGCGGCGCGCGACCAACTCGATGCCGCTCAACTCATCGTTCAGGAAACTCCTGCCGAATTGGCCGCGGCCCGCCAATCCGAAACGCAGTCGCGGGCCCGGTACGAATCCAGTTTGGCTACGCTGGTGGAAGTCGCCGACGCGGAAAATCTGCTCGTTCAAGCGGAGATGGAAGATTCGATTGCCCGGCTAGATGTTTGGCACGCACTCTTCGCGGTCGCAGACGCGCAAGGCAACTTGCAGGATTTCTTGCAAGTCTTGCGCGGCGGCGCCGGAGCGGGGCATTAGTCATGTGGCTGATTCGGGCAGCGCTGCGCAGGCCGATTACGGTGATCGTGATAGTCGTCGCGCTGGCTCTTTCTTCTATTCTTGCGTTACTGCGCACACGCGTCGACATTTTCCCGGACCTGAATCTTCCCGTCATTTATGTGGCCCAGCCTTATGGCGGCATGAGCCCGCAGCAGATGGAAGGCTTTCTCTCGTATTACTACGAGTATCACTTCCTGTACATCAACGGAATCGAGAGTGTGGAGGCAAAATCGATCCAGGGCATAGCGCTGCTCAGGCTTACGTTCCATGCCGGAACGGATATGAGCGAGGCGCTGTCCCAGACGGTTTCCTACGTGAACCGCGCCCGCGCCTTCATGCCCCCCGGCACGGTCTCTCCCTTTGTGTTCCGCTTTGACGCCGGCACTCTGCCTGTCGGCTATCTCGTCTTTTCAAGCGAATCGCGCACGCTTGGCGAAATTCAAGATCTTGCTTTGAACCGCGTGCGGCCTGTTTTTGCGACATTGCCGGGAGTTTCCTCGCCGCCACCTTTTGGGGGCAACCAGCGCACCATCGTCATCAGCGTGGATCCTGGAAAATTGCACGCATACGGACTCTCTCCGCAGGCTGTGGTACAGGCGCTGGTGGCAGGAAATAGTATCGAGCCGGCGGGAAATGCCAACGTCGGCAACTATCAGACGATTGTCAGCACGGATTCAACTGTCGGGCAAATCACCGATTTGCTGGACATCCCGTTGCGGACGGGGCCGGGAGCGTCGGTCTATCTTCGGGATGTCGGAACGGTTTCCGATTCCTCGGACATTCCCGCTGGTTACGCGCTGCTGAACGACAAGCGAACCGTCTACATTCCGGTGACGAAGCGCCCTGACGCGTCTACGATCACCGTGGTCAACGAAGTTCGCGCGAGCTTACCGCGATTTCAGTCCCTGGTTCCCGAAGACATCAAGATTACCTACGAATTCGATCAATCACAGTACGTTCGCGACGCGCTGCTTTCTGTCCTACGCGAGGGCCTGATCGGCGCGATTCTCACGGGCCTTACACTGTTTTTCTTTTTGCGCGATTGGCGCAGTTCGCTGATCGTCGTCATCACCATCCCGTTTGCGCTGCTCGTAGCTGTGGTTGCCCTGTGGGTTACGGGACAAACAATCAACATCATGACTCTTGGCGGGCTCGCGCTTGCCGTCGGAGTGCTCGTGGACGAGGGAACGGTGCTTCTTGAAAATATTCACGTGCATCTGGCCCAGGGAGAAACGAAAGCACGCGCGGTGTTGGAAGCAAGCCGGGAGGTCGCGATCCCGCGCTTGCTGGCGATGCTTTGCGTGCTCGCCGTTTTTTTGCCGTCTTTCTTCATGGTGGGTCCGGCCCGGTCTCTTTTTGTTCCGCTTTCGCTTGCGGTCGGATTTTCGATGGGAGCGTCATACCTGCTCTCGAGCTCTCTGGTGCCGGTAATTTCCAACTGGCTTCTCATAGCGGAGAAAGTCCACGGTGACAGTGCCGCCGAGACTGGTTTCGAGCGATTTAGAGGAAGATTTTTGAACGCGCTGGACCCCTTGATGGCGCGCCCCGCTTTGCTTCTCGGCGGTTACACGGTAGCGGTGATCGCCCTGCTGCTTTTGGCCGGCCCGAGGATCTCACAGGAGATCTTTCCTTCCGCGGCTGCGAATCAATTTCGCCTGCGATTCGACGCTCCCGATGGCACTCGCGTCGGAGTAACCGAAGAAATGACTCGGCATCTCCTGGAAACGATTCATCGCGAGGCTGGGCCCGGCAATGTTGCCTTGACCTTGAGTTACGTGGGCACGCAAGGTTCCTCCTATCCTATTAACGCAATATTCCTCTGGACCAGCGGGCCGCACGAGGCCGTCATGAACGTCGGCCTCCATCCCGGCGCATCCATTTCGCTCCGCGATTTGGAGGAAAAGCTCCGCAGCACACTGCTGCAACAATTTCCGGGAGCGCACTTCTCTTTCGACCCTGGCGATTTGATCAGCCAGACGCTCAATTTCGGTCCGCCGTCCGTCATCGAGGTGGCGGCCACTGGACCGCAATATAACGACGTGCTGGCCTACGCGGACCGAGTCAAGCAGGAGCTTGCGAAAATCGACGAGCTGCGGGATCTCGGATACGAGGAGCCGCTCCACTACCCGTCCATGGACGTCCGCATCAACCGTGTGCTGGCAGGGCAGCTAGGCGTAACGGCGGATCAAGTCGGGCAGGCTGTTGTGTCGGCGACCGCCTCAAGCCGGTTCGTTTCCCCAAATTATTGGCGCGATCCGGCGTCGGGTGTCAGCTACCAGGTGCAGGTGGAGATCCCGGAGGCGCAAATGACTTCCATCAGGGACATCGAGACGATACCGGTCGCGAGCGCAACCGGCGCGGACCCGCTCGTCAATCAAGTGGCTTCTGTGCGAGCAGGAAGCATCCCAGGAGAATTGGACCGCCAGAACGGACTTTGGATGATCGGTCTTTCCGCCAATCTGGCCAAAAGCGATTTGGCTCAAGCTGCGACTGACATTGATCGAGCCATCGTTCATGCCGGCAGCCCGCCACGCGGGGTCACAGCCCAGGTGCGAGGCCAGGTCAGCGCTCTGCGGCAAATCTTCGGCAACTTGAGCGTCGGGCTGGCCCTGGCCATCTTTGTAATCCTGTTGCTCCTCGCGGCCAATTTCGAGTCCCTCCGGCTTCCACTGATCGTACTTTCTACCGTGCCCGCCGTGCTTGTGGGCGTTGCGCTCATGTTGTTCGTGACGGGGACAAGTTTGAATCTTGAAAGCTTCATGGGCGCCATCATGGCGATCGGCGTTGCCGTGGCAAACGCGATCCTGCTCGTGATGTTCGCGGAAAAAAACAGAAAGAACGGCGCGAACGCCATGACCGCCGCGCGAAATGCCGCCGGCGAGCGCCTCCGCCCTGTGCTGATGACCAGCCTTGCGATGATTACAGGAATGATCCCCATGGCGCTCGCGATCGGGCGCGGAAGCGAGGAGACCGCGCCGCTTGGCCGGGCTGTGATTGGCGGGTTGATATGCGCCACCGTGGCGACGCTGCTGGTTCTGCCGACGGTTTTCGGACTCGTGCAAAAGCGCGCCTCTCTCGTCTCCCCCTCGCTCGATCCTGAGGATCCGAATAGCCCGCATGCGACAGCATTGGAGCCTTCACGATGAGATCGAATTTGTTCGCATTTGTCTTTAGCCTAACGCTGATCGGCTGTGGCAATTCCGGTGCCCAGAAGCCGCAAACCAATGAGGCGAACGGTGCCGGGTCCGCCCAACAAATTGCTACCGCATCGGTCGAATCTCAGAAGTTGGACACGAACCTGATTCTTCCGGCTCAGATTTCGCCGTACGAAGCGGTCGCCGTATATCCGAAGGTGACCGGCTTCATCGACGCGATCCTCGTTGATCGCGGATCGCAAGTGAAAACCGGTGAAGTCATCGCCCGACTTTCGGCCCCGGAGCTCGTTGCGCAGCGCATGCAAGCCGAGGCAGGTCTGCACAGCGCCGAGGCGCAACTCGCTGCCGCACAGGCGAAGTTCGCATCCGACCACGGGACATATCTACATTTGGTGGCAGCCGCGAAGACGCCCGGAGTCGTTGCGGGGAATGACCTTCAGGTAGCGGAGCAAATGTCTGCGGCCGACAACGCGCAACTGGAGGCCGCTTCAAACAATGTCCAAGCGGCGCGCGATGGCTTGCGCGGCGTCGCCCAATTGGAGTCCTACCTGGAAATCCGCGCTCCATTCGACGGCGTGGTGACTGAGCGAAATCTTCATCCAGGAGCCCTTGTTGGACCCGCATCAGGGCAGGCTGGCGCACAACCAATCGTGCAAATCGAAAACGTAAACCGCTTGCGAGTTGTCGTGCCCGTGCCGGAAGCCTACGTTGGCGGCGTTCAAGAGGGCCAAGAGGTCACTTTCAACGTGCCTACTTTTCCGGGACGCAAATTCCATGCCCCCATCGCGCGAATATCCCATGACATCGATCAAAAAACGCGAACGATGCAGGTCGAGCTCGATTTCCGCAATGCCGAGGGCCAAATCACGCCGGGAACATTTGCAAGCTCGGAATGGCCCATTCGTCGTTCTTATGCCACGCTGTTCGTGCCTTCGTCCGCGGTGACGACGGATCTGCAACGAACATTTGTCATTCGCGTTCGGCAAGGAAAAGCCGAATGGGTTGACGTCAAGACTGGTGTGACGGTGAATGGGAAGACCGAGGTCTTTGGCGATTTGCAACCCGGCGATGTTGTTGCCGGCAACGCGACAGATTCCATTCGCAGCGGCACGGATGTTTCCGCGCAATCTCGGTAAGATTTCGACACTGCCGTTGAAGTAAGAAAAAATTTTAACAGCGGTTGTAGACTTCCTGTGGTTGTTCCCCTGAACGTTTGGCCGAAAACCACCACCCTTTGCGCGAAAACCACCAAGGACCCGGCCACTCAGACAATTCTCTTAACTTCCCACTAATCTCTATTCTGCTGATAATAAGCAGGTTATAGTGCGGTCCATGTATGAATCGCAATTTGGCAACGGGCCTGCATTATCAGCAGTCGAATGAACTGAATTTGCAATTCTCATAGCAAGGGAGACGAAACATGACTCGAATTTTGAAATACTCCGCGCTGGCCGTTCTGGCGTTGGCGGTTTTTGTTCCGGCTGCTTCGGCTCGGCCCTTTGTCGTGGTTGGCGGCTACTTTGGGCCGGGGTTCTACGCGCCGGCATATTACGGCTGGTATGGTCCGGCCTACGCGGTCCCGTATGCTGCCGTGCCGGCTCCGAATGTGGGCAAAGTCAAATTTGACACCAAGATGAAGGATGCGGGCGTGTTTGTCGATGGCGGCTACGCCGGAACGTTGCGGCAACTGGGAACGTTCCCGCTGCGTGCTGGCTCTCATGACATCGAGCTTCGCGACCCGTCCGGCCACACGATTTTCCAGGAACGCATTGATGTGCTCTCCGGCAAGACGATCAAGCTCGCTGCCTAAGTACGCGGAAGAACGCGCCAGCGAAGGGCGAATGGCCGGACCGGCGGAGCGGTCCGGCCTTCTGCCATTTTCGCGAGTCTGCGATTTATCCATTGCCGGGCTGAAAAAGCCCGTGCAACTCAACACAGCCCAGAAGTGTTCTTACTAGTGTCCAGCCCGGGAGCCAGAAGTGCGGGCGAAGATAAAATGGCTGAGGCTCGGTCCGTTCCTTTTTTTTGTATCGGTTTGGTTCGCGCCGCGGGCGAGTGCAAACATCGCCGTTCTTCTCGAAGAGCCGTATAGCTATGACGGAGCCCTTGCGGGAACGGGCCACACTGCGGTTTACCTGACGCGCGTTTGCGCCGCGACTCCCGTCACCCTGCGGCGCTGCAATCCCGGCGAGCATGGAGTAGTGATCAGCCGGTACGCGCGAATCGCAGGATACGACTGGATCGCGATCCCTCTCGTTCCCTACCTCTATGCGGTCGAAAATCCGGATGATATTCCCCTCTACGCGGATTCCAAGCTTGTAGTGTTCCTTCGCGATCAATACCGCCGCGCCCATTTGGAAGACATCGCGCCGGATGCGCCGGGCGGCGAAACACCCAAGGGAGATTGGTACGAGCTCATCGGCTCGTCCTACGACCGCACCAACTATGGCTTCGAAATCGAAACCACGCCGGAGCAGGATGACGCATTGATCGCATGGCTCAATTCCCGGACGAATCGCGCGTCCTACAAAGTCGTTTCCCATAACTGTGCTGATTTCGTTCGGGACATCTTTGATTTCTACTACCCGCACTCGGAGCCGCGCGGCTCGATTGCCGATCTCGGCGTCAGCACGCCGAAACATGCGGCAAAGGCGCTCGAGAGGTACGGCAGGCGTCATCCGGATTTGGAATTCACGCGCTACGTCATTCCCCAGGTTCCCGGCAGCGTGAAGCGCAGCAGGCCGGTTCGCGGCGTTCTCGAGTCGCTCTTGCGGGCAAAAAAGTACGTTGTTGTTCTTGCCGCGTTCCACCCTCTGATCGGCGGAGCGGCGGTATCCGCCGACCTCATCGGCGACCGGTTCAGCCCCGCGAGGAATTCGTTGGTCTTTAACCTGACCGGCGAGCCGCAGGTACCGCCGACAAATGAAGAGAAGCGGACCTACTTGGCCGACTTACGGAATGCGACGATTCATGACACGGAAACAGGAGCGCCCTCTAGCGGAATCAATTGGCGGAAATTCGTTGAGAAAGCAAGGCCCGAGCTCGACGCGGACGGGCAAGCGATTCTGCAGGCACCTGACGGGAAGGGCACGACGGAGCTGGGGGTTACACGTGGAGATCTGCAAACCGTTGACGCCCCTATGGAACTTCAGCGGGAACTCATGATTTCTCGCTTAAAGCAAACCCTGGCGAATAGCCGTGCTCCCAGAATTTCGGGCAACGAATTGCGCGAGGACTGGCAGCTGCTGGAAAAGATCGACGGCAGCCGGCAAGAAATCATTTAAGAGAAAGGGCGGGAGAAATGACGTCACCCGTTACGAAGCCCTTGCCTTTAAGGAAAATAAAAATCTCATCCTTTTCGGTGTTCACTGGGACGAGTTTCGCCACCGGCCTACCGTGCTTGATAATGACGACCGTCTCATGTTTGGCGTGAACCTTATCAATGACTGCGAGACAATTGGTCTTGAAGAAACCAGCGGCCATCTTCTTCATAAAGAAATTCCTGAATAGCTAAAGCTATTATCCCATGGTCATTCTTAGCGCAAGGCGGTAATACTAGGCTCCGGACAACTTTTCTCGGGCCCGTACGTCTAAATAACCTGGCCGTGGTAGGACAGCCACTCCTGGCTGTCCTCCGTGGTTCCAGCAGCGCTTACGAGGACAGCTAAGAATGGCGGTCCTACAAAGGATCGTATCCCTCTTGGGAATGTTGAGGATTGACATGGGGCCTCGAAGGTTCTTAAGATTGAGCTTCGCAAAGTGAATCTGCGGCTGTGGAACCATATTTGTTTCCTATGCGTCTGTCTCAAAGAGAATCCTTATGATTACCGTAAATGGACTTACGAAAAAGTACGCGCACACGACGGCGGTCGACCAGATCTCGTTTGAGGTCAAGCAGGGCCAAATCGTCGGGTTCCTCGGGCCAAACGGCGCCGGGAAAACGACGACCATGCGCATGCTCACCTGCTTCCTGACGCCGACGAGCGGCACGGCCACAGTGGCCGGGTTTGACATCATCGAGCAGCCCCTCGAAGTGAAAAAGCGCATCGGCTACCTGCCTGAGACTCCGCCGGTCTACCTGGAGATGAGAATCGCTGAATATCTGTCCTTTGTCGGGCAGCTCAAGGGGCTTTCGGGATCGGACTTGCGCGCTCGAGTGGACTACGCGTGCGAGCGCTGCGCCGTTGCGGACGTTCGAAACAAAATCATCGGAAAGCTTTCCAAAGGCTACCGGCAGCGCGTGGGCCTCGCACAGGCAATCATCCACAACCCCGACGTGTTGATCCTGGACGAACCGACCGCCGGACTCGATCCCAAGCAGATCAACGAGACGCGCGACCTCATCAAGAGCCTCGCGGGCGATCACACCATTATCCTGAGCACGCACATCCTTCCCGAAGTCAGCCAGACGTGCGAGCAGGTGATCATCATCAACAAGGGCAAAATTGTGGTGACGGATTCGGTGAGCAATCTCCAGCAGCGCGCTCGCTCGGGAGAATCCGTGCTGGTGGAAGTCGCTGGCCGAAACGGCGGCCTGGATCCCGCGGCCGTGAAGCGCAAGCTCGAGCAAATCGCGGGAGTGAGCCGCGTCATCGCCAAGGCCGACGGCCAGAAGCGCCTCATTTTTGAAGTCGAGGCGACCAAGAACCGCGCCGTCCGAGGCGACGTCGCCCGCGCGGTGGTCGAATCGGGCTGGGATTTGAACGAGTTGCGGCCCGCCGCTCTGAGCCTGGAAGAAATCTTCCTGCAACTGACTGGAACGGAAGCGCCCGCGGAAATGGAAGCCGTGGCGGCAGGAGGATCGAATCAATGAAAAACATCTGGATCATTTGCCGCAAGGAGCTGCGCAGCTACTTCGTTTCTCCGGTGGCCTACATTCTGCTGGTGATGTTCGCCGTCATTTTCGGCTTCTTCTTCTGGAATTCGCTGGGCTACTTTGTGAACATGGCCATGGAAGCCACGCTGGAAGGCGAACAATTTCCGATGAACATCAACGAGCAGGTGGTGCGGCCGCTGCTCGCCAACATCAACGTGATCGGCCTGTTTTTCATTCCCTTGATCACGATGCGCCTGTTTGCCGAAGAGAAGCGCAGCGGCACGATCGAGTTGCTCACGACTTCACCCATCAGCGATATGCAAATGATCGTCGGCAAATGGCTCGCCGCGGTGATCATGTACGCGTTGATGCTCTTCTCGACGGTGCTGGATATCCTGTTCCTTTTCAGGTATGGCAATCCCGATTGGAAGCCGCTGGCCATCGGTTACCTGGGCCTGCTGCTGCAGGCGGGCGGGCTGATTGCCATCGGGACATTCATTTCCACGCTGACGAAAAATCAGATCATCGCCGGGGCGGTAACCTTCGGCGTTTGCCTGATGCTGTGGGTGTTGGGCTGGGTGAGCCAATACGAGAACGCCACGTGGGCCCAGGTGCTCTCTTACATGTGCGTGATTACGCACTTTGATTCGTTCGCCAAAGGCGTGCTCGATTCAAAGGACGCCATTTTCGATTTGACGGTGATTTTTCTGGGATTGTTCTTTACGGCGCGATCGATGGAATCGATGCGGTGGAGGTCGTAAGTGAATCGCAAGTGGATTGAAGCACGGCAAACCAAGTACGCGGCTTATGTTACAACGTATATTATCGTCGTTCTGTGCATCATTTCGGTGGCCAATGTTCTGGCTAACCGCTACAACAAGTCCTACGACTCGACGTCCAACAAGCGGTACAGCCTTTCCGACCAGACGGCCAAAATCGTGAAGGGGCTGTCACAACCCGTTTCCATCACATATTTCGACAAGACGACAGGCTTCCAGACCGGCAAGGATTTGCTGGACCGCTATACGACGCTTTCTCCTAAGGTCCATCTCGATTACGTCGATCCGGACAAAAATCCGCAGGCGGCGCGCGCGGCGGGCGTCACCAAGTACGGAACGACCGTTGTACAAATTGGCGCGAAAAAAGAAGAAGCCAAGAACATGACGGAGGAAGACGTCACCGGCGCGATCATCCGCGACCTCAAATCCAACACGCGCACGATTTGTTTTTTGACGGGCGGCGGCGAACGCCAGATCGACGACACGGATCGCCCGGGCCTTTCGCATCTCAAAGACTTGTTGAACAAGGATGACTACACATCTAAGACCGTCAGCCTGCTCGAAAAGGCGGAAGTCCCCGCAGACTGCACGGTCCTGGTTGTCAGCGGGCCCAAGAGCGACTACCAGCAGCCGGAAGTTGATGCCATCAAGAAATACGTGGAAAGCGGCGGGCGCGCCATGTTCCTTCTCGACCCCCCACTGAAGATCGGGAAGCCTACAGCGGAGAACGAAGCCCTGGACAATTTGCTGCAGAGCTGGGGCGTCAGTGTGGAGAAAGATCTTTTGCTTGATCTGAGCCCAGTGGGCCAATTGCTTGGCGTGGGCCCGACGATCGCCCTCGTTTCCACTTACGATCCGCATCCGATCGTGAACGAAATGAAGGGCACAGCCACGGGATTCCCCCTATCGCGTTCGTTGACCATCAAGAACACGGACAAGACGACTGTGCAGAAGCTGTTTGAATCATCGGATTCGAGCCTGGCGACAACCAAATTGGATACGCCCAACGTGAATCCGAATGACCCGAACAACAAGCGCGGGCCCATGACGATTGCGGCCGCCGGAACTTACAACACCGGCAAGGAAAATTCTGAAGGGCGCTTCGTCGTGGTCGGCAGTTCCTCCTGGGTCGCCAATTCCTTCCTTTCGTTCAACGGGAACAGCGATCTTGCCTTGAACGCGATGAATTGGCTTTCCTCGGATGAGGACTTGATTTCCATACGGCCGAAACCTCCGGAAGATCGCAAAGTCAATATGACCGGCGCGCAATTCAACTGGGTCCGCCTCAGCAGCCAGTTCCTCCTGCCGGGAGCGCTTTTGCTGGCGGGGCTCTCCGTGTGGTGGCGGAGGAGATAGCGACTGCTTCGGTTTCAACCATTTCATTCACCGCGAGACCAAAATTATGATGAAGATGCGACAACTCCTCGTTGCGACCGTTGTCCTGGCCGCGCTCGCCGCGACGCTTTACTGGTCCAATCATCGCAAGCCCGCAAGCGACAGCGTGAGCGCTAGCCCCAGCTCGGCGAATGCGAAAGTTATTTCCCTCACTCAAGACGACATCACCAAGCTGGAAGTGAAAAAGAAGGACGGCGACGACGTCGTTCTCGACCGGGCCGGCACGTCGAATTGGAAGATCACTTCCCCGAAACCGCTCGTTGCCGATCAGGAGTCGGTTTCGACGATCCTCTACAATTTGTCGCCGATGGATGGCGCCACGCTCATCGATGACAAGGCCGCCGATCTGAAGCAATTCGGTCTGGCGGATCCCGAAGCGCAGGTTTCCGCCACGGGAAAAGACGGGAAGACGCATACCATCCTTGTTGGCGACGAGACGCCCACGGGCGACGCCGCGTACGTCATGGTCTCCGGCGATTCAAAAGTGTATTCGGTTCCCAAAAATACGAAGACGAATCTGGACAAGGGGCTGAACGACCTGCGCGATAAGCGCCTGATGCCGGTCGATTTCGACAAGCTGACCAGCGTGGAAATCAACGGCGCGAAATTGCACCTTACGTTTGGTTCCGACGACGGACAGTGGACCGTTCGCAGCCCCGCGAATCTGCGCGGAGACACTTCCAAGATGGAAACGATCATCGAAAAGCTGCGCACGTCCACCATGGATCCCAGCGCGCCCGACGCGGACATGAAGAAGGCCGCTTCCCTGTTTGCCTCGGGCGCGCCGATCGCGGTCGTGAAGGCCACGGACGCATCCGGCTCGCAAGAGCTGCAGATTCGCAAGACCAGCGGCGGCTACTACGCGAAAACGACCGCCATGGACGGCGTGTACAAAGTGCCCAATGAACTGGGCGACGCGCTCAACAAGGACGCGGAGGATTTTCGCGAGAAGAGGGTTTTCGATTTCGCGGAGCAAGACCCGGACAAGGTTGAGCTGCACGACGGATCGAAGGCCTATTTTCTGACGCGCAGCGGTGAGGACTGGTGGTCCGGCGACGGGAAAAAAATGGACCCGTTGAGCGCGCAGGAATTCCTGCGGTCGATTCGCACGCTGACGGCTACCAAATTTGCGACGTCTGGATTTTCCAGCGCGGCGCTTTCACTCGTGGTGACATCCAAG
>Ga0187817_10000118_pt1 | contig 26934 bp, 25 predicted proteins | sample NC_wetland_sal_i_17_FD_132431 | JGI IMG/M metagenome (GOLD analysis project Ga0187817, IMG submission 132431) | Wetland sediment microbial communities from Neuse River Estuary, North Carolina, USA - SO4_2 | ecosystem: Environmental > Aquatic > Freshwater > Wetlands > Sediment | place: USA... | reverse complement strand
CACGCTCGGAAAGCATGGGATCAGGAAACAGCCGCGGTGCATAAATGGTGTACGGATGCACACTGAAGAAGTCCACTTCGTCGCGGATATTGTCCGGGCGAAAGGGACCGTGCTCCACATCTTCCATGCTGGTGCCCACCACCAGTGGCCGCTGGGGATCGAACTTTCGCAGGGCGCCGGTAATCAGCCGAGTCCAGTTGATCGCCATGGCGTCGGTGACGTTCTGCTCGATCCAGAACGGAGGCTCGTCCGTCAGATCCCAGGCCAGAATCGCTGTCTCACCGCGGTAGCGGTGTGCCAGCTCGGCCGCGTGGTTCGTCTCGAGCCGGAGCATTTCCGGGTCCGACTGAGGGTTGCGCCCGTGTCTCCATGGGACATCCCAATAAGCCTCGCCCACCTCGCCTCCGATGAACAGGCTCGGATGCAGATATAGGCCGTACCGGTGCGCGAGCGAAATCAGAAAATCGAGCTGCCGGAACGCCTCCGGGTTGTAATCTCCCGGTCGCGGTTCAAACCAGGCCCAGAACAAGTCCAGGCGAACCGTGTTGAAGCCAAGGTCTTTCATCTGCCGGAAATCGGCTTCAATCTCAGCGGGGTCCCAGCGAATGGGCCAGTGGAGTTCGGCTTTTGCCGGAACCCAGTGCGCGCCGACCGGCATGAATGGGCGGCCCTGGCGAGAGAAGTAGTGACTTTGCAGACGGACCAGCGGCAATTGAGGATTGCTAAGAGCCTGAGCGCCCTGTGCCCTCAATCCTTCGGGGGTTGCGCAAACAAGAAATAAAATCGTGGCCGCAAGGGCCCGTCCGAATGCTGTGTCGATGCGAAACACCGAAAAGATTCCTCCCCTCTGCCGACCGGTCCAAAGGGCGAACGGCAATCATCTCCCGGATGTAATCCTGTTCAGAGCGCGCAGAACAGCCTTTCCATCGCGACCGCCGCAGCTCCTAGCACGCCGCCGTAGTAGCCGAGGGGCGAGCCTATTATCCGAAGCTGCCTCTCGTTCCAGGCAGGGACGATCGCAGCAAGTTCCTCGTTGAGCGCCTTGAGCAATAGTGGGTTGTTCTGGGCCACACCGCCTGAAAGGATCAAGGCTTCCGGATCCAGCAATTGAATGAGCGAAGAGCAGCCTTGCGCCAGATATTGGCTAAGGCTGCGGATCGCTGCCGCTGCACGAGCATCGCCGGCACGGCTGGCTGCGATGATCTGCTCGGCAGAACCGAAACTCCCTCCAGCGTAGCGCTCCAGCGCGGCGGCATTGCAGTACGCTTCGAGACACCCAAACTGCCCACAAGTGCAGGGCAGGCCGCCTGGCACGACCGTAAGGTGGCCGAAGGCGTTTGCAAAGTAGTGCGCGCCGCGATTGAGCTTCCCGGCGACGTAGCATCCGCCACCAACCCCGGTCCCCAGTGTGATGCAGATGAAATCTCGCAATCCGCTCCCAGCCCCAAAGTGCCGCTCGGCCACGGCCAGCGCGTTGGCGTCATTCTCGACTGCGACGGGAAGCCGTAGGCAAGCGTGGAGCTCCTCTGCGACGGGCGCGCCCGTCCAGCCGGGAAGATTGCCGGTCGCGTAGGCTATCGTGCCGGTGTCCGTGTCCACCCACCCGGCCGTCGCCACGCCCAGGCCGGCCGTCGGGCATTCCATTTCGCCGGCGCGTTCGAAAAGATCCTGCGCGACCCGCTTCAAATGATCGAGCAATGCGGCCCTTCCCGCCATGGCCGGAGTAGGGACGGAACATTTCAGCAGCAGCTTGCCCGAACTCGAAACGATGCCGGCTTTGGTATTCGTTCCGCCGAGATCAATGCCGAGAAAACTCAGCCTGGCTTGCCGCAAGGCTGACTGTTTCTCGATCGCCTGGGCAAACGCACGGGTGATGTCACGCGGCCGGGTGATGGCTGTGCCCACCACCACCGCAAAGGCGCCGGCAGTGATGGCATCGCGCGCTTCCTGGGGCGTGTGAATGCGGCCTTCAGCCAACACCGGAACGGGGCACACGCGCGCCACCTGCTCGATGAAGGACGATTCGAACGCGGCGACGTGCGCCGTCTCAGGCGTGTAGCCGCGCATGGTGGATAGTACGAAGTCCGCTCCCGCTCCGGCGGCGGTCAGCGCTTCCTCTACCGTCGCTATGTCGGCTAGAACGGGAACCGCGAGTTCTTCCTTGATCTGTCGTATACGCTCCAGCGCCCCATAGTGTTGGCCGCGCAAGGTAGCATCCACCGCAATCATGTCCGCACCGGCTTCCACCAGCGCGCGGGCTGCCTCCACCGACGGCGTGATGAGCACTTTTCCGTCCTGCAGAACCACCTTTTCTATTCCCAAGATAGGGGCGCGGGTAATTCGGCGGATCGCCCGGATATCTGCAGCGCCGTTCGCTCGAATTCCGGCTGCGCCTCCGGCCAGCGCCGCCTCAGCGAAACGAGCGATCAACTGAGGATCACGAAAAACATCTCCCTCGTGAGCCTGACAGGAAGCGATCAATTTCCCCTCGAGTTGTTGACAAACTTGCGGAACTCTCATGCGCCAAACCTGGCCGACACAGCGCAAATCGCTATTGCAACGAGGAGCGTCGAAACGCCCCAGGCCATTTTTCGCATTGCGGATTCACTGGCGCCTCGCCATTCGCCCAGCAGCACCCCCATCCAGTTGGCCACCAGCAAACCTACTGCAAGGCTGAGGGGCCATCCGATGGACGGTCCGATGTTACCAAGGCGCGGCGTAGCGGCTCCATAGAGGAAGATGCTGCCACCCCACAGCAACCCCATAGCCACGCTCAACGCCCAGGAGCGCGCGGCGGGCCGGGAGGTCATCAGCCCGGCCGTCTTGTTGCGCGTCATCAGGAACAGACAGTATGCGATGTTGGGAATCGCACCCGCTCCCAACATCAGTAGCCAGATGCAGTTGGTTGCTGAAAAGCGGGAGCACCCCATCTTCACCCCAGTCTCTGCAATGGGCAATGCCAGCGTGTAGCCGACGTTGAAGACCGCAGACATCACTCCGGCGACAGTCGCAAAAACGTAGCCCGCCACCGGTGCGGTCGCGGCCGAGTGGTCAGTTCCATCACGCAGCCGTCCCGCCCGGCCGCAAAGCCAGACTCCCATCAAGAATGTAATGACACCGGCGAATAACACCAATTGCTGCGTGTCCACACGCAACGCACCCGTCATGAGGAGAGGCACAAGGGAGCCCAGCGCCGAGCTCAGACCGATGACCAGGCTGTTCGCGATAGACACTCCCAGCCCGTCGACGCTGCGGCCGAAGCAGATGGCGCCGAAGCCCCAGGCGAAACCGAAACTCAATGCGGAAACCACAGCGCCTGCAGGAGCTGCCGCCAACACGTCGGGCCAGGCTGGTACGGCCGCAAAAACAAAAACGGGCGGCATGATCAGGCACGCCACGATGATGAAGGCCAGCCAGATGTTCTCCCACTTCCACCGCCGCTCCAGCTTCATGGGAGCTGTGAAAAGCCCGTTGCAGATGCCGGAGAGAGCCGCGAGCAGGATACCGGTGGCAGCCATGGATCTTCCAAGAATGGTTTCTTCGAAGACGTATTGACAGGATACTGCATCGGTGATAAAAATGTCTATACATTTGGTCTATACATTTATCGATGTCTGCCAAGCCTGATCCTTATACCGCTTTTCAATCCATCCGGCTGGACAAGCAGTCGCCGACACCAATCTACCTGCAGATTGGCGAAGCACTGGCTTCGCTGCTGAAGAGCAATCTTCTCCCGCCGGGCTCCCTTTTACCTCCGGAACGGTTCTTTTGCGAGCGATACGGGATCAGCCGAATGACCTTGCGCCAGACCATGGCCATGCTCAAGCGCGAAGGGCTCATCGAATCGCATCGCGGCCGCGGAACATTTGTGGCGCCGCAACGCCTACAGAAGCAGCAGCAAGAGATGCGGAGCTTCACCGAAGAAATTCGCATCCGTGGCGGGAGCGCCCAGTCACGCATGATCTCATTCGCGTTGGTCGTGCCCACACCTTCGGCTCGCGAGTTCTTCGGCCTTTCCGAGGGGAACAAGGTGTACGAAATTTGCCGCCTGCGACTCAAGGACGGAACGCCGCTAGCAGTAGAAACGGCTCAGATCTCGCAGCGCCTGGCTCCCTGGCTGGAACGCTTCGATCTCGAAAAGAATTCTTTATACCGGATTCTTGAAGAATCGTACGGGCTCAGGTTAGACGCATCGGTTGAAGAGATTTCGGCGGAGCTGCCCTCTGCTGCTCACCGCAGGCTGTTGGGAATTCCCAGAAGCTGTGCGGTCCTGGTGGTGAACCGGAAGGCATACACGGATACCGGTGAGGCCCTCGAGCTGACCCGGTCGACGTATCGAGGCGACCTCTACAGTGCCGTGGTGCATTCCATTCGCGGGAAGAAAACTCCAAAGTGGGGGTTCTCACTATGATTCACAAACGAGCTTATCGCACGTTTCTACTGGTACTTCTAAGCGGGTACCTTTCGCTATGCTGTTTCCGTGTCAGTGCGCAAGTGGCCAATACCGGTTCCGTGCAGGGCGCGGTTATGGACCAGAGCGGAGCGTTCGTTCCTGACGCCACCGTGCTCCTCGCCAATGTGGCTACGGGTGCCACGCTCACTGCGCAGACGGATGCCTCGGGAGCGTTCAGCTTCCCCGTCGTGGCCGTGGGCCGGTACACGTTGAAAGTAAACAAGCCCGGGTTCAAAACGTTCGTACAGTCCGAATTTGGGGTAAACGCAGCTTCGCCTGTCCGCTTTAATGTCTCGTTGGCTGTCGGCGATACAAGCGAACAGGTAACCGTAACGGAAACTCCGCCCACGGTGAACACCGTAACCGCGAGCGAAGGCAACACGGTTACAGGCAGACAACTCAACGAGCTCCCGTTGACCAACCGCTTGTTCACGCAGCTCGTGCTGCTGGAGACGGGTGTTGCCGCGCCCATCGACCAGACGCCGGGCTTCGGATCGAACTCCTCCGTGGAGTTTAATATGAACGGTGTCCGGTCCGATGAAAACAATCTCATGATCGATGGCGTCCGCAATCTGGACACCTTCGGTGGTAACGCGTTTATCACACCCAATCTGTTCGCCGTGTCTGAGTTCCGTATCGAGAACAATTCTTACGCGGCGGCTACCGGGCGTTCCGCGGGAGGTCAAGTCAACTTGATCTCGCGAGCCGGTACCAATCAGTTCCACGGCAACGCATTTGAGTTTTTCCGCAATGACGCCCTGAATGCACGCAACTTCTTTGCCAACTCCATCCCGGAGAATCGCTACAACGACTTTGGTTACGATGTCGGAGGTCCAATCAAGAAGGACAAGATTTTCTTTTTCTGGTCCGAGGAGTGGCGGCGGATTATCCAGAGCGGCGGCACGCGGCTGGCGATTGTCCCGACCGATGCCGAGCGGGCGGGCGACTTCAGCTCGCTATTGAGCGGGCCGAGTCCGCAGATCATCAAGAACCCCACGACGGGCGTTCCCTATCCGAACAATGTGATTCCGCCGTCCCAGATCGATCCCAATGCTACCTTGTTGCTCAAAACCTACTTTCCCGAGCCCACGCCGGGGTTCGCCAACGGGTCGTTCAATTTTGTCTCGTCCGTCCCCGATTTCACGCGCTGGCGCGAGGAGTCTTTGCGCCTCGACGACCGGATCACAAATAAACTGAGCGCCTACGTTCGTCTCACACAGGATAACGTCACGCTCCAGAATCCATACGGACTCTTCAGTGAGAATTCGCTGCCCTTCGTGGGTGGATCCAGCCAGGTCTATCCGATCTACCACATTGCGCTCAACGCAACCTATGTGCCGACGCCAGCCTTTATCTCCGAGTTCACCTGGGGCACGTATCGCGATAATGACAAGTTCCTCGAGAACGGCCCGCTTTCCAGCCGCAGCCGCGCTCCGGGGCTGACCATCCCCGAGATCTTCCCGCTCAACGAGCTGGATCGAATTCCCACGCTCTACTTCAACCAGGGCTATTCCGGGATCGTGGAGCAGTGGTACTTCCACAATTATTCCTACAGCATGCCGTTCGCGAGCAACAACACCTGGACCCGCGGGCCGCACACCATGCAGTTCGGCCTGGCGTTCACGCGCGAGGGAAAAAGCGAGCTGGCCAATCCCTCGAACAACAATACCAACGGCACATTTTCGTTTACCGGACAATATACGGGGAACGCGCTCGCCGACTTCCTCACCGGCCGGGCCTACAATTACACCGAGACGGCGCTCGATCCTTTCGGCAATTACCGCTGGTACAACCTCGAGCCTTATTTCCAGGATCAGATCAAGTTGCGCCCTAACCTCACACTGACAGCCGGCATCCGCTACGAGTATTACCAGCCCGAATACGAGACGAAGGACTTCTTTGGATCGTTCAGTCCGGCACAGTACGTTCCCAGCCAGGCGCCCGTAGTGAATGCCGACGGCACGCTGGAGCCGGGTACCGGCAACCCGCTAAACGGCATCATCGTGGCGGGTAAGAACTCGCCGTTTGGCCGCGCTCTGTTCCCCTCGCACAAGCTTGCCTTCGCTCCGCGGCTCGGACTTGTCTGGGACCCCACAAAAAAGGGGAAAATGTCGATCCGCGCCGGCTACGGCATCTTCTATGACCGGTGGGGGTCGTTCAGCCAGTTTGGCGGCTTCAATCCTCCGTTCAACAGTTCGGTAAACATCTTCAACACGCTGTTGAGCAACCCTGGAGGCACCACGGGCGCACTTTTCCCGTCCGGTCTGAGCGCGGCGCTGCCACCGTGGGACTATCCCCAGGTGCAGAAATGGTCGGTCAGCGTGCAACGGGAAGTTGGCTTCAATACCGCCGTGTCGGTAGCCTATGTTGGTACCAAAGGCACGCATCTGCTGGGAGCCACCAACCTGAACCAGCCATATCCCAATGCCGACGTCGCCAACGGGACGATCGCGGTCGATACGGTCCGTCCCTATCCCGGTTACTCGACCATCACGGCATACGAGAGCCGCTTCAACTCGACCTACAACTCACTGCAGGTGTCCGCGATCCGGCGGTTGCAGCACGGCGTGGCGTTCCAAGCCTCCTACACCTTCGCCAAGACGCTTACGGACAACTCCAGCGCCTGGAATACCCCCCAGGATTCCCGCAACATCCGGGCGGAGAAGGGACTCGCTGCCTTCGACCTGCCTCAGGTGCTGACGTTTAACTACGTCTGGGATGTTCCAATCTTTAAAGACAGCAAGGGGCTGACGAAGGCAGCGCTCAGCGGATGGCAGGTATCGGGCATAACCAACATTCAATCCGGATTCCCGGTCACCGTCACGCTCCCTGGTGATAACGAGGGAATCGGCGGCGGATTGGAACGCCCCAACCTCATTGCCAATCCCAACGGGCCGAAGACGCTCTACCAGTGGTTCAACACCGCTGCTTTTGTCACGCCGCCCATCGCCACCTTCGGCGATGCTCCCAATGGCGCGGTTCGCGGGCCCGGAACTATCAATTGGGATTTCTCGCTGTCGAAGCAATTCCCGATTCATGAAGATATCGCGCTCCGGTTCCGCGCCGAGTTCTTCAACATTTTCAACCACCCGTCTTTCAACGGCGTGGATGCCACAGTGGGAGACTTCACGTTCGGCCAGGTAACGAGCGCTCTATCGCCAAGGCTGACTCAGTTCTCGCTTGACCTTACGTTCTAGGTGCCGGGCTCCGCGCGCGGCCCTGTGTTTCGCACTTTCCGTGATGCTGTGCCGGGCTGCGCCCCAGTCGCCGCCAGGTTGGCAGAGCGTCTTCGAACAGGCCCTCGATCAACTGCGGAACGGCGACGTCGCTGCCGCCACTACGAAGTTTGAGGCCATCTGGAAATCACATTCGCGGGAGTTCCAGCTCGCTCACCAGATCGGAACCGCGCTCGACATGGCCGGACACCACTCCGAGGCCACGCGTTGGTACCAGCGCGCCCTCGCGATCCAGCCCGGTTATGAACCGGCCCTCAACAATCTCGCGCTCAACTACGCCACGCTCGGCGAATTAACGAAAGCTACACCGCTGCTCCATCAGGCTCTGCGTGTGAATCCCGGTAACGCGCAGGCCGCATACAACCTCGGTTTGATGGACCTCCGCCTTGAGCGCTACGCCGATGCGGTTGAAGCGTTCCGGATCGCCCGGCAAGCGCCGCGGCCACCGGCTCCGGCCGAGCGGATTGAACTCGCCGAAGCAACCGCGCTTTTTCGGCTAGGCCGGTACTCCGAGACAGTCAACGTCCTGAACAGGTCAGGGACCCAGAATGAGGCTGTGCGCTTGGAGTTGTTGGGCTCGGCCCAGGCTCTGGCCGGCGATCTGCCCTCTGCCGTAAAAACCTTTCAGCAAGCGGCCGATTCGTTTTCCGGCAATCCGCAGGTCTACTACCGCCTGGCCCTGGTTTTCATGTTGGGGCGCCGGGATCAGGAAGCGCAGGATGTGCTGGCCGCCGGTCTGAAGAATATCCCATCCTCGCCACTCCTGTTATATGCGCAGGCCGTGGTCAACGAAGCCATCGGAACGTACGAGGAGGCAGCCCGCCTGGCCGAGAAGTCTCTCCAGGGCGACCGCAAGCAGCCGGAGGTTTGGGGTTTGCTCGGCAGCCTCTATGCGCGCCTGCGGCGCAACGATGATGCGATCAAAGCCTACCAGCAGGCGCTGGCCCTCGGCGCCGGGCCGCGCACGTGCGTGGACTACGCAGAGCTGTTGATCCGTCTCGAGCGCTTCAAGGAGGCCGAAAAGCAGCTTCGCGTTCTGGTCGAACGCTATCCGCATGACGCCCGCGTAAATCGCGGCATGGGTAAACTCTACCGGGAGCAGAACCAGTACGCGCGAGCAGAGAGGTATCTCGAGCGCGCCGTCAAGATCAATCCCGACGACGCTGAAGCCCACTTCGCCCTGGGGGAGACGTTCCGTCACCTGGGCCGGCTCGACGCGGCCAAACGGGAATACGCTGCTTACAGGAAGACCAAGGACGCTTCGCGAATGGTGCGGGTCTTGGAGTTGGCGGGTAGCGCTCCGGAGGGACCATTCGAGGGGAGCCATTGAGCTGTTCGGCACCGGACAGCGCGTACCGAAATCGACCGTTTCTGAACGCCGGGAAGGTCTCTGGCAGTGATGTTCCGATAGGATTGGCGCGAATACCGCGACTGGCCATACGGTTGCATATGAATGGCCATGCGCAAGCGCCTCCTCTGCCTAGCCTTAGGATTGTGCACTATCCTCCTTCGATCCGGGATTGCTCAAACTGAACCCAAAATTGACAAAGACAGCATCTCCATCCACCAAGTGCAACGGGGAAACATGCCTCTTCGACTAATGGCCGATGGTGAGATCGTTTCTTTGTCACCTCCACAAGCATTGGTCACAGTTCCAGCAAGCACCCCGCTCTCAGCGCAAGTGGGGCAGAAGGCATCGATACAGATCAAACCTCCCGACGTCCTGATGGGCAAGGTCGTCGCCTTGGATCGAGCGGGATCAAGCGACTTCACGAAAGTGAAGATCGAGTTAAGCGGGCCGCTGCCCAAAGATGCTGCGATCGGCACTAAGCTCGGGTCCTTGATTGAGGTAGGCGAGCTCACCGATGTGGTTTTCTTCGCGAGGCCTCGCGATGCCCGGCCGAACAGCGAAATGGCTCTCTTCGTGATTGAGCCGAGTGGGCAGTTCGCCAGACGAACTACGGTTCGGTTCGGCCGCCAATCGGGCCCGCTAATCGAGATCATTAGTGGCCTGTCCCCGGGCGATCATGTCATCGTGACAGATACGTCGAAGTGGACGTCGTACGAACGTCTGAGGCTGAAATAGCAACATCAGCACGATCTACCAGCCGTGGTCTGTTCGAAGCTTCTGCGCGGATCGTCGGCATCCCGGCCCTGCGGCTGGATCGGGGCTGTGCTACACCCTAACCCTCCGCATACACTTTGAGAGACGGCTATGCTTCTCCCCATTCCTTACCAAGACCCGATCGATCAAGGCCCCTTGATCCAAGAGGCCGCGGGCTTTCGAAATCCCCGCACCGGATTCTTGTACCCGGTCCGCAACGGGATTCCGGTCTTCCTCCCGATGGGCGCGGTCGCAGGCCCCAATGCCCGCTATCAGAAGCTGTATGACCGCATCGCTCCCATTTACGACGTCTCTACGCGCCTCTATGCCTGGTGGAAGAGCGGCGCCGAATCCACTCGTCGCAAAGCTTACCTGGAACTGCTGGAACTCCATAACGGAGCCAGTTTCCTGGAAGTCTCGGTAGGTACTGGGGCGAATTGGCCCTACCTAAATCGGAATCTGGATTTCTATGGCCTGGACCTGTCGGCGGGCATGCTGACTCGTTGCCACCGGCATGCACACCGGCTCAAGCTCCGGTTCCAACTTTGCCAAGGGCTCGCCGAGCACCTACCTTTTCCCTGCTCTGTATTCGACTGTGTCTTCCACATGGGTGGTATTAACTTTTTCACTGACCCCGGCGCCGCGCTGCGCGAAATGGTGCGAGTGGCCAAGCCGGGTACCCGGCTGGTGGTGGTGGATGAAACCGAGGAGTTGGCCAAGCGCAATGAGCACACGATTGTCGCCGGGGCCTTCTTCAAAAACCGCCCAAGGGCCATCGTGGCACCGGCGAGCTTGCTTCCCACCGGGATGCAGGAAGTAGCCGTGCGCGAGATCTGGAATCGCGAACTTTACGTTCTGACCTTCCGCAAGCCTGGCCAGGAGAACAGTCGTTCAGGCCAATGAATCCCTCGGGAAGCCGCCGACGAAGACCTCATTCCGGCGCCCCCTTCTGCGCTACGTTTCGCTTCATCAGAAACATAACCGGGATGAGAGCCACAAACGTAATGCCCAGCAGCCAGAAGTTATCCAGGAACGCCATCATGGCCGATTCCCGCTGTACAAGCTGATAAAGCAAAGCGTGCGCTTGTTCCACAGCCTGAGGAGCGCTGGAGCCTTGCGCCCTCAGCATTCGGGCGGCGTGATCGATCATCTCCCGGTAGTTGGAATCAGAGGGCGTCAAGTGGCTGATCAGCACGTTTTGGTGAAATTGACTGCGACGAGCCAGCATGGTTGTGACCATGGCAATTCCGGAACTGCCGCCAATGTTCCTCGCCAGATTGATCAGTCCCGTCGCGCGATTGATCTTTTCCTTCGGAACGAAAGAAAATGCGAGCGTGTTCAGCGGCACAAACAGAAATGCCAGCCCCGCGCTTTGCACCATGCGCGCTACCATCGCCGTCTGGAAGTCAACCTGAGAATTGAATCGGGCCATCTGAAACAAGCCGATGGCCGCAACCGCCAGCCCGAACGCTACCAGCCAGCGCGCCTCCACCTTGGCCACCAGCCTGCCAACCACCGGCAAAAGAACGAGCGTGGCGATGCCGCCGGGAGACAGCACCAGGCCGCTCAGCATCGCCGTGTAGCCCAAGAGCGTTTGTAGCAGGATGGGCAACAGCACCGTGCTCGAATAGAGCACGAAACCCAGCAGGAACATGCTGCCTGTGGCCAGCCCGAAATTCCGGTCTCGCAGGAGGCGGAGGTCCACCACGGGTTCCTTCTGACGCCACTCCCAGAACGCCACGGTCACCAGGCAGGTGACCGCGACAATCAGTGAGGCGACGATCAGCCTGGAAGCCAGCCAGTCCTCGCGCTGCCCCTTGTCCAGCAGTACTTCGAGAAAACCGAGTCCGACCGCCAGCAGGCCCAGCCCCATGTAATCGATCTTCAAGCCGCCGCGGAGAGTCTTCCGCTCCAGGAATGGCGGATCGAAGATCAGGATCGTTGTGAGAGTCAGCGAGAGCACGCCCACGGGGATGTTGATCAGGAAAATCCACCGCCAGCTATAGTTATCGGTGATCCAGCCGCCCAGCGTGGGTCCGATGATGGGTGCCACCACGACGCCCATGCCGTAAACGGCCATGGCCATGCCCTGTTTGGATTTGGGGAAACTTTCCACCAGGATGGCCTGCGAAATCGGTTGCAGGGCTCCGCCACCCAGACCCTGCATGATGCGGAACAAAACGAGCATGCTCAGGCTCGGCGCCAGGCCGCAGAGAAACGAACTCAAAGTGAATAGCGCCACGCAGATCATGTAGAACCGCTTGCGCCCGAACAAAGTCGAGCACCAGCCCGCCAGCGGCAGCATGATGGCGTTCGACACCAGATAAGAGGTGAGAACCCAGGTGCTTTCGTCGATGGATGCGGAGAGGTTGCCGGCGATGTGGGGCAGCGCCACATTGGCCACGCTGGTATCCAGGACTTCCATGAAGGTGGCCAACATCACCGTCAGCGCGATCACCCAAGGGTTAATCTGCGCACTGGGAGCGGGGCTACTCGGTGTTTCTGAAGGCTGCTCCGTCAGGGTGGGTAATTCCAACTTCATAGCCCGCATCCGCAATTCGATGAATGGCGTGTTAATGAACTTCTGCGTTTCAGATATCTTAGTCTCATTATAGAATTAAGTGGAAAGCGGCCGTGGGCTGGTCTTCAGGAGACTACAATGGCTGAGGAGGATCGAGTCATGGACCGCCGCGAATTCTTGACCACTGCCGCCGCTCTTGCAACCACGGCCGCACAGGGATCATGCCGGCCCCTGCCTCGCCGCACGTACAAGGATGGCGAGGAACTCTCGGTTATCGGCTTCGGTGGAATCGTCGTCTGTGGCCTTCCGCAGCAAGAGGCCTCCCGCCGGGTTGCAGAAGCGTACAAACGGGGCGTGAATTACTTTGACTGTGCTCCGTCTTATTTCGATGGCGAAGCCGAGCTGAAATTGGGCGAAGCGTTACACCCGTATCGCGCCAAAGTCTTCCTGGCGGAAAAGACCACGCGGCGCGACGCCAAGGGGGCACGCGAGGAACTGGAACGCACTCTTGAACGCTTCCACACCGATCATGTCGATCTCTATCAATTCCACGCCGTCGGCTCCATGGAAGATGTCGATAAGATACTCGCGCCCGGCGGAGCCGCGGAGACATTCTTTGCCGCCCGAAAGGAAGGCAAGGCCCGGCATCTCGGTTTCTCGGCGCACCATGCGCCGGCTGCTCTCCGTCTCATGGATGCGCTCGAGCTTGACAGCGTACTGTTCCCGGTCAATATCAATGCCTGGGAGAACGGCGGTTTCGGTCCGCAAATCCTGGCGAAGGCGAAATCGAAGGGCATGGCGCGCATGGCTCTCAAGGCCCTGGCATTCGGCAAGTGGCCGGCTGAGGTGAAAGAGAACGAGCGCAAGTATCCGAAGTGCTGGTATCAACCGATCGATGATCGTGAAATGGCCGGCCTGGCGCTGCGATTTACTTTAAACCAGGAGATCACCGCCGCCGTGCCGCCGGGCGACGAGCGCATCTTTGATCTCGCGCTGGATCTCGCCTCCGAGCCGCTGCCTCATCTGAGCGCCGGCGAACTGGCAGAACTGAAGAGCAAGGTGTCTTCGCTTGAGCCTGTTTTTCGGGCGTGACGCTTCCGGCGTTCAAACGCTCTTCACGCTGCGCGGCCCCCTTTACCCTTCAGCGCTTCGAAGCCCGAGATGATGTCGAGCAGCTCAGAGGTAATCGCTGTCTGGCGGGACTGATGAAATTCCGAGGTCAGCGCCCGCAGCCGGTCTTCAATGTTGCGCTCCGCTACTTGCATACTCGCCAGCCGGGCCGCGTTCTCGCTGGCCAGCGACTCGGCAAACGCGCGAAATAGCGATACGAACAGATATTCCCGGATGAGCGATTGATAGAGTTGTTCGGTCTCCATCATGTAGGTGGGAATGACTTTTGACGGCCAGGGCTTGGCCTTCAAGCTGCGGATCCAGCTTATGTCCACGGGCAGGATGCGGATGCCGCGCGGACGATAGAATATTCCGGACGTCAACCTGCAATAAAACAGCACGACCATCTGGATGTCTTGCTCCCGGCGCCACTCCTCGATGCGAAGCAACGCCTGGTGCACGGTGGCTGTGACGCCTCCGATTGATCCCGGCACTTCCAGTGTGGCTTCCACTTGCCGCCCGGAGTCTTCGAGCTGCGCGGCTGCGCGCTGGCCGACGGCAAGAACGGCCTGGTCCTGCCGCCGGAGGGCCAGCCTGGCCAGCGCGCGCGCCGCATGCGAGACGATGACGTCATTGAGCTGCCCGCACATGCCCTGGTCGGACCCAAACACGATGGCGCCCAGTTTCCGCCCCGGTGCGTGCCGCGGAGGCAGGAGAGGTTCGGGCAAATTTCGCAGCGCGATCTGGAGGCCCATCTCGATGGTGCGGTTGTATTCGGCGACGGCGTGCGCGGCCCGCTCATACTGGCGGATGTTCAGGCCCGCCAGGACCTTCATGGTCTTCACCAGGGACTGCAGTTCCTGGGTCACATGAATCGTTCTTTTCAGGGCTTCGATGGCTTCCATTCGCCCACCGCCTTCCTGGCAATCGCAATTAGCTCCTCCCGATCGGCATCACCGAGCAGCTCACCGTGCTCGACCAGTTCGTAGAGGCGGGGCATTTCCACCGGCAGCATCTCGCGGATTTTCGCCGACGCCTTGACCACCGCTTCCGGCGGCAAATCGTCAAACAAGCCGCTGGCTGCGGCCAGCAGAATGGCGATTTGCTCGGCCGCAGGCAGGGGATCGTATAGCGGTTGTTTGAGTGCCTCGCGCACGGCGCGGCCGCGGGCCAGCAACTGGCGTGTGTGCTCGTCCAGGCGCGTGCCAAAGCGCGAAAACACCTCCAGTTCGACAAACTGCGAGTACGACAGTTTGAGATCTCCAGCCACGCTCCGGTAAGCCGGCAATTGCGTCTTGCCTCCCACGCGCGACACCGACGTGCCCACATCCACCGGCGGAAGAACGCCCTGTTGGAACAGAGTGGGCGTCAGATAGATTTGGCCGTCGGTGATGGAAATCAAGTTGGTGGGAATGTAAGCGGCCAGGTTTTGCTCTTCGGTTTCGATGATGGGAAGCGCGGTGAGCGAGCCGCCACCTAGCTCCGGACGCAGATGCGTGGAGCGTTCCAGCAGGCGCGAGTGGATGTAGAAAATATCGCCGGGAAAGCTCTCGCGCCCGGGCGGCCGCCGCAGCAGCAGCGAAAGCTCCCGGTAAGCGCGGGCATGCTGGCTGAGGTCGTCAAAGATCACCAGCGCATCGCGGCCACGTCGCATGAAATACTCGCCCATGGCCATGGCCGCATAGGGGGCGATGAACAATTGGCCGGGAGGAGCGTCGCCGGGCGCGAAGACGACAATCGAGTACGGAGTTGCGCCGTGATCGCGCAGATCGGCGATCACTTTCGCCACTGATGAGCTGCGCTGGCCGATCGCGCAGTAGATGCAGATCACATTCTTGTCCCGCTGGTTGATCATGCAGTCCACGACGATCCCGGTTTTGCCGGTCTGGCGGTCGCCGAGAATCAATTCGCGTTGCCCGCGTCCGATGGGAATCAGGGCATCCACCACCTTGATGCCGGTGGCCAGGGGAACGGTGACCGGAGAGCGATCGATGATCGCCGGGGCGGGTGACTCGATGGGCGCACGCTCAGTAGTCATCACCTGTCCGCCGTTGTCGAGAGGGCGACCCACGGCATCCACCACGCGGCCCAGCAGCGCTTCGCCGACAGGCACGTCGAGCACGCGATAGGTCCGCCGCGCCTGCGCGCCCGCCGCCAGGCCCGGCCCCTCGTCAAGCAGAACGACGCCAACTTCATCCGGGTCCAGATTGAGCGCCATGCCCAGCAGGTCGTTGGGGAAGCGCACGATCTCTTCGGAGCGCACACCCGGCAGTCCCCTCACGCGTGCGATTCCATGCCCGACATAGATGACTTCGCCGTACTCCTCGAGCTTTAGCTCGATGCGCCGGGCGCGAGACACGCGATCGACAGCTTCCAGCGTCTGATCGAGAACAGCGGTGAGCTGGCCGTGATTATCGTTCATGGCGACCCCACATGAGCCGCCGTCTCGGCGGTGTGCTCGAAGGCTTCCTTGAGATCCTCCTCCAGAGCTTCAAGATAACTCTCCGAATTCCAGCCGACGCGCCAGCCGTTCCCGCGGAGTTCCAGTCCCAAACCCATTTCCGGCGCGCGCTCGAATCGCAGGCTCACGGGCTTTTCCAGCTCTTTTTCGATGGTCTGCTGGATTTCGGCTCGGATCGCGTCGGGCAAATCGAACGGACTTCGAATCGAGAGCTCGCCTTGGGCGAAGCGCTTCCGGCCCTCGCTATCCAACGACCGGAATTTCTCCAGGAACACCCGGATCGCGCACTGTTGAACGTCTGCGCCGGCCAGGTCCGCCACGGTTCGGCGTGCGATCGCGAGAATCTCCATGGCCGCACGACGGCGCAGATCCTGAAGAAAAGCCTGCCGCTCCCGATCGAGATCGTCCCGCCACTTGGTTTCGAGGGAGTGAACCTCCTCCCGCGCTTTGTCGAGCAACTCGGCGCGCTGCCTATCCGCCTCGAGCCGGACCTGCGCCAGCATGGCTTCATGTGTCTGGTCGAAGTCCTGAAGCTTGGCCTGGTAAAGCGCAAGCTGTTCTCCGGCTTGCTTTTCTCTCGTCTCCGCGTCGGCCAGTCGCGCGGCGATCCTGCTTTCGCGCTCGTCGATGGCACGAAGAATTCGCCCGTACAAGAATTTCTTCAACAGCCACACCAGCACGAGGAAGTTGACGATCTGTGCGCCGACAGTAAACCAGTCGATGAGCATGGCGTCTCCCCTGCGGGCTCTATCCGCCGCCGGTCTTCGCGATCACATGAGTCCAAAACGGGTTGGCGAAGATCAAAATGATCGAAATCACCAGGCAATAGATGGCAATGGATTCGATCATGGCCAGGCCAATAAACAGAGTCCGGCTGATGGCGCCGGCCTCGTCGGGCTGCTGTGCGATAGAGCTAAGCGCCTGCTGAATCGCCCGGGCTTCGCCCAGCGCCGGACTGATCGCGCCGATGGCCATGCAAAGCGCGGCAGCGCAGATGGAAATGATTCCAATCCAGGTGGAACTATCCATTTGTTTGCTCTCCTTTCATGTTGTTTGTTCCTGCGGTTTTTCGTCCTCGCGGCGGACCGCGGCCGCTATGTAAACCATCGCCAGAATGGCAAAAATGTAGGCTTGTATCAGGCCAATTATGAGATCGAGCGCCTGGATCAGCACCGGAAAGAAAAGCGGCGCGATCACCAGAAGAATGGCCACCACCATCGACCCGCTCATGATATTTCCGAACAACCGGACGGCCAGGGCAATGGTACGCGAGATCTCGCTGATCATGTGGATGGGCAGCATGAAAAAGACCGGGCTCAAGTAATGGTGCAGGTATTTCTTGAGTCCTGTCTTTCGAATGCCGAAGAAAGGTACGCTCACGGCCACGCAGATGGCCAGTGCCGCGGTCGTGGAAAGAGACCCGGTCGGGGCATGCCAGCCAGGGACAACATGCAACTCATTGGACGCGGCGATGAACAGGAATAACGTGCCGATGAAAGGAATATAATCGTTACTCCCCTCACGGCCGCTGACCTCGCGGATCTGACTGCGAATTCCGAGTACAATCGCTTCCATCGCATTCTGCCAGCGGCTTCTCGGCCCCTCCAGGCGAATCTTCCGCGTGGCGGCCCAGGCCGCCAGGATCAGCAAAAGCATCACCGCCCAGGTGTAGACAATGGTTGCGTTCAGATGCACGAAGCCCCACCGGAACAGGATGAGATGGTCTGGTGTGATATCCATACCTACACCGCACTTCCCTTCGCAGCCTTGCGGCCCGGAATCCACCGGGCCAGCACCAGCCGCGCTATCAAAAATCCGAGCAGACAAACCACCGCGTTTTGCCAGCGGCGGTTGATCGCCACGACGAATCCGGCAACCACCAGCGCCGTTCTCCCCCAGAAACTCCCAAGCATGAGAGCAGCTGGATACCGCGACTTGGGCAGCGCGCGCACCGTAAGCCACAAGCCACCAAAAAAGAGCATGCCCAAACCGAAGCCCGCCAGCAGAGCCACCAGGATGGGAGTCAGCTCAGCCATCAGTGGTCCTCCTGCGCTTCCTTAATCCGATTCCACGCACTCACGCAGCCAAATCCCAGGCCGCCCACCAGTAGCATCAGCGTCCACGAGAAACGGCTGGGCCAGGTCCGGTCAATCCAGGTTCCCACCGCGATACCGATCAGCATCGGCACCACCACGGTCCATCCGATTAAGCCGACCATGGCCATTGGACGCCACAAGCCCCGGTAGCCCTCTTTTCTGCCGCGGATCATGCGAGCCGCGCGCACCTCGACCTGCTCCATCATGTTCTTGGTCGAGGCGGGCAGTTTCGGTTTCGGCTCTGAATCGAATTCAGGCATGTTTCTCCGTCTCCATGAGTTGCCGGACCAGATCGGCTTCCAGCTTGGCCTCAAACTCGCGCGCTGCCAGCTCTTTCTCATGCAATGTACGGAACTGCTTGGCGACGGCCTCTTTCAAAGTGCCGAGGTCGGCGCCACGCACTGCATTTCGCGTCGATACGGAAACCTCGGGCCCGCATTTGACCAAAATGCCGTGATCGATGGCCAGATACTCGGTCTGCTTCTCCGGCAGATCGAAAGATAAAATGCCGGGAACGAGCGACGTGACGAAATCCACGTGCCGGGGAAGAACGCCGAACCAGCCGTTCTCGGCTTCGGCCTTGATCTTGGTGACCTCCTGGTCGAAGACCACCTCCGTCGGAGCCCAGACCTTGAGCTTCATGGCTTGCGCGCCTCGTCAATCGACCCGATCATGTACAGCGATTGCTCGGGGTATTTCGCAAACTCATCGTTGAGGATGCGTTCGCACCCGTCGAGCGCGTCCTCGAGCGACACCAGCTTGCCCTTGTGACCGGTGAACTGCTCGGTCACGAAGCATGGCTGCGTCAGGAAGCGCTCCAGCCGCCGGGCGCGATACACAGTGCGCCGGTCATCCTGCGAGAGCTCCTCGATGCCCAGCATGGCGATGATGTCTTTTAAGTCCTCGTAACTGGCGAGAGTTTTACGAATGGCCTGTGTGATGCGGTAATGCCGCTCGCCGGCGATCTGTGGGGTCGCCATTTTCGAGCCGGACCGCAAGGGGTCGATCGCGGGGTATAGCCCTTCGGCGGCACGCTTGCGGGAAAGCACGATGGACGCGGAAAGATGTCCGAACGTATGCACAGCCGACGGGTCGGCGAAATCGTCCGCCGGCACATATACGGCCTGCACAGACGTGATTGCGCCGGTCGCCGTATTGCAGATGCGCTCCTCCAGGCCGGCCAGTTCGGTGCCGAGCGTGGGCTGATAGCCGAGTCGCGAAGGCAACTGCCCCATGAGCCCGGAGACTTCTGAGCCGGCCTGAATGAAGCGAAAGATGTTGTCGATGAGCAGCAGAACGTCCTGCCGAGCGTGATCGCGGAAGTACTCGGCCATGGTCAGAGCGGAATGGCCGACGCGAAAGCGCGTGCCGGGCGGGTCATTCATCTGGCCAAACACCAGGACGGTTTTGTCCAGCACACCCGCGGCTTGAATTTCGCGATACAGCTCTTCGCCTTCGCGGCAGCGCTCGCCGATCCCGCAGAAGACGCTGACGCCGCTGTGGTGGCCGATCACGTTGTGGATCAGCTCCATGATCAGCACTGTCTTGCCCACTCCAGCTCCGCCAAACAGTCCGCTTTTGCCGCCTCGTTCCAAGGGGGAAAGCACATCGATGGCTTTGATGCCTGTGGCGAAGATTTCCGCGGTCGTGGCCCTGCGCGTCAGAGGAACGGAAGGGGCATGGATGGATCGCCATTCGCCACCCTCGACCGGATCCTTGTGGTCAATAGTTTGGCCAAAAACGTTGAACAGCCGGCCGAGCACACGCTCGCCCACTGGAACGCTCAAGGTCCGTTCGGTATCGACGATGCGGTCGCCGCGGGCCAAGCCTTGCGTGGAGGTCAACGCAATTCCGCGGACTGTGTCGGAGTTGAGATGAGTGACGACTTCTATAACAGCCTTGCGCCCATCCCCGGCTTCCAAAAGATCGAAGAGCGGTGGAATTCGATGCGGGAAGCAGGCATCCACAACACTGCCCCGGACGGCACTCACCGTACCGTCCTTCGCGTCCGAAATGTCCATAGGCCCGCCCTCCCGTACCGGCAATCACTACGTGGTCGTACTCACTAACGCTGAACTCCTGCCGAAGCCGCAAGATGCTGATGCGGCTCCAACTGCTTCTGAATCTCCTCGAGCACTTTCCGTTCCGCGGCGCCGATCTTGCCCAAGTGCCAGGTCGCCGACGCGACGTCCTTACAGTCACCGATCAGAGCATCTTGTCTGGTTTTTCGTTCGTCTTGCGGCAGCGAGTCTAAAGCTGCCCGAATCGCGCGCCACGAGCCCTGAAAGAACTCCTCGGAAGGCGGCCACTCCAGCCACGCCTCCAGTTGGTGCGAAGCCACGGTGTTTTCCTCCACCCCGTGCAAACGCGCTATCGCCAAAACGTGATGCCGCTCCGCATGAGTCACCCAGCCGTCGGCCCATGCCACCTGAACCAGTGGCACCACGCAGAGCAGCGACACCGTCGTGGGACTGTATCCAAGTCTTTCGAGACTGTCGAGGATGCTAGGATCTTTGATCTGGCATGCCTCAGCCATGCGCCGCTGGTGCTCTTCCCGGTCAGCACGCCGGCGCATTTTCTCGACTAGCTCGGCATCCAGTTGCTGGAAATACTCTCCTTCACTTCTTACGTGACCAACTTCCTGCCGCATAGGCACCTCGGCGGCATTGCCCGCTTTTTCCGTCTTAGCCCAATATCCCGCTCCAGGAGCCCTTGCCCGTCGCCGCTAAGATTTCAATCTGGCTGCCGGGCGATGTCATGCTCCTCCTTTATTATGCATCTAATATCAGATCTTGAGATCTGGTTATCGTACCATTCGTTTACCGCGTCTGCCCGCGCTAATAGCTTCCGGTTATCGCTGGCCTGGGGAGGAAAGGACTACCTATGCTGATTGCCATCGGGCCACTTGAGGCGTATTCTGTAGCCGGACGCCGCAGGGCCCACAGGCGCGGGCCGAAGTTTATGAGCGGTATTGAGCGACGCTGAGGAATCGATCATGGAACTGCGCATGGCCCGCCAGCGGCCGCGGGAATTCGGGTGGGTGGAAAAATCTGCATCGCGGCAGCCCTCCTACCTTCGCCTGGCCGCGAGCGGAGAACTGGACCACCGGGCCCGCGAGCTTTACTCCATTTACCGGAGCTGTCATCTTTGCCCCAGGCTGTGCGGGAAAAATCGCCTGCGGGGCGAAACTGGAGAATGCCGGTCCAACTCGCGCGTCAAGGTCTCATCCGCGCACCCGCACTTCGGCGAAGAAAGGCCGCTCGTGGGCCGGCATGGTTCAGGAACCATCTTTTTCAGCGGCTGCAACCTGAAATGCGAGTATTGCCAGAATTGGGAGCTTAGCCATGCCTGCGAGGGAGAATGCGTGACGGACCATGCCCTGGGGCGCATGATGCTGCGTTTGCAGGCAATGGGCTGCCACAACATCAACCTGGTCACGCCCACGCATTACGTGCCCAACATTGTCCAGGCGTTGCGGTCCGCCGTGGCCGGGGGGTTGCGCATTCCGCTCGTGTACAACACAAGCAGTTACGATTCGCTGGAGGTGCTGCGGCTGCTCGACGGCATCGTGGACATTTACTTGCCGGACTTCAAGTACGTGGATGAGGCCGCAGCCGCCAAATACTCGACGGGCGCCAAGGACTACCCGGAAGTGGCGGCCGCAGCCATCCAGGAAATGTACCGCCAGGTCGGCACCCTGATCACAGACGAGAATGGAATTGCGGTTCGCGGCGTGATGATCCGCCACCTCGTATTGCCGCACAACCTGGCGGGAACCGACCGGTTTGTGCGCTTCGTCGCCGCGGCGCTCGGGCCGGCCACGTTTGTGAATCTCATGGCGCAGTATCACCCCGCGCATGAAGCTCATTCCTTTCCGGAATTATCGCGCCGCATCACGGAAGTGGAGTTCCGGCAGGCAGTTTCCTGGGCCCGTCAGGCGGGCTTGACGAGATTCGCCGCCGGGTAGGCCGCCGCTTTAGTCGGAAGTGTTTCAAAAACGGTCGGGACTCAGCCCGGCGAGATCCATGGCCGGTGAACCATCCAGCACGTACTCGGCAATCAACTTCCCGGTCACAGGAGCCAAGGTCAGTCCTAGCATGGCGTGGCCCGTGGCTATGAACAAACCTGGATATCGTGCGAGCGGACCGATGGCCGGCAATCCGTCGGGGAGACAAGGCCGCAGGCCACACCATTCCGACCGGAACGTCACGTGTTCGGCGCTGTTCAGATAGCGCCTGGATGCATTCGTGAGCTGCTCCAGACGCGGTCGCCGGATCTCGTGATTTATACCCGAGAACTCGAGCGTTCCCGCGAAGCGCACGAAACCGTCCATGGGCGTGCAAAACACCATGTTCTCGCCGAGAACACAGGCCTGTCGGAGGACCGGCGGTTGCCCTTCGCGAGATTCGCAATCGCGGTGATAGCCCTTCGCCGCCTGCAGAGGAAATCGCAGGCCGAGATGGCGCATGAGCGGAGAACCGTAAGCCCCGGTGGCCAAAATCACGGTCTCAGCTTCCATGATTTCACCGTTCTGCATACGGACTCCGCGAACTCTCCCATCAATCGTCCGGACCTCCGCGACCTCAGTCGACGTTTGAAACACTGCGCCATTATTTTTGGCCCGCTTCGCCAGTTCGAGCACGAAACGATAGGGATTTACCGTGGCGGCTTCCGGATAGAATACCCCGCCCAGCACCTCGCGGTTCATCGCGGGCTCCCGTTCGCGCAGCGCGTCTCCGGCAAGGACTTCCGGATGGAAACCAAAACGCGCGAGGAAAGCTGCTTCCTTCGTACCCGCTTCAAGGCCGCGCTTTGTCAAATAGATCTCGTAATATCCCTCGCGTCGAAAGCAGCACTCGAGTTTCTCTTGCTCGACCAGCGCGTCAAACAATTCCCGGGTGGCTCGGCCAAGCGGCCCCATGATCCGCATGGAAGATTCCAAATGGTGTTCCGTGCACGTTCGGCTGAATGTCCATAACCACCGCGCGAGTTCCGGATCCGCACGCGGAGCAACGTACAACGGGCTCAACGGATCGAACAGCGATTTCAGAGCCTGCTTCACCCGCCCCGGTTTGTTGATCGGAGTATGACCGGGTGCGATAGACCCGGCGTTCCCGTAAGAAGCTCCTTTGCCGATTTCATCCCGCTCGAGCACGGTCACTCGTGCGCCGCGCTTGGCCAGAAAATAGGCGCAGCAGACACCGATCACACCGCCGCCGACAACCACCGTGTGATGGTCCGCAGCGCGCGGCGAGGAAGATGACGGATGCAAGATGGCCTGCCTTCCACTCGTGACCTGATTGTAACGCCGGCAGATGTGCACGATGCGCCGACGCGGCTGGACAGTCTCGGATGCCGCGCTATCGATCGATGGCAGCCCGGCTGCCGCTTCGGAAGGGAAGCCAGAGCAACCAGAAAATGATCAGCGCGACGAGTTCGCCACCTGCGATATAGACCGGCCACGGACCGAGATAATCGAGCAGCGACGCGCCGGAGGGTTTGCTGCATAAATACATGTAGTTGGTTCTGAAGATGGCATTGAAGATGCCAATTACGACGGCGTACGCATTGAGAAGAATCAGGGCTCTTCGCAGGCAGCCGGGCTTTGGTACTGCGATCCTGCTCCACACCAGCATCAGGATGGCCGCGACCACCACGCCGTGCGCGAGAAAAAAATAGACGGTTGGATAAGAAGGGAAAGGCGCCCACAGGTCGGGAGTAAGCAAAGCCATGCTGCTTCCACCGACGCCTGCGAAGTAAGCCAACTCGAAAGCCCACTGATTCAAGCTCAGGATGGCAACAACCGTCAGCCACAAAGTGAGATCGCAGAGGTTTAAGGGCAGAGCGTGTGGGAACCGAAAACCCTCATAATGCAATCGGTACGCATACCAGACGAGCTCGTTCGCTGACAGAAAGAATGCGACCGCGTAGCGGACCCTCCGCGCGGCTCGCTGGCCTTTGCTGCACCATTTGGCGAGGGCCAGTCCCAGGGCAGGAACCGAGATCAAGATCAACAAATGCGCCGGTCCAAAGAGGTGGAAGTTGGGTCTCATGGGAATGAATGAGAGCGGCCATCTCGACCAAACCGCACAGCTTTAGGTTCGACAACAGAAATAACACGAACCAGGCGCGTTTGGCGGAGTCCAAAGATGGGCAGGAGCGCACTCTCTACAATCCGAGCAGCCCCGGGAACCTACGCCCTAATCCTGTCCAGTTCAAGAGAATCTGTCATCAGAATCGGCCGGCTCCATTGGATGCGGCTGAACTGTGGATACTATGTGTGCGTCGACAGCTCGAACCTGTGGGGCGCCATGCCGCCAGAAATGGCTGTGTACAGAACCGTACACTACAATGCGAAGCCTAACGAGCCGTCCCGTCATCAACAGTGGTGTGCAGGAAATGACTAGCTCTATTTACGCGGATGTCGCCTCGGAGGCTCAGGGTTCGGATGCTCTCGCAGAACTGGCTCTGAACTTGCGGTGGTCGTGGAATCACTCATGCGACGAATTGTGGGGCCGGCTCGACCCGGAGTTGTGGGAGCTCACTCAGAATCCGTGGGTGATTCTCCAAACCGTCTCGCAAGAGAAGTTGAGAGGCGCATTGGCGGATCCGGCTTTCCGGCGCAATGTGGACGAACTCTCGCGAGAGAATATCGAAGCAGACCAATGCGCAGGTTGGTTCCAGAAGGCTCACCCCAACGCAGGGCTTACATTGGTTGCGTACTTCAGCATGGAATACATGTTGAGTGAAGCGCTACCAATTTACTCCGGTGGACTGGGAAACGTCGCGGGCGACCAACTGAAGGCGGCCAGCGATCTGGGGGTTCCTGTTGTCGCCATCGGGTTGCTTTACCAGCAAGGTTATTTTCGCCAGGAGATCGATTCGGACGGCAACCAGCATGCCCTTTTTCCTTTCAACGACCCGGGGCAACTGCCGATCAAGCCGGTGCGAGAACCCAATGGAGAATGGCTGCGCCTCACGGTTATCTTGCCTGGTCTTAAGGTCAGGATACGCGCCTGGGAAGCGAAGGTCGGCCGAACGACGCTCTATCTTCTCGACTCGAATGATCCCGCGAATCCCCCCGCCTATCGCAGCATTACCAGCGAGCTCTATGGAGGTGGACCGGAATTACGCATCAGACAGGAGCTGGTGCTTGGCATCGGAGGTTGGCGGTTATTGCGAGCGCTCGGCCTAAGGCCGGAGGTTTGTCATCTGAATGAAGGCCATGCGGCCTTTGCGGTGCTGGAGCGGGCACGTTCCTACATGGAAGACAACGGGCAGCCGTTTGACGTGGCAATGACTGTAACCCGCGCTGGCAACCTTTTTACTACTCACACACCGGTTGAAGCGGGCTTTGACCGTTTTGCGCCCGAGCTAATCCGGAAGTACTGCCAAGGTTATGCGGAACGTGGCCTGGGTATCGCTTTGAACGAACTGCTCGCCTTGGGCAGGCGCAACCCGGATGATCATTCGGAACCATTTAACATGGCGTATCTCGCCATGCATGGCAGCGGCGCGGTGAATGGAGTGAGCCGCCTTCACGGCAAAGTCAGCCGGCAGCTTTTCCAGATGCTCTTTCCGCAATGGCCGGAAAATGAAGTTCCCGTGGGCCATGTCACAAACGGCGTACACGTCCCCACTTGGGAGTCACCGGGTTCCCGGGCCCTGTGGTCGGCGTCCTGCGGCGAAGAGCGGTGGCTTAACGACTTGAAGAGCATCGACTCGGACGTTCGTGGGGTGAGTGACTCCGACTTGTGGCAGCTTCGCACGAAAACCACCCAAGCTCTAATCGAGTACGCCCGAAAACGGCTGGCTCGTCAGCGAGCAGCTCAAGGCGCGGCGCCGCACGAGATCGCGGAGGCTGAACGCATCTTCAACGCCAACTCATTAACGTTAGGTTTTGCACGACGGTTCGCTCCATATAAGCGTCCGAACCTCCTCTTGCATGATTCCGAACGGCTGATTCGGATACTGACAGATCCCAGGCGCCCGGTTCAATTGATTCTCGCCGGCAAAGCACATCCCCAGGACGCCGCCGGGCAGGCCATGATCAAGCAGTGGAGCGAGTTTATTCGCCGCCCGGAGGTTCGTTCTCATGTGATTTTTCTCAGTGACTACGACATGCTCCTGACTCAGCAACTGGTTCAAGGAGTTGATGTCTGGATCAACACGCCGCGCCGGCCGTGGGAGGCTAGCGGCACGAGCGGAATGAAAGTGCTGGTCAATGGCGGCCTGAATCTATCGGAGCTTGACGGTTGGTGGGCGGAAGCGTATTCGCCGGATGTCGGCTGGGCCAACGGCGATGGAAAAGAGCATGGCGATGACCCCGCGTGGGATGCAGCCGAAGCCGAGACACTTTATTCGTTACTCGAACGTGAGGTCATTCCCGAGTTCTATTCCCGCGATGACCAGGGGATTCCGGGAAAATGGGTTAAGCGAATGCGGGAGAGCATGGCGCGGCTTACGTGCACGTTTTCGGCCAACCGTACGGTTCGCGAATACACCGAGGCACACTACCTGCCTGCCGCCACTGCGTATCGTCAACGGGCTGCGGAAGGCAGCAAGCTGGGGATCGACCTGATTCAATGGCAGCGAGCTGTCTCGGCGCGGTGGCCACACGTTCGATTTGGTGCGGCTAAGGTGGAGACCAATGAGTCCGTCCACCGCTTTGAAGCCCAGGTCTATTTGGGTGAACTCGACCCGCGATCCGTGCGGGTTGAGATCTACGCTGATCCGCAGGATGGGGGCGAGCCGGTGCATCAGGTGATGGCGGTGGGGCGGCCGCTTGACGGTTCGGCGGCGGGCTACGTGTACTCCGGAACTGTGCCGTCAGCCCGTCCTGCAAGCGACTACACGCCGCGCATCGTTCCATTCAAGGCGGAAGCGAGGATACCGCTAGAAGCGGCTCAAATCCTCTGGCTGCGTTAAAAGCGGCCAGCGGCCCCGGCCCGAT
>Ga0187817_10000117_pt1 | contig 27005 bp, 25 predicted proteins | sample NC_wetland_sal_i_17_FD_132431 | JGI IMG/M metagenome (GOLD analysis project Ga0187817, IMG submission 132431) | Wetland sediment microbial communities from Neuse River Estuary, North Carolina, USA - SO4_2 | ecosystem: Environmental > Aquatic > Freshwater > Wetlands > Sediment | place: USA... | reverse complement strand
GAAGGCAATTGGACCTGGCGCTGCACGGAAGATATGCTGTCCGATCGGGCCTTCGCATGGCTGCGCGATTTGACGAAAAATTCGAAGCGGTGCGGGCCCGCTCGAACATCGAATACGGGAAAGACGTTCGAGGCTGTGCCCATAAACTGAGCGAAGGCCCTCGCCCAAAGAAGGACTGGAAGCGAAAGGAGCAAGAATATGGCAACCGGCGCCACACCAGACGCCACGCCCCGGTCTGTAGAACCCCTAACGAAGCGGAAGGCGTGGAAAGCGCTGCAAGCCCACTACGAAAAGGTGCGCGGCCTGCATCTGCGGAATCTCTTCGCGGATGACCCCAAGCGCGGTGAGCGCATGACAGCAGAGGCGGCGGGCCTGTTCCTCGATTACTCCAATAACCGCATCACCAGCGAGACCCTCAAACTGCTAATTGCACTCGCCGAGGAATCAGGTCTGCGGCCTCGAATCGACGCCATGTTTCGCGGAGAAAAGATCAACACCACGGAAAAGCGGGCGGTACTGCACGTGGCTTTGCGGGCGCCGAAAAACGCTTCCATCGTCGTCGACGGCGAGAATGTAGTGCCGCAGGTCCACGCTGTGCTTGACAAGATGTCTCTATTTTCAAATCGTGTGCGAAGCGGGGAGTGGAAAGGGCACACCGGCAAACGCATTCGCAACGTCATCAACGTCGGAATCGGCGGTTCCGACCTGGGACCGGTCATGGCCTACGAAGCCCTGAAGCACTATAGCGATCGCGCCATGACATTCCGATTCGTTTCCAATGTGGATGGCACCGATTTCGCCGAAGCTGTGCAGGATCTCGACCCGTCGGAAACTCTATTTATCATCTCGTCGAAGACTTTCACTACGCTCGAGACCATGACCAACGCCCATACGGCGCGCGATTGGTCCATGAAAGGTTTCAGCAGCGACGGAAAGTCTGTGGCCAAACACTTTGTCGCGGTTTCGACCAACGCCGCGGAAGTTGCCAAATTCGGGATCGACACCGCCAACATGTTCGAATTCTGGGACTGGGTTGGCGGACGCTACTCGATGGATTCGGCGATCGGCCTTTCCACGATGTTGGCCATCGGCCCTGAAAATTTCCGAGCCATGCTCGACGGCTTCCACCAGATGGACGAGCACTTCCGCACCGCCCCGCTCGACCGCAACTTGCCCGTGCTCATGGGACTCATCGCGCTGTGGTACAACGATTTCTTCGGTGCGCAAACGGTCGCGGTGCTGCCGTACGAACAATACTTGAAGCGTTTTCCCGCCTACCTGCAGCAACTGACGATGGAAAGCAACGGCAAGCACGTCACGCTCGACGGCGTGGAGGTCACGTATGCGACCGGCCCCGTCTACTGGGGTGAGCCGGGAACGAACGGGCAACACTCCTTCTACCAGCTGATTCATCAAGGTACCAGGCTGATTCCTTGCGACTTCATCGCATTTGTCGCGGCGTTGAATCCGCTCGGTCGCCATCATGACATGCTTCTGGCCAACGTCTTCGCTCAGACCGAAGCACTCGCGTTTGGAAAGACCGCTGAGCAAGTCAAAGCCGAGGGCACGCCCGATTGGCTCGTGCCTCACCGCGTCTTCGAAGGCAACCGCCCTTCCAACACGATCCTTGCGGAAGAGCTGACGCCGAAAATTCTTGGCACGCTGGTGGCGCTCTACGAACACATCGTCTTCACACAAGGGACCATCTGGCAGATCAATTCGTTTGACCAGTGGGGCGTGGAGCTTGGCAAAGTGCTGGCGCAGCGCATCATCCCCGAAATCGAGAGCCGGACCGAGCCTGCGCTCAATCACGACAGTTCGACGAACAATTTGATCCGCCGCTATCGCAAACTCAAAGTGACACCATAAGACTCGCGGTCACAACAGATCCTTTACGGCACTTGCGGAGGAGTGATCCATGCAACTAGGAATGATTGGTCTCGGAAGAATGGGCGCGAATATGGTCCGCAGGCTCCTAAGAGGCGGGCACCAATGTGTCGTCTTTAACAGGACGCCGAAGGCGGTGAACGAGCTGGTGCAGGAGAAGGCGACGGGAAGCACCTCGCTTCAAGACCTAGTGGCGAAGCTGGAGAAACCTCGCGCGATCTGGATGATGGTCCCGGCGGCAGCGGTGGATGAAACAATCGCAGCGCTTCTCCCCCTAATCGAGCCCGAAGACATCCTGATCGACGGCGGCAATTCCTATTACGTGGATGATATCCGGCGCGCTAAAGACCTCGCGGCTCCGCGAATCCACTATGTGGATGTGGGGACCAGCGGCGGCGTGTGGGGCTTGGAGCGCGGCTACTGCATGATGATCGGCGGCGAAAAGAATGTCGTCCAGCGACTCGACCCGATCTTCGCAACGCTCGCGCCCGGCGCTGGCGACGTGCCGCGCACGCCGGGACGTGAGAATCTAAACGGAACCGCCGAACAAGGCTATCTGCGCTGCGGTCCGAACGGCGCCGGCCATTTTGTAAAAATGGTTCACAATGGAATCGAGTACGGCATGATGGCCGCCTACGCGGAGGGGCTCGGCGTATTGCGTTCCGCCAACATCGGCAAGAAACAAGGCGCGATCGACGCAGAGACGACCCCTTTACGCGATCCCGAGCATTATCAGTACGAACTGGACCTGCGCGACATCACCGAAGTTTGGCGGCGCGGCAGCGTGATCGCATCCTGGCTGCTGGACCTGACTGCGGCCAGCCTGGTGAGGGATCCCAATCTCAGCCAGTTCGCCGGACGTGTCTCGGATTCAGGCGAAGGCAGGTGGACGATCAAGGCGGCAATCGACGAGGCCGTGCCGGCGCCCGTTTTGTCCGCCGCGCTTTATCAGCGCTTCGCCTCGCGCGGCGAGGCGGATTATCAGGACAGAGTCCTATCGGCGATGCGCTTCGGTTTCGGCGGGCACCTGGAGAAAGCAGCGGCGAAAGGAGGATGAAATGCGAGTGGGAATAGCCACCGATCACGGCGGATTTGGTTTGAAGGAAGACCTGGTTGTCCGTCTGCGCGCGGCGGGACATGAAATTGTCGACTTCGGAGCGAAGGCTCTGAATCCTGACGACGATTATCCCGACTTCGTCATTCCCCTCGCGCGGGATGTGGCTGCGGGCGGCGTCGAGCGCGGGATAGCAGTCTGCGGCAGCGGCGTGGGAGCATCGGTTTGCGCGAACAAAATCCCGGGAGTGCGCGCGGGGCTGGTGAGCGACCACTTCTCGGCGCGCCAGGGCGTCGAGGACGATCATATGAACATCATCTGCATGGGCGGCCGAACGATCGGGCCTTACGCGGCATGGGACATCCTCGAGCAGTTTTTAGCCGCTGAATTCAGCCAGGCCCCACGCCATTTGCGCCGCCTGGGAAAAGTGGCTTCTCTTGAGGCGGCAGCAATCATCGGGCGCGGAGCCGCGGCGCCAAGCAAGCCGTAGCAGAAGACCCGTGGTGCGGGAAGTGAATCGTGGATTTCGTGACCGACCGAACGGTTACCGGAGGTGAGATTTCTTCCGCGGCGAAGGCTGCCGAGTACAGGGGCCGAAGCTCACCGCTGGGAGCCATCGTGCTACCCGGTGGCGTAAATTTCAGCGTCTATTCGCGGAACGCAACAGGGGTCGAGTTGCTGCTCTTCAACCGGGAGGATGAGACGCGAGCCGAGCGTATCATCTCGCTCGATCCGGCGATCAATCGAACCTTCCAGTATTGGCACATATTCGTGCCTGATGTCCGGCCGGGGCAAATTTACGGGTTCCGAGTTGACGGACCATTCGACCCCGCGAGCGGGATGCGGTTTGATCCCTCCAAGGTTCTCCTCGACCCGTACGGGCGCGGGGTCGTTGTTCCGCGGAACTACAACCATGATGATGCCCGCCGCGAATGCGACAACGCTTCCTCGGCCATGAAGAGCGTGGTCGTCGATCCGTCTACATACGATTGGGAAGGGGACACGCCGCTGCACCGCTCTGCATCGCGAACCATTATCTACGAAATGCACGTTGCGGGCTTCACGCGCCATCCCACTTCCGGCCTGCCGGCAAAAACTCGCGGCACCTACGCCGGCTTGATCGAAAAGATTCCGTATCTCCAGCAGCTCGGGATTACAGCCGTCGAATTGCTCCCTGTGTTCCAATTCGACGCCCTGGAAGCTCCGCGCGGACGCACCAACTATTGGGGGTATGCGCCGGTATCCTTCTTCGCGCCGCATCAGGGTTACTGCACGAGCCGCGACCCGCTAGCCACGGTAAATGAATTTCGCGACATGGTGAAGGCGCTGCACCGAGCCGACATTGGAGTCATTCTTGACGTAGTCTTCAATCACACCGCCGAAGGGGATCACCGCGGTCCGACGATTAGTTTTCGTGGGCTGGAGAATAGCGCCTACTACATTCTTGAACAGGACCGTTCGCGTTATGCAAATTACAGCGGCACTGGAAACACGCTCAACACCAATCATCCTGTCGTGCGCCGGATGATCCTGGATAGCCTCCGCTACTGGGTGGAAGCGATGCACGTGGATGGCTTCCGCTTCGATTTGGCTTCGATCCTCGACCGCGACGAGTCGGGCAATTTGATGCCGAGCCCGCCTGTGCTCTGGGATATCGATACGGACCCGGTGCTCGCGGATACCAAGCTAATCGCCGAGGCGTGGGACGCGGCCGGCCTGTACCAGGTGGGAAATTTCATTGGGGACAGTTGGAGGGAGTGGAATGGCAGGTTCCGCGACGATGTGCGCAGTTTCTTCCGCGGCGATGAAGGCTTTGTGGGAGTGATCGCCGACCGGTTGCTTGGCAGCCCGCAGATTTACGGCCACAAGAAACGCGAAGAGGAAGAGAGCGTGAATTTCGTGACGTGCCACGACGGATTCACTCTTAATGATCTGGTCTCCTACAATCAAAAGCATAACGATGCGAACGGCGAAGACAACCGGGATGGCATGGATGACAACCGAAGCTGGAACTCTGGCGTCGAAGGCCCGACAAATGACCCCGCGATCGAAAATCTGCGAAATAGGCAGGTGAAAAATTTCCTGACCGTCACACTGCTCTCCCTGGGCCTGCCGATGATTTCCATGGGCGACGAGGTTCGGCGGACGCAGCTTGGAAACAACAACGCCTATTGCCAGGACAACAAGATCAGCTGGTTTGACTGGGATCAGATCGCCAAACATGCCGATGTGCACAGGTTCGCAACGATGCTCAACGCACGACGGCTGATGCGGAGCTGGGAATCGGAAGGGCGGGGGCCCTGTCTCAATGAATTTCTACGCGACGCCAATAAGGCCTGGCACGGCGTGAAACTCGGCCAACCGGACTGGAGCAATTTTTCTCACAGCCTGGCGCTCAACGCAGAGGCTCCCGACAAGAGCCTCATGTTGCATGTGATTCTGAATGCCTATTGGGAGCCGCTCGAGTTCGAGCTGCCGCAGGCGGGAAGCGATGGCGGAAACTCATGGCGCCGATGGATCGACACGACGCTGAATTCGCCGCACGATATTTCTGAATGGGATACCGCGCAACCTGTTCCGGTCCTCACGTATCGAGCCGGGCCCAGATCCGTGGTCGTGCTCTTTGCCCGCAAGCAAGACGGAGCAGGTTCAACTTTTCAATCGATTGCAACGCCAGCGTAAAGAATTGCGCAAATTGACGTCGGTGGGAGGATCGCACATGGGGACCGCAGACGTTGAATCGTTTCGTCGCATGGAGAATCCGGCATCTGCGTCCGTGGTCAAAGGAAATGGCGGATTGCAAGCGGTCCGCGTCTCATGTCCCGAGGCTGCGGGGGAGATGTACCTGCACGGAGCTCACATCACTTCATGGAAGCCCGCAGGGAGAGGAGAGGTGTTGTTCCTCAGCTCGCGCTCGCGTTGGGAAGACGGATATGCGATTCGGGGAGGCGTGCCCATATGCTTTCCCTGGTTCGGCGGCAAGGCGGATGACCCCCAAGCACCGGCTCATGGGTTCGTGCGAACCAAGTCGTGGCAGCTTGAGTCCATCGCGCCAGTTGAAGATGGGATCAGTGTGAGCATGTTCACCGAAAGCGACGAAAAATCAAAGCGCTGGTGGCCCGCCGATTTTCATCTGGCGTATCGTGTAACATTCGCCGCGGAACTCATACTCGATCTTGTAGTAACGAATACGGGAAGGACGCCGCTGCGTTTCGAGGAGGCCCTGCATACCTACCATAGAGTGGAGAATATCCTGAAGACGCGCGTGGCGGGCCTGGACATGGTCCAATATATCGATAAGACGGACTCGAACCACAGGAAGATTCAGAACGGCGAGATCGCAATCGTCTCGGAAACCGATCGCGTGTATTTGAACACGAGCGATCCAATCGAAATGGAAGACCCTGAATTGCGCCGCAGGACACGGGTTGCGAAAGAAAACTCACGCACGACGGTGGTATGGAACCCGTGGGTGCAGAAGGCTCGTTCCATGTCGGATTTTGAGGATAACGAGTGGATCCAGATGATCTGCATTGAGACTAGCAACGTCGCCGATTTTGCGGTGGATCTCGCTCCGGGCCAGCAACACAGAATGAAGGCGATTGTCAGGGTTGAGGATTTCTGAGTTCACGCAAAGACTTGAGCGATTTCCGAGTCCGCTTCGTGGCGATCGATCCCAGCGAACCGCCACGCAGAGCCCGGCCGCGCCGCCTCCCCTCAGATTCCCGCCGCCGGAGAAACATCCTCATGAGCGACGCTGGCCGCCTTCTTGGCAAAGTCATATGTAGCCCGGAGATTTCCTCCGAAGAGCCGCACTTTGCCGTTAATATCGCGCGCCAGGAGCAACTGGCCGTCTTTATCCGTAAATTCGCAGTGAACGCTGATGGATGTCGCCCCGGCGACTGTAGTCACCTGGCGCTCCATTTCACTTCCCTTCTTGAAGCCGCGCACCGTGCTGTGAAGAACGATGAGGTTCGGAGCTCCTGCGGAATTTCGATCGCCTTCGCGATAAACGTGCTTGAAGCCGCCTTTCTTCTGCAATTGTTGAATCAGGTTTTCATAAAGCGAGACCTGAAATTCCGCGGGAAGCTTGACCTCGTCCGATTGAATCATCAGCACCGAGATCGCTGACGCGTTCAACTTGGCCGGCTTCACCGCCTGCGCCTGCCCGGCGGGTTCCTTTTTGTCAGCACGGTCAGGCTTATCCGGAGCCGGATCGCCTTGCGTCGGGATGCTAGTGTGCGCGCCCAGTCCTACGAGTTCGTCCTTTGTATTTTCGGCCGTCCCAACCGGGGAAGTGAAGATAACGCCGTGAAGGCCTCCATCGGCGTCGCGATATTGAATCGTGAGGGTATCAATTTTTGACCGGAACAAGCTCATGAAACGGTCCGATCCGTAGGGACCGAACATGCTCAGCGTGCCTAGCGTCCCTCGAATAACGCGCTGGCTATCACTCCCGGTGACCACATCCTGCACGGAAGAGGGGGGCAGATCCGAAGTACTTTTGGAGTGCGTAAAGCGAAGATTCCCATTCTCAACCGCAAGACTTCCCTTGGTGTTGTTTTTCACTCCCATCAAACCTGTCAGCTGCACGGCCTTTGTGGCCTTCTGCGGCTGTTGGGCTTGGCCGACGGAGACAAATAAACTGAGCAAAACAATCGGAATCATAACAGGGGTTACTTTCGTCGTCGGCGCCACACTGCCTCCTAGTAATTCTACTTTCAGGGCTTCCCGATTATCGCTGATTCATTCGCCCGAGTAGAGGTCTATCTCTCCGTCTTCCGGGGAATATGGCCGCCCGCTGCGTCCTCAGTTGCCTGCGTTTTGAACTGAATCCTCCATGTTCCTTGCGGCGACAATGAAGTAGTTCTGGTGGTCGATGGTAAGAACCTTGAGAAGCAGGGCGGTAAAATACCCAGTTTCAATGTTAATCTGCACCGCGCTGACGCGGGGGCTTGGGTTCCATGTAATATATGGCCATGAATCCGGACACAAGCAAATTTCTTGCCGCATTTTTGGGTAACCTAACGGCCGGACCTCGCGGCTGCAGCACGCCCCGGCGAGCGCGCACAAGTAGGCACCATGGTTGAAGCGGTAAAAAGCCTGTTCTTGTTCATCAGCGGCCTCTTTCCAATTGTCGACCCGTTGGGAGGAAGCCCGATTTTCCTGACCATGACGAGGGCCTACTCGCCGGGCACGCGCAGAGCTCTGTCACTAAGGATTGCAATCAACAGTTTCTTCTTGCTGGTCGGGTCATATTTCACCGGCACGCACATCCTCGCTTTTTTTGGAATTTCCCTGCCAGTGGTTCAGGTAGGCGGAGGATTGATTGTTATCTCCACCGGCTGGTCGCTCTTGAAACAGGGAAATGATGACGACAAGAAGGATGTGAAGAAAAATATTATGCCGGAGGATCCCTTCCACAACGCGTTTTACCCGTTGACCTTGCCGTTAACGGTGGGACCCGGCTCGATTTCCGTGGCGATCACGTTGGGCGCGAACGCTCCCCACCATCAGGGCTTTAATTTCGTGAGCATTTTGACCGCGCTTGTGGGTTCCGTCCTGCTCGCGGCCAGCATTTTTCTCTGCTACGGTTTTTCAGACCGCCTGGGAAGAATGCTCGGGCCGACTGGGATGACGGTGATCATGCAACTTACATCCTTCCTGTTGGTGTGCATCGGCGTGCAAATCCTGTGGAATGGAGCCAGCGCGCTGCTCGTCTCGCTCCCCTTGCACCTCCACTGAGCTGTCCACCTGCCTGGCCACCGGAGGTGTTTCCAATGCGTTCTCCCAGACCGGCGCCTTTCGTTGAATTGCGATGTGAAGCACCAATCCCAGGGGAATCAGGAGACCGAGCTTCGTCAGGAAAGCGATGTTGGTTAAGTATGTCTCTGCGGACACGGAGAAGAGCAGGGATCCGCCTACCACAGCGATTCCAAATCCGATCCAGTTCCAAATAAACAACGCGTCGGAAAGCTGTAAAGAGATTGACACTTTTCTTGGCCCAGGCGGGTATGCGTGCGGTGTGATGCATTGACACCGCACGCATCCTGCGCGCTCTCGGTACGTCGTGCGAGGAATTCGTTCACGCGCGTGCCTGCCGACTCTCAGCTACAACTGGAACGTACGGAAACTTCGTCGACGGCTTCGCCGTGACCGATTCCTTGCCGATGCCCAGACGAATGGGAGTGTTCGCCGCGATGGAGAACATGACGTCGGGCGCGTTGTCTGTAAGCGACCGACCGTTCCACTCTGCGAACCCGAATACGGCGGGTGTGCCAACCTCGTAAGGCAGGATGTTGGGGAAAAATCGGTGTGCGACTTTCTCCCCATAGGCCCGGGGATCTTCCGCTGTTCCATTTGCAGCGACGGCGCCGGCAATTGCCTTCACAACGGCCGCTCCATATGTCACGAAATCATCGGCGGGGCGCCCGGCATTAAGGCGATTGCCGAGATCTTCATTGAACTGGGTGAACAGAGGGTGGATCATTGGTAAGCCGACGCGATTGATCGACCGCCATCCGCCAGCATCGGTGGCCAGTGTTGACACGGCCCACACCCCGATGCGGCGCTTGTCGCCAGCGCCGGCGAGCAACTCGCCATCGGGCACCTCCAGCACAATCGAATACACCGTGTGTCCGGCAAAGAGGTTTTTCGCGCGACGGGGATCCCAGCCGACCAGGTTCACTATGGTGCCGTCCTCGAAGGCGTGGCCGACCGCGTGAAGCACATCGGGCTCAATCCAAAACGGATCACCCGCCTTGCCAGTCCAAACGCGCAGACCGGATGCTGTGGTGACCGTTTCCCCAGTTGTGCCCTCCGCGATGATGCGGCCGGGCGAATGCGGATCAACCGCGTCTGCACCCGTAATGCAACGTACGACGTAGCTCTGTTTCCCATCCTTGTCGCGTTCGTTGAATGTAATGCGGTAGGTGATGTCTTCAATCGCATCTCCATTCAAGTCGACTTTGAATTCGTACATCCCCTCCGGGTGGTAGCCAGGCGCAGGGATGGGGCCGAAAATTGAGTGGCAGACATTGATGACAAACACGGTGCCTGTTTCCCCGCGAAATAGATAGAGGTCCGTGATGTCGAGGCGAATGTCTTGAAGAGCAAGTGGTGAATCGAGGTGATGGGACACAGGACTCCTCCTTTGTTTGTTAGGCTGGCCTTCAAAAACGTCGATGACACCAGCGCCAAACTTCATGGCGCAATCTGGGTGATGGCGAACTCTTCAACTGTGATGATTCAGGGAAAGAAATGATGCAATTTTTTTCTACCTCGAAAGCCCTCCATTGTGGTTCGCAGCGGCTAACCCGCGTAAGGGATCAGGACCGCTGCGGTTGCAACACCCAGCCATAATAATAATTCTGTGAGGCCAGCGATCTTCGCAACGGGAGGGATTTCCAATTCATTCTCCCAGACCGGCGCCTTTCGTTGAATCGCGATGTGAAGCACCAATCCCAGGGGAATCAGGAGACCGAGCTTCATTAGGAAGGCGATATTGGAAAGATATGTCTCGGCTGACACGGAGAAGAGCAGCAATCCGCCTACCACTGCGATTCCAAATCCGACCCAATTCCAAATAAACAGTGCGTCGGAGAGATGCAAAGACGCCGAAGATTTTCGACCTGCTCCGAGAAGACTGAGATCAACAATCACGCTCGTTCCGACCCATAACGACAGTCCGGTGAAGTGAGTTGCCTGGACAATTGGATATGCCCACTCCGACCCTGCTATCGCCAGGGCGAATGGCCTGTTCTGCAACCAATGCCCGAACATCACCAGGGAACTGTCCATGTAAGCGGGCCTCCGAATGCTTCGCACCTCGTCGGTCTTCATCGGCGGAGACGTCTGCGTCCCGCCATTGCTTAGTTCCGACGTAGTCTATGGCCGCACAAACTTCGTGCTGCCTATCCAACGCCTGTGAGCGCGGGCACCTCGACCCCGGCGATGATCGCTCCGATCCACAACCCAATCGAAATGAAGGCTGCCAATTTTGCCGATGCGGGCATCGCCTGTAGCTGACCCCACTTGCGCACTTTTTGATGAACGATGACGTTCGCTACGATTGCCAGCAGGACTACGGCGATCTTGTCATAGAAGATGTCGTTCCGGTAATAGGACGTTGCGGAGCCCGCGAACATCAGGAATCCTGAGACAAAATTAAGTGCCAGCGAAATCCATATCCAGGGAAAGAGCAGTTCGGCGAGCTGTGTCACGTCATGCCTGCGCCCCACAAAGCCAAGGACCCGCAAGTCCACGATCACCATCGCCCCCACCAAAATAAACATGCTGAAGTAATGAATGATTTCAAGAGACGCGGCTGTCCAAGCCGTCCCGTTGATTGCGGCGATGAATGAGTTGTCTTGCAGCCACCGGCAAAGGTGAAGAAGCATGATTCAACAATCTCCCGGCGGGAAATTCCGCGCCGAATTGGCATACCGATCTTGAAGGCGCACGTTAGCGCGTCGTCGCCTTCTTCACATTCTCGGGGACTGGAAAGACCAGATATGGATTGTTAGCGTCCAGCATCTTCACGCGAAGATCCAGAACGGGATGGCCATTTTGTTTTCGCACTATATGGCCGGGAGACTTGACGTCGGTGGCGATCTCTCCATGATCCGCATAGTCCGAATATTCTGTTTCGGTCATCAGGTCAGCGTGCGCGGGATTGTCGGTCCGGGTCTCAACTTTGGCGATCTCGTTCTGGGCATCCAGAGTCGCCTTTACCGCGACTTCGGCAAGTAGTCCGCTCAGGGGAAATGAAATGACTGTGGCCCCGTTCTCCGTCGAAATCCTCGTTTTATCACCCGCGGCCACGGCGGCCTTTATGACGCCATAAGGGAGAATCCAGAGTTGGAGGAGGCGATTGCTGACCGCCGCCGGGGCCGGCGTCGCTGTACCCTTTCCAGGGATCAAGCCCGCGCCAATTTCGGACTCATCCCAGGCGTATGTATCTCGCACGGTCTCAATCGTGTGTTGTGGCGCGGCGCCGCCCGGAGCGGAAGCGCCGGAAGTGGTGCGGGTCATTTCCACGCGCATCGCCGGCGGATTGTAACCGAGCGCGGCGTGATATTCGGTTTTGAACGCCTGCCATGGTTCTCCGGGTTTGCTCGACGGACCGGGGCTGTAGGTTGTGCCGGCGCCCCAAATTTCCATTGTATTGATCACATCGACTTCAGGGAGGCGTTGGCCTCCTACTCCCGACCATCGAGCGAGACCCACCGCTTCGGCCGCGGTCTTTAGTGTCTTGGAAACTTCGGGGCTGTTTGATTTAGCGGTGTCATCCGCGGCTTCGGCTGACGCGGTTTTCGCTCCGGCGCTTGATTTGAAGTTGTTGCTTTGGCCCCCGGCAGCCAGGAAAGAAAGTCCCACAAGTGCCGCAATGATCAGGCCACTTTTCACCAACAATCTAGTCAGTCCTGTTCGCGTAAGCATGCCGCCTCCTCATAGCAACAGCCGGGGCCCGAGCGTGACAAAATATTTTTCTAGTGATGTTCTTTAGTGACCACGTGAGCGAAATCTCTTTCGCTGCAAGGGAGTGCTTCCGGCAATATCGCCTTGGGATCAGGATTCAGGAGCGCTACGCGAGGAGTCGTCGTCCAAGGTTCGAGCAGTACGTCCGGATCCTCAACGGTCGCCGTCCACGTCAGGGTATTTCCGTCCCGACGCAGGCGTTCGATGACGTGCATGTTTTCGCTGTGGAAATATCCGCCGAGCTGATCGAACCAGCTGGTGCTGTTGAATCCGATGGAGTCGATCACCATCGTGTCGCCTTCCCAGTGGCCAATCGATTCCCCGTTCCAGGTTCCATCCAACTCTTCCAAGTCGGTGTGCTTGCGGCCATCCGTGGGAATCATCCGATAGCTCGTTGCGGTGGCAATCAATCCGCCCTGCCCCGGATAAATGAAGATCAGATACGTGGGCGTTTGCGCGATATAAGAGGGCACGCCCATGCGTGGAACTCCTGCGGGCATGCAATTATTGGAAGGATCTTCTTCATTGGAGTTCGCGTCAAAATCTTTCACTCTTTGCCAGTACTGGGGCTTGTAGATCGGTCGATTGGACCCCATCCGCCGCAAAAGTGTGGCTGCGCGCTCATTCTGCTCGTTATTTTGCCGTTGACGGTTCTGCAGCGGCCATGTGGCAATCTGCACGCCGCTATGAATGTCACGTGTGGTGTCCTTGCCGACTTCGATGCCGACATTGTGCATTTGATTCGGGACTCCCAACAAATTGTCCGCCAGACCGTTCCAAAGTCCGGTCAGATCGGGATGTCCATCCGGAGCTATCGGCGTCGCCCCAACCGGTGTAGGAGGCAATGTGTTTTCATGGTCCATGCGTGGACCGCCGTTGTTTTGCGCGAAGATCACTGCTGGAAGCAGGCACAGCAGAGCTGCCGTGACGATGCTCCTCCCAGCCAGAAAGAGACGCGTCATACTGAAGCTCCTTTCTACGCTCAGTTGCCGTTGGGGTCCGCGGCGAACTTGAACACCCGGCCATCCGCCAATTTCAATTCCTGCAGAAACCCGGTAGTGGAACCATCTTTTGCAGCCAAGCCCGAGGCAGTAACTTCGTCACCGGGCTTCAGGCCACCACGATCTTCCCTGCTCATTCCGGCCCGGCGAAGCGCGCCGGGACCTCCGAGTTCGAAAGCCCATTTTTGAATTTTGCCCTCAGCATCCTTGACGTTTATGGTCAGGTAGGAATGGGGATTGATCCATTCCACCTTGGCAACCGTGCCTGAAACCGTAAACGTCTTGTGAATGTCGAATTGGGCTTGAACGGAATGATGGGCGGACGTCGGTCCAGCCAATACAACGGCCAGAACTGACAGTGCTCCGCCGATCAATAAATTCCTGATCTTGAAGTAAATCATATTGCCTCCGCGGCTATGTTGACGCGCAAAATGCTGATTTATTGCAAGAGTATGATTTGCCCGTATCATAACTCTTTGTTCAGACTGGACACAACGAATTCTGCTCTGTCTTTCATTTGTGAACGGTGATCGTATCGGAATAGGACTGAATGTACCGGCCCAAAGTAATGACCGCAAACCACAGGAACAGAGAAGACGCAGCGATAAATTTGGCAAACGGGGGCGCGTCTTCCCCGGGTCCCAATCCGCGGACAGACTCAAAGACGCCCGTTAAATAAAAAGCGGCCACATTCAACCCGAGAAGCATGATCGCCAACATCTTGAGCCAAAAAGCCCAATCGTATGTGTAGAACTGGTCCATGCCGGTAAAAGCCAGGACGCCCGTTACGAGATTGAGGCCGAACCCTGCCATTGCCCACGGGACCAACCTGTGCAATGGGTCGATTGGGATTTGCTTGGCGAACCCCAACATGCGCAAGTCTAGAATGCCGACTGTACCGATCAGTAGAACCAGCCCTACGAAATGCAAGTCCATCATAAATGCCCACCACCATTTGCTGGCGGTCATCAGTTCGGCAAATTTTCCGGGCGACGGCTCCAGCCGCGCCACCATTTTCGAGATTGCTGATCCTTCCGTTATTTCTTCCTGGCCGCTCCCGATTTCAGGGTGGCGGATGTCACCGCCCGTGGTCCCGACTCTGGCCATGAGTCCCACGGTGATAATCGAAAGAATCAGCACGGCTGACAGGCTCCAATTCCAACGTGCCGGCCGCGAAGTCTCCTGTAATTTCCACAATCCTAGGAGGGAGAGCGCGCCCGTGATCTCCATGAAGAGCAGTGCCAGCATGGCCGCGCCCTGGTGCCTTTCAATCAATGCTTCTGAAACACCGGGGAGCTTCTTGATCGCACCCTGCGCGCCCGTGCCGCTAAAAAACGTTGGAATCGCCAGGAGGGCCATGGCCGCAAAAATGATGAGGCTCGCTCGCCTGAGGTCTTCGTTTTCTCCAACCAGGGAAATAAGGAACAGGCCAAGGCCGACGGTCGTGCCAATGATGGGAAAATGATTGAGCAAGAGATGGAGATGAGGAAAATTCATTCGCGAACCCCTTAACGATCCCGTCACGAAGGAAACGTCAGATACTTGTACGTGTATGCCAGCAGGCGGCCCGCTGTAATCGCTCCAAACCACAAGATGAGCGACCACTTTGCCAACGCGGCGCCTCTTGCCATCATCTCTGCTTCATTCAAATTCGCGTCTTCAAACACTTCGCTTCTGATTCTCCACATGACCCACAAGGCGAAACCGATCACCGTCAATTTCACGTAAAAGTCTGGGTTGGTGAGTGACTTTGTCGGATAGGCGATGACAAGCAGTACGCCCGTTACGGCATTCATCGCAAAGCCAATCCACATGATCGAGAACAACCGTTTGAGCGGCGCGAGCGGCACGGCGCGCGCAACTCCAAGAAGGCGAAGATCAACGACCATGTTTGCCCCAACTAAAAGTGCGAGGCCGAAGGTGTGGAATAAAAGAATGAAATAGAAGGCAAAAGGCGACTCTGATTCGCGCAGCCAGGTGCTGAATCCGGTGTCTTCGATCGTTTGCAGAAATAGCGGGGGAGCCAAGCAGATCTCCTTAACCGTGATTTTCTTGCCGGCCGTACGGCCACTTATAGCACACGACCTTATGGCCATGTCGCAGACGAGAATGTGGCGAACGGAGAATAATCGCTGAAGCCGAGCCAATTTGAGTAGGATTGCCAGAAACAAGGCACGAATCAAAACGACTTGTGCCGGATCCCGGAGTCCTGAAGTGAATCCCGATTGATCGCACGTTGGTCAACGAAATCTGTTTCTGATCTAGAAACGTGCAGGGGCCTGAGCGCATTCCTGCCGCGAAGACCTCCGCAAATTCCGCTGAACTTAGAATTCAAGTCTCAAGGCAAACTGGATCTCCCGTTGGCCATCCTGGACTTCTTCGTTGACCCGCCCGTTAGTCGGTTGTTCCGAGAACGGGCCGAACTCACCTGGAGTACCGTTGAAAATCTGGGTACTGAAATGCGCACCGCCGGCAAAGTTTGGGTGGTTGATGACGTTGAAAAATTCGGCGCGGAACTCCAGCATGCCGGCCTCTCCCAGAAATCCCAGCTTGGTGTCCTTCACCAGTGAAAAGTCCCAATTCCTTTCGGGCGGCCCGGTTAGGCTATTGCGTAGAGCGGTGCCCAACTGCCCAACCGTGTCTGAACAATTTGTCACCCCAGGTCCATAACAAGCCGGCGGCATCGAGAACATGGCCCCGTTGATCCAATTGTTGGGATCACCCGTGATGACGGTGTTTGGGTTGTAAGGGATCGGGGTGTAGACGCACGGATTGCTGCCGGCTGGAGGCTGCCCTGGCATTGAAGTGCAAACGGACGGGTTAAAGTATTTCGCAATTAGTGCCGGCGTATTGATGTCGGGCCGGTCACCTTGACCACCCTGCAAGACGCCTGAATTCGAGCGATTGACAGCGATAAGTGGCGAGAATGGTTGGCCGCTTTGGATGCTCACGATGCTGCTCATGAACCAGCCGTTCGCTGCCTTGGAGAGAAACCCGTTCGACTTCACGAATTGTGGGATGTGGTACAGCACGTTAATTTCCCAGTTGTTGAGGATATTAAAGCAGGCCGGGCCCTTATCGACGCTCGTATTTAGCGGATAAGTGCCCAGCAGCCCGCCTGAAGTAACGCAATCCTGGACGTTGGATTGGCCCTGGGTTTCATCGATTACGCGGCTGCGCGTATAGGCGCCTTCGAGTTCCAGTCCGTGACCGGCCCGTTTTTGCAGTACCACTTGCAAGGCGTTGTAACGAGAAGTTGCAACCGTGGCGACATTGATGTCGCTGCCGAAGTTGGGGTTCAGATTCGTGTAGTTTGGCGCAGAGCTATCCCAAAAGGGCACCTGACCGCCGACGCACACGCTTGCGGGATCACCGCAGGGACCAAAGGACGTAGCGGGAATCGGATTCCCGTCACGAACCATGGGCAGGTGAACCCCGTGGTTGCCCACATAGGCCACCCCCAGCGCCATGTTCCAGGGCAACTGCTGCTGAACGCTGGCGTTGTACTGGATCATATAGGGGCTTTTCCAGTTATAGTCAATAAACGTAGGGGTGAAGACGCCCAGGGTGGTTGGTGTGTAGAAGCTCCGTACCTGATCGGGAATGGGCAACGGAAATCCGGTAGTTCCTAACGTGGCCTCCCAACTTCCTATCGTGGGGATTCCCGGAGGCGCAACAGGGTTAACATCGACCAATCCCGCATACGGCAGAGATCCGTTCGCGGTTTGTCCGAGGGCCGTTCCAATGTTCCCCATGTCGTAATAAATTCCGGCGCCGCCGCGGATGGCGGTCTTCCCATTTCCAAAAAGGTCGTAGGCCAACCCCACGCGCGGGCTGAAATCGTGGAGCGTATTGTTCTGGATGACGGGCCCGAAAGTAAACGGATCCGTGAAGTCGTTTATCATCCTGGACTGCCTTCCGTTCAACTCGTGCGGCGTATTCATAAATTCATACCGCAAGCCCAGGTTTACGGTTAACCGCGGTTTAACCCGCCAGTCATCTTGGCCGTAGAAGCCATAGGTATTGAAGATGAAATCCCGGTTTTCAGTAGCAAAGGTGGGCGCAAATTCTACCTGGAGCGGGTTGGCGATTAAGAAATCAGAGAATGTATTGTAAATGATCTGTCCATTGAAGGAGTTGGTTGCCTGGCTGGCTTCGTTGAACCGGTTGAGCAATACGCCAAACTTGAAGGCATGCTTGCCACGGATCCAGTTCACATCGTCGCTCAGGGTGTATATGTTCTGTCGGTTGTACGTCTGAGGCGCAGCGTTAACGGAACCGAACTCGGCATAATTGCCGCCGCCCGGCCCGTTCAAGTCGACCACGCCAGTGGCAAAGCCCGGCACGAGCTGTGGACCGGTACCACCGGGCAGGCCAACGTTGGCCTCGTTGATGACGCCATTGGTGCGACTGAAGGAAAGCCGCGCAGCATTGAATAGGAATGGCGAGAATATGTGATTTTCAGCCAGCGTAATCCACTGATTTCGCGCGGTCGGCGCCTGGCGGAAATAAGAGAAATCGCCTACGGTTTCATTTTGAATTGCGTTGTCAATGGTATAACGGGCAAAGATGGAGTCTTTGTCGGAAAAAATCTGGTCAAAACGCATCTGGCCGTAATTCTCTCCGAGAGAGTTATGGTCGTTGAAGGTCTGAACGGGCGGATTGCCATTGCTTGTGTCGAACACTGACCCTGGGTTGGGTAGAGGTATGAGCGCCAACAAAGCAGCAGTGTAGGGACTAAGCGTCACGTCGCTCGGAATGTCCGGACATTGCGCGGCCGAGATTACCGAGCCGGCGCCAAAATTATTCGCTGCGCTTGCTCCGAGTGGGTGACATCCCGCGCTCGGCACCGGGTTCGTGATTGGGACCCCTTGGTTTTCCCGAATTCCTTCGTAGACGCCGTAGAAGAACGTCTTGTCTTTTTTGATGGGGCCGCCAAAGGCCCCACCAAACTGGTTCTTTCGAAGTGGCGCCTTCGGCACATCAGCCTGGTTATTGAAGAAGGTGTTGGCATCGAAGGCGTCATTCCGGAGGTATTCGAACACGTCGCCGTGCCATTGGTTGGTTCCTCCCTTGCTCACAGCCACCATCTGGCTGCCCATGCCCAGTCCATACTCAGCCTGGAAGGTGCCGGCAACGATCTTGAACTCCCGGATGCCGTCTAAACCCAATGCATCGCCGGAGTCGCCCGCCACGGGACTCCGCCCCAACATGTTTTGCAGGATGGCTCCATCCAAAGTAAAGTTATTGGACCGCGGCGGAGCCCCGTTCACGCTAAAAGAGGTTCCCGGCTGGTTATTTTGGTTCTTGTCCCTGTCGACGCCGGGCTGAAGGAGGGCGAGGTCAATATAATTCCGGCCGTTCAGCGGCAGTTCTGCCATCTTCGTCTCGGTGACCGTGCCCCCGAGTGTGGCGTCCTGCGTATTTACCATCGGCGCCTCTCCTGTCACCACGACCTGCTGCTCCGCGGAACCCACCTCGAAATCCAAATTGATCACCGCTTGTTGGGTCACTTCAAGAGTGATGCCTTTTCGATTCACGATCTTGAAACCAGCATGCTCGCCTTTCACTTCGTAGCGCCCCACGGGCAGTTCCAGGACTCGATACGAGCCGTCATCAGTGGACTTCACCACACGGACAAGCCCCGTATCCAAGTTTGTAACTGTTATCGTTACATCCGGCAGGACCCCGCCGGTCGAGTCTTTGGCTATTCCCAGGATGGTCGCGGTTGGCGATTGAGCAACGACTGGAATCGCGAGCAAAATCAGCACTGCAATCGAAACGGTGCTCAGGCACAAGCCTTTTCGATAGGGTCCCATGTGGCCTCCTCAAACGAAGTCGCTCGACATTTCCCGACAGCGGGAATTAGCCCAGACACACTTTCGTTAAGCCGTTGCCCCAGGTTATCGAATTGCCTTTTTTTTCATTCTCCGCGATGGTTCAGGCCGGGCACCCAACTTCTGATTGTGAGGAGACTGATCCTGATGCCCTCATTCTGTCAAGAGAAAAAGATGCTCAAATCAGGAAAATGTGAAAATGTTCAGAATTGGCAATATAGAAACCGCAACTTTCTCAAACGTTTCTTTGCTGAGGGATGCGACAACGCGAGAAGAACATACGCCCTGTTTTGCCAGCTTGATTTCAGGACATTGGGGAAGTCCAGCGATTCTCCCAAGCTAAAAGGGGCTTGCGGACTGCAGACTGTTCATTATCAGTCTGACGTCATGACGCAGGTCGTTCACGAGTTTCCACTCGTTATTGATAATCATGGTTGCCCGTTCGTTTGCGGTGTACGCGAGCCATTTGGGCGCGCCCCCCGTGCTGGGGTTTCCCGTGCGCGCGAAGGCGGTCCACGCGCCGCTCACTTTGTCCGCCAGCGGCTGAAGCTCAGGACCGTTACCGACCTCTTCAGGCTGCTCCAAAACATTGTTGAACACAAAAGGAAGCTCGACGGTATGCGGCGAGTGCCGCTTGCCACCCTCCACGGGCGTCTCCCAGGTGAACAAATACATGAAAACCGGGGCTTTGCCCTGGGCGAATTTTCGCTCGGCCTGCGTAATCGCGGCCGAAGGAAACGCGTTGATGAGGAAATAAATCTGGCTGGGCGAGGCGTTGGGTATCTCGTTTCGATAGAGCTCGATCAGCTTATCTGTCGCCTCGCCAAATCGAGACGCCAGCCGGGTCCGCATGCCCGCCTCATCCAGCGTGAAAAGCAGCGAGTCCGGAGGGGTGAAAAACGTGCCCTCTGTATTGACCGATCCGATGATAAGGGGCACGTCGGCGGAAATGTCCGGGGCCGAAGGATCGAAAGGATCGCGTGGCAGGGCTCGGCCGTCCACCACTGGAGCGAGGTTCAATGGAGCCGTTCCCGGCGCCGCCCCGCGGTTATCGATGGCTGAGAGCAAGCGCTCCACAGGCATTTTTTGGAGTTCGTCCACTTGGCTCGTTTGCAGTCCCAGCTTCGCGAGGATTCGGTCTGTCGTCTTGTTGGCCTCTTCGCGAGGGATTCCCTTCAGTGCGGAGCCGCTTTCGATAATCGCCTTGTGGAACAGTCCCTTGGCGGGCGGCATGCCAAGTAATGTGCTGATCTTCAAACCGCCGCCGGATTGTCCGAAAATCGTTACGTTGCCGGGATTTCCGCCAAACTGGGCGATGTTGTCTCGCACCCACTCGAGCACTGCCACGACGTCCAAGAGGCCGGCATTGCCAGAATCGGCGTATTTTTCGCCGCCCGCATCCGCCAAATACAAATATCCAAAAATATTGAGCCGGTGGTTCACGGACACGACTACGACGTCCCCGGAACGCGCGAGGTAGGTTCCGTCGAAAGAGTGCGCCGATCCTGCGCCCGAGGCAAAACCGCCGCCGTGGAGCCAGACCATGACAGGCCGTTTGCGGCCATCATTCACGCCGGGCGTGAACACATTGATGACCAGGCAATCTTCTCCCTGTAAGGCCGGTTCTTTGTGGTTCAGGATAAGCGCGTTGGGTGGACCACTCAGCTGTGGCGCGGTCGGTCCGTTCTGGAAAGTTTCGCGCACTCCAGCCCACGGCTCTGGCTTGCAGGGCGGCATGAACCGGTTGCTCCCGGCCGTGGAAGCGCCGTAAGGTACGCCTCTGAAGGTGTGCGTCCCGGCCTGAATTACGCCGCGAATCTTCCCCGAGGTTGTCTCCACAACGGGCCCTTCATACTTTGAAGCGGCGTCAAGGCCCAGAGCCTCGGCCGTGATCGAACCATCAAAAACGGGGCTGGCTGCCGCCATCGCGCCGCCCAACAACGCGGATTTCATCAATTCGCGGCGGGCAATCTTGCTATCCAGTGTCGCAGACTTTAGTCTCATCAAAATTAATCACGCAGAATTCGTTCGCTTATGGCCAGTGGAATGTACAACGTCACTTATGGTGCCACGCCTTACTTCTCAAAATTACTAAAGTCGAGATAATCTCCCGAGCAAGAAATTTCCCCCAGCTCCCAGTTTGGCCTCAGCTGATAATAAAAGGTAGTTGTCCATGGCTTCGCAAGAGCTTTGGGATCTTCCATCGTAATGTCCAACTCCATGCGATCTTTGCTCACGCGCCGGAAACGTTCGGTGACGTGTAGCTGATCGCTGTGAGGATGCCCGATCCGATCAAGCCAGGTCTTATCGTTAAATCCGACCGTATCCACAACAAACGTTGTGTCTCCCTCCCAATGTCCGATAGAGGTTCCCATCCAGAGAGGATCCGGATCTTTTGGAAGTGGGCGGCCGTCAATATAAATACGGCGGACGGTGTGATCGTATTCGTAAAGCATGAGTATGTATTTGGGGGTTTGCACGAACTCGAAAGGGTAAGGGTGGAAATAGACCCGCGGCACCCCAGGAGGGTCGCATTTCGTGAGCACCGGATCGTTTGTCGTCTTAAGAGTGTACTCTCCCCCATTGGAGGGCTTGGCCTCTTTGTATTTCGCCTCAGCCCAGGGCGTCAACTCCGGGGGATCTTTTGTAAAAGTGTAGTTGGTGAACCCGCGCTGAGAGCCGGGAGGATTGCGCATCATCCATACGCCAGTCAGGTCATGCACGGGCGCAGGCGCCGATTCACCGCTCTGGGGTGTGGCATGTTGATCCGATGTTTGTGCCTGCGATTGTGCGCACAGCGAGTTCGAGAGGGAAAGCGCCGCAACGATTGCGAGCACCGAATAGCTGAAGTCCCTGCGCACTGAAACCCTCCTGGTCGCTATAGGCGCGTTGATACCGGTCCCCCGGACCGGGATCGATCATTCTTCAAAGAGGTGGAGTTGCTGGCCGTCGGGTCCAATGAGTTTGTTGATCCACATCGTGTGCGGGTCGTTCTTGGAAACATAACCGGATGCCGTGATGGAGTCTCCGGGATTCAGAGTGTGCTTGTCCCAGCCGGCCCTGGACAGCTTATTCGGGGCGGTCAATTCGGCCTGCCACTTTTCGATTTCGCCCTTGTCGTTCTTCACGTCAAAATAAAGTTGCACGTGCGGATTCACAAACCGGAAATCCGTCATCGTTCCCTTTACCGTTACTACTTTGCTCGTATCGTACGCCGCCGTCCCATGGTGAGCGAACATGGAACTCGCAACGATCAGAACAGCGGCAACACCCAGTATCGAAGCGAATATTTTTCTTTTCATGGAAGCACCGTTGGCGGCATCCTCTCACCGCTTCTTGCAATTTGTCAATTCTGTGTTCTAAAGCACGGCCTCATTTGAGAGCCACGCCCTCTGATGAGAATGGGATGAATCCCTTTTGGGATTTCCCGCATGCTGCATAACCGAATAGCTGCATTCGCAAAATCAATTTCCGGAAGAACTTGGCGACCCTATTTGGGTTCCTTATCGCTGGCGCTGTCGCCGAGTAACTTATTATATGCGGCGTTTTCCGAGGGGGAACAAATCATCTCCCGAATATCGAAAGTGCGCGGCTGCAAGTAGAAAGGCAGCCTGTCAACCGCGACCCAGGGTTTCGTATACATCTTGGGATCGTCGATCGTTACCGTCAGTTCCAGGTGGTCATGGTCCACGCGGTGGAATCGCTCTTCAATTTTCAGATCGCCGCTGTGCGGACGGCCGGCTCTATCGACCCAGGTTCTTTCATCTGTGCCCGAGGTCTGCACGACGAACGTGTAGTCGTCCACCCACTTCCCTACCGAGTAGCCGTACCACCTGGGGTCGGGATCTTTGGGGACTTCTCGCCCATCCGTCCAGACGACCCGCCACACCCGGTTAAATTGATAAAGGAGAAATACGTTGCCAGGCGTCTGGAGGATTTGCGTTGTCCTGAATTCGTAAAGGTCTTCACGGGGCATTCCCTGTGGTTCGCAGGCGAATACAGGATCATTTGTCTCCGCAGGGAGAACGCTTCTGGCCCCGCTGCTGGGCTTCGTGCGGTTCAAGGTTTCCAGCCCCAACGCGGTGTAGGGTGGCTGATGTTCCGGCTTGCCGTCTTCCGGCATGGCACTCGCACCAAGTACGCCGAGTACGTGGCGTGGATCTTCTCCCGGTTCCCAAATTCCAGAAAAGTCATGCCGTGGAGCAGGGGCCGGCTTCTGCCCCTTCACGGGTCCGGTTACTGGTCGTCCCCAACCGTCGAAATCCGAATATTCCGGCGCAGCAGTGGCTGCCTCCTGACCGTTCGCCGTTCCTGATTGCGGCGATGCGGTCTGAGAGCGCATAAGCGGAGCGAATGCCAACAGCACTGATACGCCTTGCAGAGCAACAAGGCCTTTTCGCATAGCGGGAAACCCTTCCTTAGTCCAAATTCCGGCGTTGAATTCATGGACGAGATAAATGCACCTTGCGCTGGCACGACTCGATTGGCCTGAGCGGCTTCTCACTGTTTAGGATAATCGTCCGCTTTGGTGGGGCCTTGGAGTCCACGTCCGGGCAATTTTTGGCCATTAGAAAGCACGACCTCCACGATGCGCCCGATGGGCTTGCCATTCTTGGCCTGGAACACGCTAATCGTGATTTGGTCCCCAGTCTTCAGGGACTGCCTGGTCCAGCCCTGGTGGATCATAGAGGACGGATTTTCAGTTTCAGCGCTCCACTGCTCCACTTGGCCGTGGTCATCTGTTACGTCGAACATGAGCACGCAGTGGGGATTGGACCAAACCCATTGCGTAACCGTCCCCTTGAGAGTCACTGTTTTCGTCATGTCATATGCCGCGACGCCGTGGTGTGCCGGCAATGGAAGGGAAAGGATCGAACCGCCAACAGCCAAAGCAAGAACCACTAGGAATTTGCCTTTCAAAAGTCACCTCCTCTTTGTTGGGGCCGGTGCCTGAATCTTTTGGCTGAGGCGTGCCGCTTGTCTCCGAACCGGACGCGACTCCATAGGCCGCACCACCCACAGGAGGCCATTGGCAGGCCAACGCATGAGTCGCTGGCTCTAATTCATTCTATTTCATCAATACCGAGCCGGCGGACATGCGGAAATCACCCAGCGAGATGTATCGAGTTTCCGCCAATGCGCAGGCGGATCGTCGTAAATGTTGAAAGAACAATTAATCTCGCGTTAGCTGCCGTTCGCATCTGTCCTTTGTTCGTCCCACGTCTGAGGTTTACTATTTGCCGCCGCCCGTTACTGGTTCGGCCACTTGCTTCATGTATTCCTCCATCTCCTCCGGGGCACAGAGTATCTCCCCCATGTCGAAATCGGCCGGCAGCAGATGGAAAATCAATTTGTCCGCGGCCACCCAGGGTTTTGTGTAGAACTTCGGATCGTTAATCGTTACCGTGAGCTCCAGAATTTCGCGGCTCGGCCGGTGAAAGCGCTCCTCGACCCGCAACTGGTCACTGTGGGGACGGCCCACATTATCGAGCCAGGTCTTTTCATTCAGCCCAACCGTCTCGACCACAAACGTATAATCGTCCTCCCAATGGCCAACCGAATATCCGTAGTACCGGGGGACGAGATCCTTGGGGAGTTCGCGCCCATCTGTCCAGATCGTTCGAAACACGGTGTAAAACTGATTCAGCCAAAGCACATAGTTTGGGGTCTGAACGATAGCCATCGTTTTCAAATTAAAAAGATCGGAACGCGGGAACCCAACCGGATTGCAAGAGTGCACGGGGTCATTCACGAGCCCAATCGGAACTTGTTCCTGCCCTTCTCCCGCTTTATAGGCCATGCGCGCCGCCTTCCCCAAAGGTGTATAGGGCACGTCTGGCAATTGCCGGGAGTCGTCCGGGAATGACTTCGCGCCCTTTGCCTGGGTCCCTCCCTCCGTAAACCCATCCCATGTGCCGGAAATGTCGCGGCGCGGCGCCGGTTCCGATTTTCTGCCGGCATAGACGGACTTATCCTCCGGCAGAGGCGTATCCCACTTGTCGTGGTGCACCCACCAATCTTGTTTCTGAGAATCCGTTGATTGCTTGGAAGGATCGGATTGGGCTCGCGAAACACTCGCCAGGATAAACAGGATAAAGATGATGCATGCTGCGGTAAGTGGAAGGTTCCAGACCGCCGCTCTTTTTGAGATCACGGAAATCCTCCACGGATTCTGACTGGGGACTGTCACAGACAAGCACAACGCCGCGGCGCCTTTTGGCGCAAACCTCTTCGGAATCTTGCCCCTCTCCATCTGAGTCTTTCGCCTAGATGGTGGTTCGAGTGGTCGCTTTTAAGACCGTGCCGTCGCTCAGCGTGACTTGGCGGATGCGCCCCACGGGCACGCCGTTCTTGCTGGGCATCACGTCAATCGTGATTTCGTCCCCGGGCTTGAGTGCAGTGCTGCTCCAACCGATACGGAGCATGTCCACCGGACTGCTCGCTTCCGAAACCCAGTGCTCCACGTTGCCCTTATCGTCTTTCACGTCGAACTTCAGGAGGCAATGGGGATTGGACCACAGCCATTGCGTCACGGTCCCTTTCAAAGTGACCGTTTTCTCATAGTCATACGACGCGTTTCCGTGGTGTGCAAACGCTGGGACGGAAACGGCGTAAAGGCAGGCAAGAACGACCAAAATTGACGTTCGCATTTTTTTCACGGCTTCCCTCCCATCGGGATTTCCGGTTTGGCTGAACGAATGGCGCATCGTACGCCTGCACATGCCCTCAAAACAACGAATTTGTCGCCAGAGCGGGTTTCAGGAGAGGTCAGTCGATATGGCTGTAATGCGAAAAACGCAGAATGAAACGATTGGCTTTTCGGTTCCGGATATTTTTCACATTAAGAATTTCAGGAGAGTTTTCTCCGCCCAACAAAACTCCAGGGCAAGTGAAGCGCGTTGACATCTTGCTGTGTCGTCAACTAGACTCCGCGGAGTTGCCTGCCAAGTTCCGAGTACACACTAGATGGAGGAACCTTCTATGCCGATTCGCAAGGGATGGAACCATGCGTCCGCCGCAGCGATCCACCTTTCCTTCTTCCTATTTCTAGTTGTCGTTCCGGCAATGCGAGCGCAAAACCCGCCAGTGTATCAAGTCGATCCCTACTGGCCGAAACCCTTGCCAAACCACTGGCTGATGCAGGGAGTCCCCGTGATGGTCACGGATAAGGACGACCACATCTGGGTGTTCAACCGCCCGCGGGACATCAATGTCGATGAGTCGGGGGCAGCAACAAAACCGCCGCGCACGGATTGCTGCATCGCCGCGCCCGCCGTGTTGGAATTCGATACGGAGGGCAACCTTCTGAAGGGCTGGGGAGGCCCGGGCTACGTGCCCGGCTGGCCTGCCGAGGGAATCGAAAAGCCCGGCGCCGGCGCCGAACACGCGATCCTTGTGGACAGAGAAGGAAACGTCTGGCTGGGAGGAAGCTCCCGGGGAGACAGCATCCAAAAATTTACGGGCGACGGGAAATTTCTCTGGGAGTTTGGCCATCGCGGAGCGAGAACGCCGCCTGGTGAAAAACCGCAACCCCTAAAGCAGAACAACCAGGACACCGATACTTTTCCCGGCGGGATTTTCTTTTTCGATCTGGACGAAGACGCCCACGAACTCTACATCGTGGATCAGAAACGCGTCCTCGTGTATGACATGAATAGCGGCGCGTTCAAACGCGGCTGGGGCGGCCACGGCATACCCTTGAGCGAAATCGACAACGACCCCACGCCGCCGTACGACTGGAGATCG
>Ga0187817_10000116_pt1 | contig 27042 bp, 23 predicted proteins | sample NC_wetland_sal_i_17_FD_132431 | JGI IMG/M metagenome (GOLD analysis project Ga0187817, IMG submission 132431) | Wetland sediment microbial communities from Neuse River Estuary, North Carolina, USA - SO4_2 | ecosystem: Environmental > Aquatic > Freshwater > Wetlands > Sediment | place: USA... | reverse complement strand
GCATTCGCCCTGCAGACAGCCTCCCAATCGCTCGTCCTGTGCGGTCAGGGCGCCGACGAGTTGTTTCTTGGGTACGCTCACTTTGAGGGCCTCTCCCCCGCTGACTCGGAGGCGAAACGACAGGAGGACCTCGACCGCCTCTTACAGGAGGATTGGCCTCTCTCGATATCCCTTGGAGTTCACGTGCACAGGAAGCTGAGATCCCCTTTCTTGGAGTCGGATTTCATGGGCTACGTGCGGGCGCTTCCCATCGACCAGCTTCGTGCGGGCGGGGGGCGCAAGCCGCTGCTCCGGCAGGTGGCTGCGACCCTCGGAGTCCCTCCGGAGTTGGCGCAGCGTCCCAAGAAAGCGTTCCAGTACGGGAGCGGTATCGAGCGGTTGTTACGCTCCCGGTCGAGGAGCGGCTGACAGGAGGACTTAGTCGGCGATGATCCGCGTTCCCGTCTCGTTCCGCATCGCACGACTCAGCGAGGGGGGATCGGTGATGATCGCCCGGTGTCCCCCATTGCGGAGGAACCCGAGCGAGGCCTCGACCTTCGGTCCCATGCTCCCCTCCCCGAACTCGCCCCGTCGAAGATAGGTCTCCATCTCCGAGGCACGGACTTCGCCCAGCCATTTCTCCCAGGGTTTCCGGAAACCGATTGCGGCCGCCGGGACATCCGTCAAGATCACGAGGGTGTCGGCCCCCATCGTCGCGGCGACGAGGGCAGCCGTACGGTCCTTATCGATAACCGCCTCGACTCCCTCGAACGTTCCCTTGCTCTTCTCGATCACTGGGACCCCGCCGCCGCCCGTCACCACGGGTACGATGTGTGCCCCCCAACCGCGGGGCAGGAGCTGCCGCAGGCCCTCGCCCTCGATCCAACGAATGGGTTCAGGCGAGGGTACTACCCGACGCCAGCCTCCTCGTGCGCCATCGTACACCATTTCCCAGCCCTCACCCTTGCGCAGCGTTCGGGCCTCCGCCTCGGTGTAGTATCGGCCAACCGGCTTGTTCGGGTGTTTGAACGCTCGGTCTTGTCTTGAGACGACGGTACGGCTGACGAGTGCGATGACGGTCCTAGGCGCCTTCGCACGGACCAGCGCAGCGGTCAACTCCTGCTCAATCAGGTAGCCGATTTGGCCCTGGGTCTCCGCGCCCAGCACGTCCATCGGCCGCCGTGGGAGCTCGCGCTCGGCAAGCTCGTTCTGGCGCATCAGTGCGCCGACCTGGGGTCCGTTGCCATGGGTGACGATCAGCTCCTCGCCATCCACGACGAGGGTCGCAAGCACCGCCGCGGTCGCTCGCATCTGGGCCACCTGTTCGGGCCAGGTGCCATGCCCCCCCGCCCGTTGGAGGGCGTTGCCACCCAGCGCGACCAGAACGCGACCCATGCTGAACCGCTTTCTTCGCCGACACGCGCGCGAGTAATAACGCATCGGAAAGAACGGCTCTTGTACGCTTGACCGTTTCTCAACGGGGCGCGCGCCGGTACTCATATATAGCCCGGCCCGGGTCCGCCGCTCGTGACGGAAAATCTAGGGGATCTGTTCTGCCCACTGGAGTTCCGGTACGGTCGTCCTGAGGTCCGGGCGATATTCTCACGGGAGCACCGGCTGCGTCGCGCGCTACGAGTCGAAGCCGCCCTCGCCGAGAGTGAGGCGGAGCTGGGGATCATTCCCGTCGAGGCCGCCAGGGCAGTCGCCGAGGCGGCGGCGGGAACCGGCGTTACCCTTGCGGAGGTAGATCGCCTCGAATCGGAGGTCAGGCACGACGTCATGGCTATCGTGAGGGCGCTCGCCGCTCAGTCCGGGATCGGCGGACGGTGGGTCCACTATGGAGCCACCTCGGCCGACATCACCGACACCGCCCTGGCCCTAGAACTGCAGGACGCCGTCCGCATCCTCAGGGACGACCTGACCGAGCTATGTCGGGTCTTGGCGGACCTAGCTCACACGTATCGAGACACGCCCGAAGTCGGGCGTACCCACGGACAGCATGCCGTGCCAATCAGTTTCGGGTACAAGATGGCCGTGAGCGCGGCCGAGGTCCTCCGACACCGCAAACGGCTGGACGAACTTTCCGGACGCCTCTGTGCCGGGAAGATGGCAGGGGCCGTCGGGACCGGCGCCGGATTCGGTCCGAAGTCGGCTGAGATTGAATCGGCCGTGATGCGACGCCTCGGGATCCGGGCCGACGAGGCTCCCACGCAGATCGTAGGTCGAGACCGGATCGCGGAGTTCACCAACTGGCTCGCGCTCGTGGCGGGCACCGCGGAGCGGCTGGCGACCGAGGTTCGGAATCTCCAACGCTCCGAGATCGCCGAAGTTCAGGAGCCCTTCGATGAGCGTCGCCAAGTGGGAAGCTCGACCATGGCGCAGAAGCGGAACCCCATGGTGTCGGAGAACGTGACGTCGCTCGCCCGCCTGGTCCGCGCCTTCGCCCTCCCTCCGCTCGAGAACATGGCCCAATGGCACGAGAGGGACCTCGCGAACTCGGCGAACGAGCGTATCGTGCTCCCCCATTCGATCGTCCTGGCGGACGACATGCTTCGCAAGCTCGTCGAAGTCCACTCCGGGTTGAAAGTGGACTCAGAACGCATGGCGGCCAACCTCGGCCTGACCGGCGGGGGCGTCATGGTCGAGAACCTGATGCTCGCGCTCACCGCACGGGGAGTTCCCCGGTCCGAGGCGCACGAGTTTCCCCGGACGTTGTCTCGCGACGCCAAGACCGGCGAACCGCTCGCGGCGCGGGCCAAGTCGGATCCCGTGCTCCGGAAGCACTTCTCGGACGCCGAGCTGGAACAGCTCCTCGATCCGGTGGCCTATGTCCATGCCGCGGCTGTCAAGACCGACCGCGTCGTAGACTCCCTTCGCCGGGAGCTGGCGGCGTGAGCGACACCGCCGATTGGCACGCCACTCTTCGGATTCACCGACCGAATCCGGCCGACGCGGAGCGGATTGAACGAGCACTTGCACCGGAAGTTTCCCGAGAGGTTCCCCGCGCCCGGGCCGAGCTCGTCCGAGCCGGCCCGACATCGGTCGAGCTCCGGATCACCGCGGCCGACACGAGCGCCTGTCGCGCGGCCCTGAACACGTACCTTGCCTGGGTCGGCCTGGTTCTGTCCACGGAACGGGCGGCGCGGGGGTCGGCGGTACCCGGTGGGTCCGAGGGCTGACGTTCGTTCCCGAAGCGCTTAAGTTCGGCCCCCTTCCTGCGGCCGCCGATGGCGCTGCCGGCGAAACTTCAGAACGATATTCGTCAGTACCAGCGGCTTCAGCAGGACCTGTCACAGATCAGTCAGCAGCGCATGCAGCTCGACCTCAAGCTCCGCGAAACGACGCACACCCTGGAGGAGCTCAAGACCGTGCCCGACGACGCGGCGATCTACCGGCCGATCGGGGGCCTTCTTGTCAAGGCGCAAGGCAAAAAGGAGGTCCAGGACCTCCTCACGGATGACAAGGAGACCCTCGAGGTCCGCGTGAAGGCGCTGGAGCGGAACGAGAACCAGCTCAAGGAGCGCTACACCACGATGACCAAGGAGCTCTCGGACGCGCTTCAGGCCGCTGGCGTTTCGCCCACGGACGGGCCGCAGTAGACGCTTTGGCCGCCGGAACCCGCGTTCCGCCTACATCGACCGGTGGACAAGCTTGTCCCCGACCTGTTCAAGCAGCTTCTTCGCCCCCGGGCGAAGCGTCGAGCTCTTCTGGATTCGCACGAAAGCCCGCTCCGATAGCTCGGAGATCCGTTGCTCGGAATATGCCAGGCTGCCCGTAGACCGGATTAGTTCCTGGGCTGCCCGAATGCGGGCGGGGGCGGCTGCCGCATTGCCGAGCACCTCTTGCAAGAGCGCGCGACCGACCGGGTCGGCCCGCTCCCACGCGACGACCACCAGCAGTGTCCGTTTTCCCTCGCTGAGATCGTTCGCGCTCTTCCCGATGTCTGCCTCCGCGAGCCCCGCGCCGAGCACGTCATCCCGGAGCTGAAAGGCCACGCCGAGGTCGGTGCCGATCGATTCCAGGTCGGCGAGAAGTCGGGCGGAGGCTCCCCCGAGGATTGCGCCGAGCCGTAAAGGTCCGGCGACGGTATATTCGGCCGTCTTGCGGCGGTGAACCTCCATCACGTCCTCCTCCCGGACTCGGTCGATGGGCAGCACGCCGTTGCGCACGTCGAGTAACTGCCCGTACGCCGTCTCGCGCGTCATTCGCACGTACTCATCCATCGCACGTAACCGTCGAGGCCCCGGGACCGGGCTCCGCAGAATCGCATCGACGGCGAACGGCTCCTGGAGATCGCCGAGCGTGATGCCCATGCCGACCCCGTAGTCGGTGCTCGAGCCGAGCAGTCGTTCATCGCCGTGCTGCGTGGCCAGGGAGCGATGGACCGACGGGCCCCCGCGCCGTTCCTCCGCGTGGTCGATGATATCGTCGTGAATGAGCATCCAGCTCTGGAAATGTTCGATGCCGGCCGCGGCGGTCAGCGCCGGACCGGGCTCCCGCCCTGTCGCGACGTGGTACCCCCCCAGCACGAGCAGCGCCCGGAGCCGCTTTCCGCCTCGGAGGGTAAATTCCTCCAGCACCCCAAGCGCATCGGCTACTGCGTCGCTTCCGACGGCTTGCCGCGCCTCGGAATAGGCCCGAGTAATCTCCTGCTCGATGCGTGGAAGCCACCTGGCTAGGCGCTCGAACTCCACGACCGCGCCTCGACGGCTGAGTATATTTAACCTCGGGACGTGGCGGGACTCGTGCCCGCTCCGGCGTTCGCCGAACTCGTGGGACGGTTGACCGAGGCGTTCGGTCAACAGCCCGACTCGATGCGACCGACGCCGGAGGGGTTCCTGCTCAAGACGACCGACGATTTTCTGTACGCCTTCCTGGAGGATCCGGCGCAGGTCTCGCTCTCGACCGTACAGAGTCTACTTCGCGAAGCGGCGGACCGCCCGTCCCGCCTTGTCGTGTTTTCGCCCGGAAGGCTCCCGCTCGCGCTCACGGCCGAGCTCACCGGGAAAAGGGCAACCGTTGTGGACGGCGCCCGATTCCATGAGCTAGTTACGGGCCTCAACCTGGGAAGTTATCTCGGCGAGGAACCGCGCGCGGTGCCGGCTCGGCCGGGGACCCGCCAACTTCCCAGTGCACGCCAGCTCGACGAGGTGGTCATTCGCGCCCGGACGTGGCTCGACTGGGGCGTCCCCGCCCTGGCGCTTCGGTTCTTCCGTCAGGCGCTCGAGCTCAAGCCGGAATTCGCCCCGGCCCGGAACGGCGTGGCTCGCTCCCTGCTGGCTCTTGGTCTGGTCCCCGACGCGCAGAAGATCTTCCACGAGGTACTGGAGACCTCCCCGGACAATCTCGAGGCGAGAGTCGGGCTAGCGGCCGCGGCCGGGGCCTCGGGTAAACCCTCCGAGGAGATCGCGATCTACCGTCGGCTGATCGACGAGGATCCGACGCGGACGGAGGTGCGCGCCAACTTGGTAGCCGCGCTGGTCGACGCGGGCCGCTGGACCGAGGTGACGCCGGAGCTGAAGGCGATGCTCGACACGACGCCGGAAGACGCTCGATTGAGGTTCTTGCACGGCGCCGCCCTCGAAAAGACCGGGCACGAGGCGGAAGGCCGTCGGGAACTCGACCGGGCCCGCGCGCTGGGCCTAGAGTTCGAAACGGAGCAGGCTCTCAGCCAGCATCTTGGCCTGCCGGCGCCCGCACGGCCGCCGGGGACCCCGCGACGAATTCTCCCAAAGGTTCCTCGCGCGACTCTGCCGATTTCAGGAACGCGAGCCCGTTCCAAGGTAACCCGCGGGAAGAAACAGAAAGCCCGTAGGACCGGCTCTGCGTCCGTCCCCCGTCGTCCCGCGGGCCGCCGAGGCAAAGCTAAGTAAGGACAGGCGCCGGGCGCCCCCGTGGCGCGCGAAGTCGGGGGGAGTACACATCGCTAACGCCCTGGGTTTTCCATCGCGGTGCACGCATGAAATGACAGGCTTGATGGCCAGGATCTCCGCGTGAGCGGCCGATACCCGCAAGCCGGATACACCTACACGGTAGGCCCGCGTTTCGCCGCGCAGCGCCCCGTGAGCACATCATCCACCGAAATTCGCCACATTACGATTGCCTCACTTGTTCTCACCCTCGACTTCGTCCTCGTGTACGGGGGACCTGCGGTCTACCCCGTCAAGACGGAGCTTCTTATCATCGGCAGTGCGGCCACCGCGGCGGTCACGGCGTTCGTGGCCCACGAATTGGCGCACAAGATATCCGCCCAACGGCGAGGATACTGGGCCGAGTTTCGGCTGTCCCCGTTCGGCCTCCTTGTGTCGGTCCTCGTCGCCGCCTCCACCCGCTTCCTCTTCGCGGCTCCCGGAGCGACGATGATCGGTGGCATGACGACCCCCGAGGACTGGGGCCGAACGAGCCTGGCGGGACCGGCCACGAACTTCGTTTTCGCCATACTTTTCCTCGGGTCGTCGTTCGCGATAGCTGCCATCTACCCATCCGAGAGCACCTTCTCCGGAACTCTACTGTTCCTGGCTTACATCAACGGCTGGTTCGGCGCCTTCAACATGATCCCGATCGGCCCCCTCGACGGAGCGAAGGTGTGGCGCTGGAACAAGTCCGTCTGGGTTGGTTCCTTCATCGTCTTCGCCGCCGTGGCCGGCGTACTGCTCTACCTTATCGGGTTCTGAGGCCGGCTCGGTAGCCCAGGGAAGGTCAGTGTCCTCCGTTCGTGTCCAGGAGTTGGGAGCCGACCGGTTCCAGCTCGACCTTGACTTCCGTGACGTAGAGGGTCTCATCGCAAGTTACGCCTTGCCGGGGCCGGACGGCTGGACGATCATCGAGACGGGACCCAGCACCTGCCGAGAGCACCTCGTCGAGGGTATCGGAGCAGCCGGGATCGAGTCGAAGGACGTGGACCGTGTGCTCGTGACGCACATCCACCTGGATCACGCCGGAGGCCTCGGGACCGCAGCGGACCTGTTCCCCCGTGCTACCCTGTACGTTCATCGAGAGGGGGTGGCGCACATGCTGGACCCCACGAAGCTCGTTGCGAGCGCCCGTCGGGCCTGGGGGACGGCGGCTGACCAGCTGTGGTAGCGATCCTTCCCGTTCCCCCCGCTCGACTCGTCGCCTTGTCGGGAGGGGAACGCTTACCGTTGAAGGATGGGAATCTGCTTGTCGTCAACACTCCCGGCCACGCGAAGCACCACCTCGCCTTCTTCGATGAGCCGACCCGCTCTCTTCTCACTGGTGACGCGGCAGGGGTGCACCTGCCGGGAACGGAACAGGTGAGGCCGGCGCTTCCTCCCCCAGACCTCGATCTCGAGGCGCTGCTGGCCAGCGTGGACCGCATGCGGGAACTCGACCCGGCGCGACTGCTGTACACCCACTTCGGCCCGCGAGCCGACGGAGCCCGGGCCCTCCGGGAGTACCCTCCGATCGTGCTCCGGTGGCGGGAGGTCGCCTTGGCGGCGGCGCGTGAGGACCCTTCGATGGAGCATGTCGCGGATGCACTCCACCGGTCCGAGCGAGGAATCAGCCCTGGGGCCCTCCCCTCGGACCAGAGGCCCGATCTCATCTCGGGAACCGCGATGGCCGCCCAGGGGCTGCTCAGGTACTTCCGGACGCGAGGTCTGATCCCCTGAGCCGCGCGCCCGACCCCCGAAATCCGAGCCTCACCCCGGCGCTCGCGCTGTTCGGCGCGCGGGTCGTCTACGCGTTCAACTGGTACAATGTTGGAGCCGTACTCGCGCTGATCGGAACGTCCCTGGACGCGAACGCGGCGCAGCTCGGCATCGTTCTCGGTGCGTTCCTGGCGGGAGTCGGGATCTTCCAGGTTCCGGCCGGCGTACTCGCCTTGCGCTGGGGGTCCCGTCGGACCGCGCTCGCCGGTCTCCTCGTCATGGGCGTCGCGGGGGTGGCCTCCGCCCTCTCAACCCAGATCCTCGATCTCATCCTCCTCCGGTTCCTTGCGGGCGTCGGTGCGGCTTTCTTCTTTTCCCCGGCCCTAAGCCTGGTCGCCTCGTACTTTCCCCCGGGCCAGCGAGGCCCGGTGATCGGACTCTACAACGGTGGATTCAGTCTCGGGGGAGCGATTGGCGTGACCGTCGGAGCGATCATCGGTTTGCGGCTCGGTTGGCAGTTCGCCCTCGGGCTCGGCGGAGCCGCGCTTCTTGCGATGGTCGTCTACAACTGGCTCGTGCTTCCCCGGGAGTCGGCTCTCCAACCACCGCCGGAGCGCTCCCAGGTCTTTCAGGCGGTCTGGGACGTCGTCCGCTCTCGGTCCATCTGGGCGCTCTCGCTCGCGTTCACGGGGTTCTGGGCCGCGATGTACATCGTCGCCCAGGATTTTGTTCTCTTTGCGTCGAAGGCGCACGCGGCCTGGGGCACGCAGACCGCGGCCAACATTGCGACAGTGTTCATCCTGATGTCATTTCCCGGCGGGCCGTTAGGAGGCTGGCTCGCCGAACGAGGCTGGGACCGACGATGGGTTCTCGTGGTCTTCGCCGTGGGCGACGGCCTCTTGGTGGCGAGTATCCCGTTCCTCGGGCTCTACCTCAGCGCCGGGCTCTTCGTGATCATGGGGATGTTCGATGGGATCGTCTTCGCCGTGCTCTACCTCATTCCCTCCTACCTGCCTGAAAGTCAGGGCCAAGGCCTCGCCCTGGGTATCGCCGTGGTGAACTCGATCCAAGTCTTGCTTGGGAGCGCGATTGCCATCGCCTTCGGTTACATCGCGGTCTTGGCCGGATTCACGATGGCGTGGATCTCGGTCGGAGTCCTCACCTTGGTTTTGATACCGCTTGTACTGCTCGTCGCGCCGAACCGGGCGGGGACCCCGCTCCGCCCGGAGCCCCGTGACTCCGGAACTGGCGCGAAGCCGCTCACGTCGAAGTGACCGCGGCGAGGTCCGTCGTCCGTCCCTCCACCGGATTGCCGGCGGTCAACACGACTGGCTGCCCGGCAGCGAGGTCGAGGGTGCGTGGCGAAGCGCTCTCGGCGAAGCGTCGGGGCTGGTCAAGCGAAAGCCAGGCTGGCACCGATTCCGAGTGGACGCCCTATGCCAGTGCCAGACGCTCCCGGGTGGCTTCGAGCCGAAAAAGTTCCAGAATGGGTCGGCGCCGTTTCAGCGGAATCTTGGGCACAATCCTGAGCTACTGCGGACCTTTTAGTATCGCCCCACGGTGCGTCCCACCGCAGCCCCGTGGTGTAGCGGCCAAGCATGCTGGCCTTTGGAGCCGGCGACAGCGGTTCGAATCCGCTCGGGGCTAGATCTCACATCTCGTCGGTGGGCTAGCGCTTTCCCAGGGAGTATTCCCACACGCGGTCGTTTTACAAGGGGTCGCTTAGCTACGGGTCGACTGGGAACGAAATCCGCCCCCTGAATTAACGGATCTCGCTCATGGAGAGCCCGTGAGGACGAGTCCAAAGGGCTCACATTACGCGCGGAAGCGGTATGCTGGTGCGCCACCTCCACGACTCGTGAGAGTCCTCCAACCTCCCGCGAAGGACTCCGGATCCCGGGAGATTTCGAGTTTTCTGAAGGCCACCGAGACGCACGTCGAGACCATAGATTGCGCCCTCACATTGGCCGACTGGAACTTGTACACGGGAAAGTCGTCGAGAGAGAGTCTGCCCCATGAGCTGGAGCGAAACCGGTACCTCTCGAGTCCCTCCCTCGTCGACTTCCTTCGATCGGCCCAGAGCCGAGTGGGCCCTGGACTGCTCGTGCGAAGACTCCAGTTACTTGAACGGATGGTTGTTGATAGCCAAATAGAGCAATACCCTCCCATCGCCCGGGTCCGCAACCGACTGAAAGCGCGCGCCACTGCTTTTCGTCCCCGTTGGAAAGGACGAAGGGTCGGTCGTGCCATCGTCCGGGAGGCGCTTCGCAGGAGCCCGCTTCGCGCCGAAAGGAAAGCAGCGTACTACGCCGAGCAGACGCTCTACCGGCCCCTAGAGAGGGACCTCCGGCGATTGATTGGAGCACGCAACGACCGGGCGCGGGAGTTGGGGTTCCGCTCGTACCCGGAATTCAAGCTGTCGTACGAGGGCCTCACGGTCAGAAGATTGACCGACTGGATGGAAGAGATCTCTTCCATCGCTTCCTCCCGATTTCGCACCCTGCGCAGACGATTCGAGGAACGGACCGGCCTGAGCGATTGGTACCCTTGGGACCTACACTTCCTGCGGGAATCGGAGACCGGGCTGCCGGACTCACCTTTCCCAGCTCGCAGCATGGTCAAGGACGTGATCGATGGGGTTCGAGGTTGGGGCTTCCGGGAGCCTCAACTTCGTCTCCGCATAATTCGACACGACTTACCCTACGGGGGCATCGAGATACCGGTGAACCCTCCGCACGATGTTCGGGTCATCGTGCATCCAGCGGCAGGTTGGCAATCCTACATGATTCTGTTTCACGAGATCGGCCACGGAATCCATTCACGATCGGTAAGGGTTCCGACTCATCTGCTTCGATGGCATGAGTACCTACCCGGATTCTACGGCCTCATCGAGGGGGTGGGCACGCTGTTCGAGGAGCTCCCGAGTTCGGCGGAGTGGCTCTCAAGCCGGAAAGGTCTCCCCCCGGCAAAGGTTCGAGCGTTCATTGCGAGCCAGAAGGAGGCCGACCTGATTCGTATGGCCCAACTCATCGACGGTGTGCGGTCTGAGCTCGGATTGTACTTGAGGCCGGATGCGAATCCGCACGCCGAACGTCTTCGATTCCTTACCAGGGTGTTTGGTTACGACGAGTTCCGGCCGCTATCATTTGCGGGCACCATGTCGGTCAACGCCCCAGTCTACGAACACAGCTACATCCTCGCGAAGCTGTTTGCGCGCCAAGTCTTCTCTACCGTGCTTTCCGAGGTCGGTGGGGCAGTTTGGCCGAATGGGGAGATAGGGCCGTGGCTGACTCGCAGCTGGTTCCGCGACGGCGCTTTGCACGATTGGGTAGCTCGCATGGAAACCGTCACCGGGCGGCCCCTGAGTGCACGAGCATTCCTTGACAGCGTGTCGACCGCTTGATTCCGCCAGGTGTCAAGTCAGCACTTTGGTCACACACCCGGGGGGGCTGACGTGGGGCTTGCGAAGCATACGGCGTCCTGACCCTCAACGGTTGACTTATCCTGAGGGCCGCCTAGCTTCCCCCCGTTGACAGCGGGACCAGCCGCCCCTGAGGAACCACCGTCGTTGCTCGGGATTACTCTACGCAGGTCGACGGTGCTCGGTCGGTTCTTTCTTGTCTACGGCACCGGGATCTCGGTGCTGCTCGGGGTTGCCCTGGGCCTCGTTTCGGGATCCTCGTTCGCCGCCGCCTTTCCCCTCCTCTTGCCCATTTTCGCTTCCGTGGGTTCGATGGGGGGATTGGCGGTCTTCACCAGCGACCGCCTCAAGGGGACGTTGGAGTACTTCATGGCGTACGGGGTTTCGCCCCGCCGTCTCTTCCTGAATTATCTGGTCGCGAGTCTCGTGCTGGTCTCGATTGTCGTTAGCGTCGGGGTGGGGGTTGGGGTCGGTCTCTATCTAGCACGAGGAAACGCGTTCACGTCCGGTCTCGCAGTTGCGCTTGGCCTATACGCCGTCCCGATGAGCTTCGCATCGACGGCGTTCGCCACAACGATGGGAATGTATTGGTCGACCCTTTCCTCACCCCGAGCCAGTATGAACAGCCCGATCGGACTGGCCCCGCTAATCGGGATCTTGCCGCCGGTAACGACCCTCGTCATCGTCGTGGCGCTGGGTGCCTCTGGGGCGACTACCTCTGTCACGACATTCTATGCCATCGCCGTAGCGGTGATGGCACTGGTCGTCGTCTTCGTAGTCCTGTTACTAGCGATGATCAACCGGTTCTTGCGGCGTGAGCGATTGCTCTCGCCCACCTGAGGGGAGGATCGGGCGGTGGGGACAGAAGGGGCCACGTCGCACGCCGGAACTTCCCGGAACGCCGAAGGAGGCGGCATCTCGTGCCAGTCAGTCAACGCCGGTTACCTCGGGAGCTTGGTCCTCCGAGAGATATCCTTCGCAATCGACAAGCCGGGAATCTACGTCGTTCTGGGACCCAACGGTGCGGGCAAGACGACGCTCTTTCGAACACTTGCGGGGATCCTACGCCCCTACCAGGGAAACGTGTTCATCGATGGGTTGCCCATCGAGCGACAACCGTCTCGGAACCGACTGCACTACCTTTCCCATGCCGACGGGTTGCCGGAAGGGCTAACGGTACGCCAAGCGCTCGATGTCTACGCACGGGTCGAGAGGGCGACGTCGGCCGATGTCGATCGGGTCCTCGATCTCGTCAACATAAGAGAACTGAGCGATCGATTCGTAACACAGCTCAGCGCTGGACAGAAGAAGCGGGTCTCCGTCGCGCGCCTATTCCTGCAAGATCGAGCAATCTACCTCCTCGACGAACCCACGGCGAACCTCGATCCGAAAGTGGCCCGGGAGATTCGCTCTGTCATCCTCGACCTCAGCCGCGAGAAGATCGTGCTGTATTCCTCGCACAACCTGTTCGAGGCCCGGGAGATTGGGCGCTATGTACTCGCGATTAAGGACGGGCGACTCGCGATGTTCGATCGCATCGAGAACCTACGAGGCTCCCATTTCGTCGTCGGGGTTCGCGTCCTCGAATCCTCCGAGGCACTGACCGGATGGACGCGCGAGGGCGACTACTTCCTGCGCGAGCTCCCGGGGCCGGAAGCTGTGCCGGCGTTCATCCGTGATTTGGAGTCGCGCGGGGTCCAGATTCGCGAGCTCCGCGAGATGAACAACCCCCTCGAGGATCTCTTCACGTAGACGCACCCCCGCGGAGACCTCGGGCAATCGGAGGCGCAGGCTCGGTGACCCGCTACCGCCCCTCTGGGCCGAGTCTCGGAGTGGACCAGGCCCCTCAAAACCGCTGAGCGAGTCGTTTGGACGGCCCCGCCCACTACCGGCTTCTCCCCGTCGGTGTATCCCTTTGTGATGTAACCGCAGGCGAATCCGCTCGGGGCTACTGCCCACCCTCGGGGCGTACGGTTCGTTCAGACGACGCAAGGCGACGAACTCGCTCCCGGCCAGGAACCGTTCGGGCCAGGGTCATCTCCAAACCGGCCACGAGGTCAGGGTCGTAAGGGCGCGGGGGGGTTGTTCGCTCAGCTGCCACGGGTAACTCGTCCAAAGCTCCAGGCGGTCGTTAACACCTTAAAGAGGACTCAAAGGTGGGGAACCCCGCTGATGGCCGAGCCCGCATCCATGCCTGGGAGGCTAAGAGTATCGGCATCCCACCTGGCGAGTCGGACCTATTCGTCGGGGGTGCTGGCCTCGTTTCTCGAAACATTTGGCGTTCGGGCGCCCGCTGACATTGAACAGAAAGCGATCGGGTGGTCGACTTGTCTTGAGGAGCGATACCGCACCCTGCGTGTGCGCCGCTGGCCGGGGTGGCGCGTGCAAGCCTATAACGAGATCCTCTACGCCGTCGTGCGGGTCATACGGCCGCGCGTCCTACTGGAGACCGGAGTGGAGCACGGCCTGTCGTCGTCCTACCTACTCGCGGCCTTGAAGGACAACGACCTGGGGACGCTGCACTCTATCGAAATCGCGCCGCCGGGCGGCTGGCAGCCCGGACCACCACCTCCGGGAGAGCTGCCTCCTTCCCAGGTGGCTCGAATAGGCAGCGTAATTCCGTCGCAACTCCGAACCCGTTGGAACCTGCATGTCGGTCCCGCCCAGGACCAGCTCCCGCGACTGCTCCGAGAGCTCGGGAAGATCGATCTGTTTTTCCACGATTCCGATCACTCGGAAGAGCACATGCTCTGGGAATTTCGGACGGCGTGGAAATTCTTACCTGAGGCGGGTTGGCTGGTCTCGGACGATATCGATTTCAACCGAGCCTTCGACCGATTTAGCCACGAGGTTGACTCTACGCCGTGGAGGTGGATTGGGCCGAAACCCCGGCGTGGTCTGTTGAGAAAGGGGGGGCCGGACCTGCCGGCGTCGCCGGCGAACGAAAACGGCAACACCGACGGCAACCAGAACCACAGCTAACCCCAAGAGCAACGCGGCCCCGATTCCCCCAAGCCACCCAAGCAGGCCACCGGGGGCAGTGTGTCCTGCCGGTGGAGGCGGAGCCGGGGCGTACACGTAGGCGCCGAGGTCCCAAGGACCCGATAGGGGCCGGGCGTTCCCGTCCGCGTCGATCGCCGGGACTTCGCCGGCAAGGTTGACTCCCGCTCCGATGACGGGCGAGGCGGCCTCCACGTGGAGATCGAGCGTGAAGTTCGCATCGCTGCCCCAATCGGTCAGGAAGTCGCCCTCGGACGGAGGTCCCGAGAGCGCGGGCGCGAACTGGACCCACGGTTGGGGGGTTCCCATCCCGACGGCGGTGACCGTCCGCACGACTCCGTCATAGTCGTACTCGACGTGGTCCCCGACTCGCAGGGTGGCGTTTACGTGGGGGTTGACCAGGGGGTCCTCGACCTGAAGCGTCGCGGTGGTCGCAGTGCCTCCGCTGAGGTAAACCTGGAACACTGGGTAGTTTACGAACTGGGGGTTCTCGTCGATCAAGCTGTGCCGATCGTGCGGGAAAGTGTAGTTCGAAGAGACCCACTGGGCCAGAGTGGGTTCTGAACCGTTGTAACCGATATCCCCGGCGTAGGCGTAATCGCTCCCCAGCAGGTTGTAGTCGCTCCCTTTGGGGAAGAGCCCCGCCGGGTCAAAGGAGAAGACCGCACCCCATCCCGAAGGGACCCACACAATGTTGTTCCGCAGGCTGACGTTGGTGACGCCCCCTTGGAAGAGGATGGCCGGGCTCTGGTCCAGCGGAGCCATCACGAAGTCGTTGTTGTACACGCGGACCTCGGTGAGGATCGAACCAGAGTCCGCCGATATCCGGATCATCCAGGCGCCGGTGGCGGAGAAGATATTGTCGTAAATAGTGACGTTCACGTAGTCCGCATCCTCGCAGTAAATGTCGGCCGTCGCTTCGGGAATGTAGCCAGAGAAATCGTTCCCCTCGAGCAGGAAGTTGCGGATGGTCGCGTAGCTGTTCGAGCCTGCGAAGAGGTAAATCCCGTCGCCGTGCCAGCCGGACCAGTACCCATACTTGACGTACGGATAGAAGTCGTGGATGTGATTGAACGACACCGTGACGTCGACCATCGCCGCCGCGGGGACCTCTCCACTCCCACCAGCAATCCCCCACGAGACGCTTGAGAGGTCGTTCCCTTCCACGAGGGAATCGTTGTCCTGGCTCAAACCGATTCCCGTACCTGCGTCGGAGAGCACATTGTCGAGGATGGAGACGTTCGCGTGGGTAGAGACCGAGAGGTCTGAACTCTCCTTGCCGTACATCGGACCTTGGGTCATGTTGAAGATCGAGTAGCCGTACGCAACTGAAGCGCCGACCGGATCGCCGTTCGCGGTGTTCCACCCGGGCATCGTGAGGTTCAGATCCTGGAACACCTCGAGCGTGTTGTTGCCCGCCCAGTAGGGACCCAAGTACGCGGAGGCGATGGTGTAATCGTCGCCTCCCCAGCCTACGTAAATCTTGTAGTCGGCGAGGGACCCCGCGGTGCCCGCGTACCGGGACAGGCTCACGTTGGAGTCGGTGAAGGAACTCTGGGTCACGTGAACCGATGTCCATGCATTGAGCGTTCCCATGACCTCACTGTTGCTGTTGACGGCTAGGGCGATTGGCTGGACGTCGTGGACCCAACAATCTTCGATGATGATGCTGGAGCCGGCCCCCGCGATGTCGATGCCCTGCGGTCCGTTGCTCCACCCGCCTCCCGTGTCGTTCCAAATGTAGCGCTGATCCCGAATCTCGAAATTGTCTATCGTAACGTACGACGCCCCCACATCCTCGACGCCGTTCCAGCTCTCCCCGCCGACGAAACCATACTGGTACCCGAGCGGGCCTCGCGCGCGTCCCATCCCGTCAATGATCGCGCGCCCGGTTCCGAAGGTCCCGGCGGAGTCGCCATCGTACGTGATGGGGCGACCAGGGAGTCCGCTCCACGGCAGAACGATAGTGCCGTTGTAGACGACCCCGCCCTTGAAGTCGACCGTGTCCCCGGGTCGGAGGGTGAGGTTCGCGGCCACGCCCTTCGCGTTCGGGTCTCCAGGGGCGTGTTTCCAGGGCGCCGAGGAACTCGTTCCGGGATTCGCGTCGCTCCCCGAGGCAAAGTCAACGTAGTAGGTCGTTCCGCCGACATCCGTCCGAGCCGGGGACCTAGGGGTCCCACTACTGACGGGCTGAGCGGCAGGGATCGACAAGCTCGCGCCGCGCGGACCCCCGGCCCCGGCGGAAACACTCCCGAGCAGGAATGGCTCTCCGACACCGCCCAGGAGGAGGGTTACGGCGAGTACCACCCCGACGACGAGCCACGCGGGCTTGTGCCGGGAGCTGCTCTTCCACCGGAACATGATGCTGGGACCCGGTCCGCCCCGTCATCGTCCTTGCGCTGGGAAGGGGGAAATGGTAGCCTCCGTGCTTTCCCCCTGATCCAGCGCTGAGTGGGCGGGGGACCGTTGTGCTAACGAATCAATTTGGAGGACACCCGATTTAGATGTTGTGACACGGGTTCCGGGTCGGCACGCGCGTAGATTCCCAAAGGCGCCTCGTCCTCAGGTTTTATACGGGCGGAACCTCAGCCTTCGCCCGATAAGTTTTGGAGGAACGTTCGATGAAGATCGTAGCGGTTCTGTATCCCGGAGGCCCTTCGGCGAGCAACCCCGAGCTGCTCGGCTGTGCGGAGAACGCGTTGGGTCTCCGGCCGTTCATCGGGGGGAAGGGAAACGAGCTCGTCGTCCTCACCAACAAGGAGGAACAGCTCGATGCCGAGCTTCCCACGACGGAGGTGCTCATCACGACCCCGTTCTGGCCGGCGTACGTGACGAAACAGCGAATCGAGAAGGCGCCAAAACTGCGTCTTATCATTACCGCCGGGGTTGGCTCCGATCACGTCGACCTCGCGGCAGCTGCGGCGCATGGGATCACCGTGGCGGAGATTACCGGGTCCAACGTGGTCAGCGTCGCGGAACACACCATCATGGAAATCCTGTCCGTCGTGCGGAACTATATCCCTGCGTACAAGCAGGTGATCGACGGTCGATGGGACATCGCCGAGGCCGCCTCCCGGTCGCACGACCTGGAGGGCAAGGTCGTCGGGATTGTCGGGTCGGGGCGGATCGGGCAGCGGGTAGCACTGCGCCTCAGGCCCTTCGACGTAAAGGTGCTCTACTACGACTTCCGACGGTTGACCACGGTCGAGGAAGAAGTGCTTGGCATCCGGTACGCGGTGCTGGATCAACTGGTTGCGCAGTGTGACGTGATCACCATCCACTGTCCTTTGACACCGGAAACTGACGGGTTGTTCAGTCGCGAACGCCTGTTCGCGATGAAGAAAGGGGCGTACCTCGTGAACACTGCGCGGGGGAAGATCGTCGATACCATGGGGCTCGTGGAAGCGATGGAGAAGGGCCACCTGGCAGGGTACTCCGGGGACGTCTGGTATCCGCAGCCCGCGCCGCCGGATCACCCCTGGCGAAGGATGCCGAACCAGGCCCTGACGATCCATGTCTCCGGCACTTCCTTGGAGGCGCAGAAGCGCTACAGCGACGGGACGCGAGATTGCTTGACCCGCTACCTCGCGGGGAAGCCGCTGGAGCGGGATTACTTGATTGTCGACGGCGGGAAGGTCGTGAGTCCTAGCTATAGCTTCGCGTTCAAGCAGTAGTCCCGAAAGCCCCCACGGTCGAAGGGTTGGCGCCGGCCAGCCGCCCGGTCCCCGAATGGCTTCCGAACGCGTTCCGGAGGGGGTCGGGCACTGCCTGCGACCCACCCCTAGGGCTTTTGTCTAGGCCGGGCTGGTCGCCGCTGGGACGGTGAGCTAAGTGACCATTCTTTCGTGGCAGTGGCAGTTGGTCCTAGGATCCGCCCTGATCGTGGGCGTCCTCGCTCTGCTCGGCGAAGGGGTGTCTCGTCTCATCCGGCGGCTCGGCAAGCGGGCCGGGCTCAGAGAGACCACACTCATCTTCATCCGAGATACGATACGGGCGATCTGGATCGTGATCGCCGTCGTTGGAGTCGCCCTTTACACCAAGCTGGCGTCCGACCTCACGGTTCTCGCGGTCTCGACCATTGGCGGGTTGATCCTGTCCTTGGCGCTTCAAGCCACGTTATCGAACGTGATCGCCGGCTTGTACATGCTGGAGGACGGGACGCTTCGGGTGGGAGATCACGTTACGTACTCCGGCCAAAGCGGGAAGGTCGTGCGCATGACGCTTCGGACCTCCTGGATCATGAACGAGAACGGGGCGATTACCGCGGTCTCGAACTCGAACCTCATGGGCGGTCCACTGACCAATTACACGGCCACGACGCGGTTGGTGGCGAAGTATCATCTGGAAGAGGAAGTGCCTTCGAAGAGCCCCCCGGAGACGGTTCCGGGAAAAGCCGTGGCGACGACTCCCAAGAAGCGCGAAGCGAAAGTGCCGGAAAATGGTGTGGGGCCCGACTCGGAAAAGGGGTCCGAAGGGGACGGGTCCTAGATGGTTCGTAACGTCCGAGGGCCTGGACCGTACGGGTCCCGTGAGGCCGGCGAGGGTCGCACCATCGACCGGATGAGGCTCGCTCGGCTCCTCGCTCGCGAGCTGGTGCACTTCGAGGATCAGAACCCCCGGTCCCTGGAGCTCTTCGAAGAGGCCCGGCGATCCCTACTCGCCGGCGTGCCAATGAATTGGATGGCTCGCTGGGCGGGACCGTACCCGGTATTCGTGGATCGCGCCGTGGGAGCGAGGATCTGGGACGTGGACGGGCATCGCTACGTCGACTTCTGTCTCGGCGACACCGGCTCGATGTTCGGCCACTCGCCACCGGTGGTCGTCCGCGCCATCGTCCGACAGCTTCGGCGGGGGATTACGACGATGCTGCCGACCGAGGACTCGGTCTGGGTAGGCCGGGAGCTGGCGCGTCGCTTCGGGTTGCCCTACTGGCAACTCGCGATGACGGCGACGGACGCCAACCGGTTCGCCATCCGGATCGCTCGCGAGGTGACGGGCCGGCCGAAGATCCTTGTCTACAACGGCTGTTACCATGGCAGCGTGGACGAGTCCCTCGTTGAACTGGAGGACGGACGGATAGGGCCGAACCCCGGGAGCATCGGACCTCCGGTCGATCCCTCTCTCACGACGAAGTTGATCGAGTTCAACGACGTGGGGGCGCTGGAACAAGCGCTCGCCCCGCGAGATGTGGCCGCCGTGCTCGCCGAGCCGGCGATGACGAACCAGGGCATCATTCTCCCGGACCCGGGGTACCACGATCGGTTGCGAGAGATCACGCGTCAGACGGGAACGATCCTGATCATCGATGAAACACACACGCTCTGTGAAGGGCCCGGCGGATACACCCGCGCCCACCACCTGAAGCCTGACATGATCACGCTAGGCAAACCAGTGGCCAGCGGGATCCCGGCCGCCGCCTTCGGCATGGCGGAGGGAATCGCCGAGCCCACCCTGCCGAAGGCCCGGGCCGACACCGGCGACGAAAGCGGGATCGGCGGGACGCTCTCCGGCAATCCGGTCGCCGCCGCCGCCATGCGGGCGACGCTGGAGCACCTGATCACCCCCGCATCGTACCACCGGATGATCCCTCTCGCGAAGCGGTGGACGGCGGGGGTGCAGCGCACCATTCGCGAGCTGTCGTTGCCCTGGCACGTCACCCGTCTCGGCGCGAGGGCGGAGTACCGGTTCCGGCCCACCCCGCCACATAACGGAGGAGAGGCGATCGCATCGAAGGACGCCGAGCTGGACCGGTTCGTCCATCTCTACGCCTTGAACCGCGGGATTCTCCTCACCCCGTTCCACAACATGGCCCTAATGTCGCCCGCTACGCGGGCGGCAGATGTGGACCTGCATACGAGGGTCTTCTCCGAATGTGCCCATGAGCTCGTGGACTAGGCTCGCTGCCCGAGCGCCCGTCCCGCTGGGCGGCGCATAGCGGCCGCCGTCGTGGCCACTAAGTACAGGAAGGGGGTTGCCGACGCCCATGTCCAGCACGGGCGCGCCGAGCACGACGCCCGCCAATCCTCCGACCGCGGGCCCCGGGGCCTCCGCCCCGACCGCTTCTCAGGAGCTGGAGGTCAAGGGCCTCGGCCGCCTGAGTACGGGTGCGGGCCTGGGCCTCGCGGGCGGAATCGTCGGGGTGGTCCTTCCGATCGTCTTCCTGTGGTTGGCCTCCCACAACCCGGGCGGCTTCTTCACCTACGACACGACGCTGGTCAGCACGATAGGATTCCTCGTCTTGGCGGGCGCGGTACTCCTATTGGTCTCCTTGTTCCTGTACCGCCGCGGTTTCGCGGTGCTCCGAAAGACCGATGGTCGATTCGCACTCGCCTCGGTGCTGTGCGTCATTGGCTCGATCGGTTTCTTGCTTCTCCTGGTTTCCGCCGCGATCCTCGTAGGCTCGAGCAGCTCGCTGGTTCAGTGCCTCCACCGATCTCCGACCAGCGCACTCTCCTGCATCCGCTCCGGGCAACCCCTCGGGGCGGACACCGGTCTTGTCGGCTTCTGGCTCGGTTGGCTGGGCGGCGTAGGCATCGTCGTCGGGCTTTCGCTCGCGGGCCGTCGTTATCACAACGGCGCGGTCTTGGGCGGGGCGGCCCTCTACGCCATCCTCCTGTTAGTTCTGATCGGACCGTTCGTGGGTCTCCTCACACCCCTTCCAGGGATCGATTACCTGCTTTTGGTGACCCCCCTTTTCATCGTTCTAGCACCGGGCCTCGTCCTGGGTGGGGCGCGCCGTACCCTGCTTGGCGCGCACTAGCCGACCTGAGGGGGGGCCGACGACGGCGCATTACGCGGATGCGAGACTTCTTTCGGGGCTGAACGTGCGGATGGCCCCTTGGGCATTGAACGCCACCTTGCATGCGTAGGAGGCCTCCCCTCGGACGGCCTGGCAGGTCCTCCCTCGGCGATCGCCGGCGATGATCAGGCTTTCGACCGCCGCCCACCCCGTCTCGGACTTTATCCGATCCACCAAATTTCGGAACTGGGTCGCGCACACATCGCAGCAGAAGAATAGCCGGGTCCCGTCCACCTCTTCCCAGAGGTTCCCCCAGCTGGAGTCGCAGATCGCGCATGCCGCATAGTTAACTTTCAAATTGCGCCGCCCGCTCGAGCCGAGCGATCAGATAGTCGTCGAACAGGTCCGCGGACCGGAGGAACGTGGATTGGACGTCCTCGACGCAACCCGCCGGGCGAGCAAACCGATCCACGAGGGCAAGCGCCTCGTCCGAGTGTCCCACGTCCGCCTCGTACCCCTCTCGGAGAAACGCCTTGGTGGCCCCGGTGACTTCCGAGCCCGACAGGATGCCCGGGTCGAAGTACCGAATGGAGGCCCCCTCCTTCACGAGGTCCCGGTTCGCGATCAGCTCCAGGCTGTGCATCGCCGCCATCGCCTCCACCCAGTGCTCTTCGGTGGCGATCCGATTCCATTCCTGGATCGCGACCGCCGTCGACTTGAGAGGCGGGGTTCGGAGTACCTGGTCCCGCCGCACCCCGAGGCTCTCCCCCATCTGGAGCAGAAGTTCGTAGTGGGAGGGCGTCGGCGTTCCGAACCCGCCAAACTCCGTGTTGAGGTTGTCGAGCTCGTACCGGGCCACCTCGGGCTCGTCCGTTCGTGCCATGATGTAGGCGCACGAACGCACCCATTGGCGGAGGAAGTGCTGATGCTCGAAAACGTAGCCGAGGAGGGTGGCGCGCGACGGATGCTGGAGTGCAGCAGGGAACGGGTGGGGGGACTGGCCGTAGAACTTCGCGATGAATCGGCCCTTAATCCACGCGGACACTGGCGCGGAACCGAGGTCAAAGAAGCGCTGGAGTCGGCCCTCCAACTCGGCGGGCGTCGATTTCTTCCTCGTGATGTTCTGGTTCAACCAGCGTACATGCGCGGCGTCGCTCGCCTCGGCGTGTTCGACCAGGTGGTGGCTCAACGCCTCGTAGTCTCCCGGCGCATTGCGGGCCAGACACGCAGGACATTTTGTCATTCGGGACCTCGAATTAGGGCTCAAAAGGGAAAGTCGGCGGGGAGGCGCGCCCGCAGGCGTTGGTACTCGGGGTCAGCGGCGGCAAACCGTTCGCGCATCTGATGCAGGGTCGCCTTCACGTCCTCGGGGGTCCGGCGGCGGTTATCTGCGACCATCTCAATCGTCCGTTCGAAATCCGCGTGGCACGCCTCGAAGCAGTTTCCCATGCCCGTGAGCAATTCGCGCTCGCGTGGATTCACGCCCGGGGGAGACGCCGTCCTCCCTAAAACGCTGTTATGGGTCAGCTCCGGGGCGACTGGGCAAAGCCGTCATACCCTCCGCGTGAAGGAACCGCCTCGGAACGATTCATTAAGCCAAGAGCCTCTCGGGCGACGGGAGGAACGAGCGATGCCTAAGCAAATCCGCACTCTGAAGAGGAAGGCCACTCCCCACCCGAGGAAGGAAAACGCGCTCCACGTGGTCGACCGCCGAACCTCAAAAGAGTACACGATCCCGGTGCAGCTGGCGTCGATCTACGCTCCGGATCTCCGGCAGATCCGCGTCTCGGAGGCCGATTTCGGGCTGGTGAGCTATGATCCGTCGTTCCAGAACACCGCGGCGTGCAAGAGCGGTATCACGTTCATCGACGGCGAGGCGGGGATCCTTCGCTACCGGGGCTATCCTATCGAGGAGCTGGCGGGAAACCGGAACTACCTCGAGGTTGCGTATCTCCTGATCAACGGTCGATTGCCGGGGAAGAACCAGCTCGCCGAGTGGCTTCACAACATCACCTACCACACGATGCTCCATGAGAACATCAAAAAGTTCATGGACGGTTTCCACCACGACGCCCACCCCATGGGGATGCTGGTCAGCACCCTCGCGGGTCTCTCCACGTTCTACCCGGAGGCCAAGGCGATCCAGGACACCGATCTCCGCCAGCGGCAGATCCACCGTCTGATCGCGAAGATGCCTACGCTCGCCGCCTTCGCGTTTCGCCACTCCATCGGGATGGCGTACATCTACCCCAGCAACGACCTCGGGTACGCCGAGAATCTTCTCACGATGATGCACCGGCCGTCCTGGACGACCCAGTACTCCGCCGACCCGGTCCTGTCCAAGGTCCTCGACCTGCTGTTCGTGCTCCACGCCGATCACGAACAGAATTGCAGCACGCAAGCTATGCGAACCGTGGGGAGCTCCCATGCGGACCCGTACACCTGCGCCGCCGCGGCGGCGGCCGCGTTGTACGGACCGCTGCACGGCGGGGCCAACGAGCAGGTGATTCGGATGCTCCGCGAGGTGGGCTCGAAGGAGAACATCCCGAAGCTCCTTCGACAGGTCAAGTCTGGGAAGCGGCTTTTGATGGGGTTCGGGCACCGGATCTACAAGAACCGGGACCCCCGGGCCGAGATCATCAAGAAGGTCGCCGGAGAGGTGTTCGCCGTCACCGGACGCAATCCGCTGATCGATGTCGCCCTTGAGCTGGAGAAAGTAGCCGAGTCGGACGACTACTTCATCAAGCGGCACCTCTACCCGAACGTCGACTTCTACTCCGGGATCATCTACCAGTCGATGGGGTTCCCGGTCGACATGTTCCCGGTGCTATTCGCGATCCCCCGGATGTCCGGCTGGCTCGCCCAGTGGCAGGAGATGCTGCTCGACCCGGAGCAGAAGATCACACGACCACGGCAACTCTACGTCGGCCCGCGCGTTCGCCACATACCGGAGGCGGAACCGGCCGAGTAGTCGTCGCGGGGGCGGTCGTCCGCAGGGCTGGCCGTCTACGACTGGACGGTGATTGTTCCGGAGCGGCCCATTGACACCTGGAGCTTGCCCCGGAAGTCCTTGACCCAGCCGTCCGTGATCTTGACCTTTTGACCCTTGGAATACTTCTTGATGTCGTCCCCCCAGAGGGTGAGGGTAATCGTGCCGGTTTCGTCCTCCAGGGTGGCGTCGGCCACCTTGGAGGGCCCCCGGGAAGTCGTCACGTCACGGGGCTCGGAGATGGCCGTGATAGTGGCTTCAATCGTCGCGTTGGCGTTGGCTCGAAGGGAAGAGATACCTGCCATGGCGGGGGAGGCCAATCCGGTCGTGGTTAAGTTTATTGCGCCCCCCCAGGAATTTGTCTCCAGGCGCCCCACAGGGTCCGGAGGGCGTGCCTTGCCGTCGCCTTCCCGTCCGACTCCGGCCATCGAATCAGGGAGGGGGCGGCGGACCACTCATCGCCCTTTCCTTGAGCCCCCGAAGCCAGCTTTCGTGTCCTGCGAACATCCGATCGGGACGCGCCGCATGGTCGAGGCGAGCCAAACTTCCGTACTGGGACTCCTCCGTCAGGACATGGGAGCCGGCGGGGGTCGGTGAGATCAACCAAGCATGATAGACATCGACGCCTGGCCCTCGGGCGCTCCACGCGAGCCGCTGGGGCGGAACGAACTCCTCCACCTTCGACCGCAACCGCGCGCTGAAGGTCCGCCAGCGGAACTCGGTTCCCGGGCTGAGGTCGACTCCGCCCCCGACGATCCGCACGTGGGATGCGTTCGAGTACCATGTCGGCCAGAGCACCGCCCGGACAAGCCAAGGCCAGACCTGGGCGGGCGGCACCGGAACGTCAATCTCGTTCCGGACGTGGACCGGCGCCCGGTCCGGCGCGAACCTCTCTGGCCACCGAATCGTCGGGGGGCCCATCACGGTCGGGCCGGATGCGGAACCGCCCGATAAGTCATCACCCGCTTGGAGGCGCGTCACTAGCGCCGGGCGGTTCCTTCCCAGACCGAGCGCGGCGGCCGATTCACCGCGCCGGACGGCCAGAGGAATCGAAAGTATCCTCCGAGGATCCGCGGCGGCGACCTCGTCGGAGGAGCGCCCAGATCACCAGGAAGAGTGCGACCAGGGTCGCCCCGCCGATCAGCGCCCACCCGTCTAGGGCGGGCAAGCCGAGGATCCGGGTACTCGTGTCCTGGAGATGGTCCGAAGTCTCCACAAGCGACGTGCCAACCCAGACCATCCCGCTCGAGACAAGGGCCGGCGCGCGTAAGCGACCCGAAAGACCCTGCGGTGCGACGGGTCGGGGGCTCGCTGCGTTCGCCCGAATGAACTGGATCATCGTGAGGGAGGCGGGATCCCGCGGGCGCTCGCGGGGTCGGCAGGCGGATAGATGCGTATTGACCCTTGTCCCATATCAACCTTCGGAACGACCAGGCGCCCAGGCCGAGGGGGCCGGCGGAGATACTCGACCCTGTGCCGGCGCCTAGGTATTTATCCCCATGCGTGCGTATTGATGGGCGTAGAGGACGTCGCATCGACGCAAACCTCTACGGGGGAAACTACGACGATGGAGGTTTTCGGTTCTTTTTCCGTTCGTCCGGCGGGGAACCCTTCGCTCTCCTCTACTTTTAGTCGCTCTGGATGGGTCGACCCCGTCTGGGAGACAGACGTTGTGTCTGTCGGCCGTGCCCGGGAAATCGGCTGGCGCCAGGTCTGCCGCGGTGTTGCCGCACCCGGTAGCCGTCCCGAGCTTCGGCAGGGCGCACCATGGAGATCATCGACCTAATTCCTGCCATGAGCGCCGCCGGCGTCCTCGCCGTGGGCCTGTACGGGAGTTGGAGATTCTACCGTCGATACTACCAGGCCGTTCCTCCCAACCGCGCCCTGGTTCTGTACGGAGGCCCGCGGTCGCACACCGCCCCTCCGGCGCACGACTCGGTAGACGTCCGAGTCCCGCGGATCGTAGTGGGGGGCGGCGTGTTCGTTCCGCCGTGGCGACGCGGGTCGGATTTCCTCTCACTCAGTCCCCTGGACGCCGACGCTCGGGTGACTGTCGGGGGCCTTACGGCCGACCCAACGGAAACCCCGTGGGAAGTGCGCCTCACGGTTCAGGTAAAAATCCCGAATGAACCTCGGATGCTCAACACCGCGGCGGAGAATCTGCTCGGCCTAACTCAGCCGGAGGTTCGGGCCCTCGTGGTTCGAACGGTCGAGGCCATTGCACCGGCAGTCGTCCAGCGGGAACTCTCGAACGATCCGAGGGGCGGTTGGGATCGCCTGGCCGCCGAGATCCAGGCCGCCGTCGCACCGGAACTTGTCGCCGTAGGGCTTGAGGTGCGGACACTCTCCGTCACTCAACTCCGGCGCCTCTCGACGCAAGAACGGACCGATGCTGCGGGGCTGGCAGCTCCCCCTATGTCGCGCGAGCTGCTCTGGGCGTCCGGTGATATCGGAGTCCGTCTACGGGGCGTGGAGGTCCGTTTGGACCGAACCGAGCGGAGCTTCGGGCTACTCGGTGCCGAGGTGATGAAACTGGGACGGGACACCTCCCAGTTCCCGGAGCTCCCGGCGTTACAGCCTTACAGTTCAACGGAGGACGAGCGCTCCTCCCGGCCCTCTACCCGCGGTTCGCGCAGAGCCGCAGAAGAGGGATCCGGCGAAGCCACCCGGCCTGTGTTGGATTCAGAAGAGTGAGAGGAAAACTATGTGCCCAGCAGCAATCTTAGGCGACCGAGCCTGCGGAAAGACGACCTTCCTGGGACTGCTCTACGCAGCCCAGGTCAAGTACGGTACTCGAGTGGTGGACTCGTTCCGGTTCCACGCCCCGTTGCAGTCGCTCCGCTTGATGAGCCAAGTCTACGAGGGAATGAAGGACGCCCGCTTCCCGGGCGCGACGCTCAAGGACGAAATGACCGAAATCGGCTTCGTTTTCGGCTACAGGAAGGCGCTCTCCGGCCGACTACCGGCGGTGCTGAAAGAGAAGAACTGGGTCAACCCGTTCGCCAAGCTCCAGTTCGCGGCCTACGATGTCTCCGGCGAGGACGTGCAGGAATTCATCGAAACCGGCGTCGCGGCGAGCCCGATCATTCAGCAGCTTATGAAGAGCCACATCGTTGTCGTGCTGGTGGACTGCAGCAAGATGACGACGGAGATCGACTCTCCGCTGTTCCGCCAGATGCTGAAGTACGACAGCGAGGTCGCGTCCCTGCTCGTCTCGCTCCAAACCTACAAGCGCCAGGAATTCTCGCGCATGAAGGCCCAGGGACTGAGTGCGGGAAACCCCGTGATCTACCCCGCGATGGTC